>Ga0209302_10000045_pt1 | contig 81759 bp, 78 predicted proteins | sample ArcOceMetagenome_2_FD_187445 | JGI IMG/M metagenome (GOLD analysis project Ga0209302, IMG submission 187445) | Marine eukaryotic phytoplankton communities from Arctic Ocean - Arctic Ocean ARC135M Metagenome (SPAdes) (version 2) | ecosystem: Environmental > Aquatic > Marine > Oceanic | place...
ATCAAAGTCTCCGGGTTCATTTTAGAGCGATACTGAATGTCCCGGCAGAGTTGGCACGTGGTCGTGGGCTTTTTGCGGCGGGCGTACCTCGATATAAACTGATCTTCGGGCTGTATACGCGAGCAGTTGGTACACAGTCTATGCCCATCCGGGATTATTTGTTCGGCGGCCAAGCGCCTGCGCTTTTTGAGAGATTTTCGGGCTACCGAACGGCAGGTTGGACATGTCTTGTATTTGGTCGTGTGCATGCGCTTGCAGCTGTGTTGACTGCATTTCTTGGATGCCATAACCTTAACGGCTAGTTCCATAGGGATTGTTAAGTACTATAGCCTACGTATTAAAAAAACACATATGATCAAAATATTATAAATCTATTTCTTACGCTTTTTTCGCTCTCGCTTTCTTCTTGACCATGAAATCAATATAAAAAAAACAGTATATAAGAATCTCGTCTACGGTTAAAGAAATGTCTCGTTTAGCTTTTCGTTCTCCCGAGACTTCACCCGTGACAGTAGAAACGCAAGCTGTGACAGCAAGTCATCACATTATTTTAGAAGCAACCATAAAGCCGATTGGTTCTAGCGATTACAATAAGGATCGTGTTGCTCAGCAGGCCGCCGCTTTAAAATCGCTACGCACTCAGGGCAAGGATATTTTTGAAATGAACGAAACTCGCAAAGTTCAATCTGCAGGAACTTTGTTGTACCAGACGACGGAAACATATGGCACTGCCCTTTCCATCGAGAAAATGGTCGAAACAATGTCTCCGAATAACCTTACATTGAGGGTGAATTTCAATCGTCCTGGTAAACATTCGTCTACAACCTGTATGGAATTGTCTTCTGGGGTCCTCTCCAATTTGATTCAAACTTCGGCAGATGCTCATGGGCAAAAAATTGTCGAACTGCGCATAAAGGCCGAAAAGAGTGCAGCAGTTCCCCAACACGGTGCTCTGTTTGTAGCCATTGCCGCCAAAGGAACGCAGCATTATATGTCGCATATAGATTATAAAATTAGAAGTGGGTATGATTCACTTTATCACGAATAAATCATCTTTAATGTATTTTTATTTTTATTCTTCTGGATTGTCTGTACCTCCGCCGTGTTCCCCTGTAGAGTCTTTTGTAGAGTTGTCTTTTTCCCCCGTAGAGTCTTTTGTCTTAACGTCTGAGTTAGTATTTTCTTGGGCTGTTTTTTCCTTTGGTTCTGGCATGGGTTGATGGGGAAGGACTGCCGCTGCACAAGCATGTTGCACATAAGTATCCCACGGCAAAACACCTCTTTGATAATGAGCATACAATTGATCCAGACCAATAAAAGGCGAAACTGGAAAAGATATTTCGACTTGCATTCTCTTTTTCAAAGCATATACGTCTTGGACTGTGGTCCTTTTTCGTTTTTTGCCCATAGCGGTCATCATCTGTTGCTTGATCGTTTCTGCATAAATGATATTATACACTTGTTCGCAGGCCGCCTGTATGCTATTTTTCCAATATGTGATACTTTTTTGAAACGTTTGATGTGTACCTTCTGCGTCTGATTTGTGCGGCGTGTCTGCCATGACCAATGATCTTGGCACGCCCATGACCGCACAAATTAAATCGTCGTTGGCCTTGATTTGAGCACAGAGGTCTCCCCGTCCAGTCTGTTGTGGCATATTGACTATTCGATGTCCAAGTGGCAATGTCACTACATTATCCAGTGTAGACGAGCCTTTCGAGGGTAGCTGTCCATCTGAAAAAAAGTTATCGTATATTTCTTGTTGTGAGGCCAGTTGTTGTACAGACGAACGATTTCTCATAAATTTGTTATGGTCCGAGGTGTCTTGCATGTCTCCATCTGCATAATAGTCGTAATTGATTCCTTCTACATTATCCACTTTTGTGTCTACGGTTTCGGTCATGATGACCGGCGAAGACCTTTTTTGTTCCATTGTCAGACAAGTCCCTCGTAACGCATTGATGTACTGCACTTGTGGTAACAAATTACTCATAATGGAGGTAAGTTTGCCGTCAATCGTGGGTGAATATCCAAAAATATCGAGCACAAACGTATCTGGTATCTCATTTTGTTGGTCATCGAGCACAATATATTCGCGAATGCCGAGTTTGTAGTCCATTTTGACCTGGCAACAATTTGGCTCCAATACAACCGGTATTCTGAGACCATCCTCCATTGGAATCACGCGAATGACAGCCACCCCAATAGAGAGAATCGCATCTACAAGGTCTCGACAAAATGGAAGCCAGAAATCTGACATGATTTCTTGCATGTGGGGGTCTGGTTTGATGCGGCCACGTCGATGGGAAAACACAATTCCGTTAGACAATAATTGTTGATGGATGACATTCCGACACGTGTAAATGATAGGCGTTTTACGAAGAAAAATAGAATTCCATTTTATTTCATGGCGATTGATGACGACACCATGATCCATTCTTTTTTACTATCGCATTCCCCTTATATACTTCAATCCCAAATTGACTCGACGATATCGATGGCATGTAACCATGTACAAGCTTCCGCCGCATCTCGAACAACTCTTGTACGGGCATCGAAAGTTTCAGAAGAGATATATTTCAATGAGAATGGGTAACTGCGGGTCACCTGTTTCGTTTTATTGCCATATGTTTCAATGCAGGTTACAGTCTCTCCATTTTTTTGAGGGATGACTGCCCGAGCATTTAAGACAGAACGAATATCACCGATCGAAGAACACAAATAAATATAAGAGTGTTCCATAGGTTTGCCATCCATGACGATATTTTTATGTGTTAGGACCGTATAATCTTCTGTCTTGCAAATTTCTTCCAGAGTCGTAGATGCATGCCGGATGGATACACGCCAATAGACATCCTCTAATTGTTCCTTTGAAGCCATTTCGCCTCGTGGACGTTCCATATCTGTCAATTGACTGGGTACAAATTGTATAGGTGTAGTGTCGCGCAATAAAAAGAAACTAATTAGACCCACAGCCAGCGTTCCAAGTACATACACAGACCATTTTTGCCAACGAGGACGTGGCTTATCATGAAATAAATTTTCACGGCGACCAAAAGTAGCAAAACCGACCATCCGATCAAGCAACCGTACGACCCTATATATAGGCGAGTGACCGTTAACATTCAAGGGATTCCATGCAAACTACCACATACTCGGAAACATTACCAAAACCTTCTACAAACAGAATAAAAAATAAAAAAGAATTTGTAGACAAGCTCAAAAAAGCGATTGAAAAGAATAAAATGTTGGGATCGGCTTTAGGGGAAACAACAATTTACACATCCGGTGCCCATAAAACTGATCTTCTTGAGCGGTTTGTCAAAGGGATAAACACTTCGTATAAAAATAGCATCAACAACAAAATTTTATCTGACATGCTTACCGAAGCAGAACAAGATCTTAACAGACTCCAAGAAAAATCCGGGAGACTCGACCAAAGACGCAGAAAACATGTCATCCAAACACTCACCATCATTTATAGAAATGGACTCATCCAACCGAACACATTTCCAACTGCAAGACTCAAGAAATACCACTGGGAATTGCAAACCAAATTTCAACCATGGGTTCAAATAGGTGAAAAGGGTCAAATGTCTGTAAAACCAGAAGAAGCTTCGGGACAAGTCAGACTCGTATATAACGACGACCCCCCGGTTATCTCCAATGTCGTGGACCTCGCATCGACCATTAAACGCCAATCGGGAGCCGCAAAACGAAAACCATATACTTTTGGAATACAAGACAGAGAATTCATAGCCAGATGTAAGGGCGTCGCAGGGAGAATTCTAAGATTGACACAGCCCAGATTGCAAGGACCGTTTCCACCGACCGAAAATCGTTTTTCGATGAGAGTGTTTCAGGATAGAGTGTCGAGATTGCCAGAACATCTCAACAAGGGGATTGTCGAAATCGTAGAACTGTGTGAGCACTCACTTTCCAGCCGAACACGCAAACAAAAAGACGACGATTACATCAAAATGATAGAATTCGTAGAACCTACCATTCGTCTCAACCCAGAGGGAAGACGCAGGGACCTCAAAGCCATTGCAAGTGGCTCTGAAATAAGGCTAATTTTGGCGGCGGTCGGACCAACTTTGACTGGACCCGAAAACAGAATCAATGTGGCAGAAACAACTGACGATTCGGAGGACGCGCTCTCGGACTCGGGAGAAGACTCGGAGGACGCGCTCTCGGACTCTGACTCGGATGACGCGCTCTCAGACTCGGATGAAGACTCTGGCGAAGACTCGGGTGACGTCCTTGGATTTGTATTCGAGCCATATTCCGAAGGCCAGGTCAGGTCGGCGGCGGCAGGGAAAACGATTACCAGAGGCGGTCTCAATAACACCGAAATTACCGAAATTTTGGACAAGAACAATATTTTCATAGATGGCAGTGCCAAAGAGAGGCGTGCGCTATTAAAGGAACTCGTCGATGGTTCATTGAAGCCTGGAGAGCCCCAAGACTCAGAAGAAGACTCAGAAGAAGACTCAGAAGAAGACTCGGGAGAAGACTCAGGAGAAGACTCGGGAGAAGACTCAGGAGAAGACTCAGGAGAAGACTCAGGAGAGATCCCTTCTGGTCTCAATTATGTAGAATGGGGGAGAACAGTCGCTCTATACAACGCAGAAACGTTGCCAGATTTGACAGCCAAAGCCCGCCGAGCTCAAAAAAAGGCAGATTGGGAACGGTACAAAGCGGCACAGATCGATGAAGACGAAGAGACAGATGCCTCCTCTGTCGGTGGATTGTCCGAACAAGAGGATCCTTCAGCAGGGACCGAAGAGGAGTCTGACGAGGAAGAACAGAAGGAAGAAGAAGAAGAAGAAGTGCCTATTCCTGACGATGTTTTAGCCGAGCTTCGCGAAGCTTTTGACAAGTATGACGCGGATGGTTCGGGTCGTATTTCACTGGAAGAACTTCGTCGTGGATATGAACAGGCAGGAGAAGATCCCGAAGAAGCTTTTGGAGCCCTCCAAACGAATGATTCAAACGCTGATGGCGAAATCGATTTTGATGAATTTGCACGATGGTCTTTCGATACCAATGCGTTGGATGTCTGGAAACGTGCACAAGAGTCTGACGAATCTGACATTTTGGATAGATTCGAACCTTTTGATTATGAACTTGACGCCATTATAAATGCGGCCTTGGGTGCAACGCTGAAAAAGAAAAATAACGCCCCTGACTTTGGATTAAATAAGGCAGACATTGTTAAAATTTTGGCTGTGAATCACGAAGATACCGGTGGTGATCGTGCCAAATTAGAAGAACGTCTTACTGGTCTTTTGGAGCGATTTGGTCTTTTTTCCACAGAAATTGCATCTGAATCTGAGGAAGAAGAGGCCATATCTGATGACGCTTTGGTCGTATCTGAGGAAGGTCAGTCAGATTCGGCCGGCGAGTATGTAGCGCCTTCTGTGTTCAATGACGATGGTATTTCTAAAGATAAGATCGTGGGAGCCTTGCAAGGTTTAACGAAAAAGGATGGCGGGCTTAACAAAGCCAAGATAGAAAGACTCTTGGAAAAAAATGGACAGGGTACTAAAGGAGACCGTAGAGAAGTTCAAGAGCGTTTGAAAGAATACATTTTGGAAATAGATCCCGCATATTTGGACGGAGCTTTGGAGTCTGAAGCCGATTCCGATGAGGATCTGATGTCTGACGCGGATGCCGAAGCATTGGCGGCAATAGCGGCGGAGAGGCGCGAGGAGCGTGATGAATTTACAGCGATCAGACCAGGGCCCAGTGATTTGAGTCACATGGTGGCGGCCATGTCTGACGATTGGGCATCTTCTGAGGACGAATTGAATTTCGCGGAAGATTCTGAGATGGATTCAAAGACTTCTTCTGGCCTTGAATTTGCCGAATCCTCAGCGGTATCTGGTGGCGGTTCCTCTGGGCCAGAATTCGCCGAATCATCAGCGGCGGAAACGGACAGTGATATCGAGTTTGCAGAATCCTCGGCTGTGGGGTCTTCGGCGTTGGATATGGGGTCTTCGGCGTTGGAATTCGCCGAATCGTCTGCCGGTGAATCCGATGTTTCCAAAGAGAAAAATTCATCCTCGGGACTTGATTTCGCCGAGTCCTCAGACTATGATTAGGATTGGTCAAATTGACATATAAAGGTAATTAAACTAAATTAATAAAATGACTCATAAAATTATGTTATGTTTTGTACGTTCAGACTCTGATATTTTGGAGGCATCTTGGTTGAATAGGGCGGCGGCGTCATTGGCACATACAGACGATAATACTGCACCTTTTATTCATGCTGAGCTTTTGTTTTGTCCTCCTGGTGCAAATACGGGAACAAAAGACACTGTTTCTGGTCTTGCCTGTAGTATTGTTTATTCTGGCGCTGTTCATTTAGAGAGTAAGCGTTTCTCTCGTAAGGAGTGGTTTTTTAGGTCTATGGAATGTTCGAAAGGCCAATATGATACCATGATGAATTTTTGCACTGATCATAAGGGTGATGGTTTCAACCATCTTGGATATTTCATGTATTGGTCCCCTCTTCGTCCTTCGCCTATGAGTTATACCTGGTTGGGTATGTCGCCGCGCTGGTATTGTTCTGAAATTGTGATTGCCGCTTTAAAAGAAGGCGACATTTTGGCAGAGGACGTGTCGGCGAGTATGCACCCACACGAACTTTACAAATTGGTGCAGGGCAATTCCATGGCCGACTGTGGTAGAAACATGAACTCTGTCAATTTACGCTTCGTATAGATCTATTTCGTCTTCGTCCGATGTGTCTTCGTCCGATGTGTCTTCGGACTCTTTGTGGAGTTCGGAAATACGTTTGACGCCATATAATGCAGTAAGAATACCTACAACAAAAATAGCTTGGTGGATTTCAGTGAGAATGCCCATATCGTTGTAAACAACAATGCCGGATACCGTCGTAAATATAAACCATGCTGTTTGATAAATAATAATACAATAATAAGCATCGTATTTTTCCAGACCTTTATTGAGCCAAATAATGTGCAAAATAATGGAACTTATGCACAGAAGAACGGCAGAGACCAGAGTATCCGTACGAACTGTGAAATGACCGTTTGACATACTACTGAAGGCATAGGCTATATATTTGCCCATACATACGTTCTGAGCTCCAAGAGCACCTCCTATGAATGGAAATCCAAACCGCTGGATGTTTTCGGACCATTTGAATTCGTCCAGAGCGACGGATGCCCCAACAAAAATAAACCAATTTAAGACAATGTATATGTAGGATATGGGTCTGTCAAGTAGTTGTGGTATAGTTAAATCGGATGATTCGTGGTCTGGCGTGACTGAAATGGCCATCATACAACCGGCAATAGTCCATCCTATTGCAGACCATTCGTGTTTGGACGGTCGTTCAAATAAGATCACTCTCGTGACGAGTAAATTGATAATGATAGACGCGGATCCAAACACTCCGACTGTAGAAGGTGGTAACCACGTCAATGCTAGGAAATCTAGTGTTGAAGCGGCGACGGAGAGGAATATTGCGACAATAAAGAGCGGTCTTAAAAATACGGATTGTGTCAATGGTGTGGATCTTTTTTGTGTTCGCGAGCGTGGATCATGATAATAAATTTCATGTTGTGCTAATTTTTGAAAATTCATGCTGACAGAAGAGGAAATAGAAGCTACCAATAATAAGACATAACCAACCACTTGTAAAATAATCATACATGATAAATTCTCTGTCCTATATATTTATATTCTAAAATCCAAAATATTATATGACAAAAAATACCTATAAATCTACCCTGTAACCCGGATATAGTATGGAAATTTCCGGCCATGTTGGTTCAAAAACGTTCTCAGCTGTTCTTCAAGACGATTCGGTCACTTTAAAGGGCAAAAACGATTCTATTAAAATTGACCTTCTTTTTATTGGCTTTCAACGCGTTTCGAAACGCCTAAAGACGGCCGACGTCATTTGGGTTGGAAAGGACGCGTATTGTGAGCAGACGATTGAGCATGCTGATGTTGAAAAGATCATGGATTTTTGGACTGGTTCTGTGTACGATATTGGACTTGACCCGGGCTCTTGGAAAAAATGGCACCAAATTTCGAAAAAAGAATCTTGGAACCTTGAACATTGGGAAGCCTTATTGGTGCCGGACATAGACCCTGACGACTCTGATTCGGACTGGAATCCCGGAGATGCTTCCGAATCTGACGATGATGACGAAGACTATTCATCGGATTGACTTAAAATGTCCATAGGAAAGGATCCGAATGATACAAGACCGCACTCGATCCATGTCATTCTCCATGTAACAAGTAGAGCATAATACAAAACAGAATTCACCGATTGCGTCCCAGTCTTTATGGGTGATGTTGGCGCGCACACTGGCCGCCGCACCAGACCAAAATTCTTTCCAGGAATATTTAGAGCCAACATCGACCACAGATTCAATGTCTTTTCTTAGAGGTCCAACAATACATTCACGAAGAGTAAAAACACCCAATGAAGAGGCGTATTCTAGGATGGGCGGGGGTTTTCTAGTGTCCAAAAGTGCTTCTATGGCCCAGTAGTCTTCATCGCGAGGGTCATACAATGGAAGCATGTCGTCTTCATCCGAAGAGTCTTCCGACATGGAAGCATCCGACAAGTATTCAACATAAGATGGCATAGTTGTACTAAATATTACGAGAAAGGTTTATTTTATACAATATATCTACCACCATAAAAAAAATACACATATTCCAAACATAATATTTAAATGAACAACAAAACTATAAATATATTGTATATGGCGACATTACCAGAAGTGATCCTTGAACTTATATTTGAATATTGTACATTATGCACGAGATCGACGACCGCCATGACCGCCTCCAGATATATGTTGAACCAAAAAGACTGGCGCCGCTTCTCTAGACAATATCGCCTAGTCACAGATGATAGAGATGGTGTGAAATCATTATTAAGTCGAGAATATAGGGCCCAAATTTCCATTTCGCGACGACTCAATGTTTTTTGGTCCAATCATTTCTGCGCACCTTTGGTCGTATGGTCGCCTTGGACAGTGCACAAATGTTGTCAAAAAACATCACACCGAATGGTCTTCAATTTCAGGAATCTAAATTTCATCGACTTTGTTCGTAGGATTGCTCACAGTCACAAGGTTAAACCATCGTGTCTTCAACGATTAAATCTCTATGAATGTGCATCAGCCTCTATATATTTAAAAAATACAAAACGAATGGAAATGACCATTGATAAGAATAGTAGAAAAAGAAAAAGATTCTGTTTAGAAAATACACTTAATAAGGCGTTTTACAGGGCGCGTGCGCTACTGGAGTTTCGGATCGCGTCTGGTGAGCGCCTGAATCTGAAGGTACACAAACTCGAGTTTTTGGCATAGTGTCTTCGTCGTCATCTCGGCCGCGTTTCCGGGCCGATTGTGCGGGTACCATGATCGTGGACCATCGTGCAACCAATTGTCCCATGTTTGTTGCGGGCGTTCGCTTTATTTGTGCGATTATGTCCATATTTCCTTAGTTCAGCCGGCCTTAAATAGTCACCATTTCATTTGTGGGTGCCCGTCCGTAATATTTCCCATTTTTTACAAAACAATACATCGATATATGTTCGATCCATGGGTGTGTAATCAATAATTTGACTACTAAAATGGTGATGAAAACATCCATACTGTATTGATATCGCGAACTAAATATAAACGCCATCGTCATAAAGATCCAACACTCACCCAGCAGCCAAACCAACCAACGGAAACGCGTACGACTAGGGCGAATCATTTGAACGGCAATCTGTGTGAAAATCACCAACTGGGCCACGTCAGAGGACCATAACATATTGCCACATGCGCGATAAGGCCAGCGCCAAAAAATCCAGGTCAGATCTCCAGTAGTTGGGATATTGTATTTTTCAATGCAATTCGGCTGTGAATCGGGGACGACCGTCATTAATTGAGAAAGGGCAAAACATGGGATAATCACCAGTTGGATAGAGATAACTTTCGCCGGGAAAATGGACTCTCTTGAACAGGTCCACCATGCCAAAATGGTCAACAACGTCCAACCATACGTACATACATCCACCATATCGCGCAAAGCCAATGATACATACTGCTCAATATTATAACCTTTGATCCAATCGACAAACAATGTATCATGCAACGGTTCCAGACTCGTCATATTCATTGCACGGGCCGCCCATACTTGCCTCAGCGAAACTAAATTTGTCAAGACCAAATTCAAATAAAATACAGAGATACCAATCAACACAACAGGAGTCCAGCGGATGGCCATTTGGGATTTTGAAATTAGCGTATATAGTATATTCCATGCAAATCCATAGATGAATATAACAAATATAACAAATACATCTGATACAGTTGCCAGTGGTCCAGCCACGTCAGAACCCTGGAAAGAATCAGGCGCCATGGTTTATGTAGCATTGACAGTAGCCACATTATCTGCTGTCATTATGTGCTGTGTATGGTTCATTAAGCAGCGGATTAACAACGACTACGGCACGGTCAGAGAAGATGAAGAGGAGGAAATAGAACTTAATCGGCGTTCACCGTCTCCCGACCCAAACGCATTCTCAGATCAAAAAATAGAAGAAGATCAAAATACACCAGAACCCAGTTCGGACGCATTCACTTTAGAAGCCTCCGATTCAGATACATCTGAAAGGGAAGAGGAGGAAACACCCACAGGACCTTTTGTAGATACACACTCAGAATACACAGACAACGAAGCTGTATAAATACACAATAACCCCAAAACAACCGAAGGAATCCACGTTGGAATATCACACAGGGGTCTCCAAAGAGATAAACAAATGAAACAAACCGACCATATGTACAATACAATTTGTGGAATTAGATCCCATCTTTCTTTAGAAACAGTCTCTTCTTCCGTCATAGAATGAAGCCGATGAGGCTGCCAAGTTAAGAATCGCCAACATTTTAATTGACATGTATGGCAGACAATAGACACCACACATCCAATAGCCAATAATGTTAACAACACGGGCCATGGGATGTCATTCACACAGTCCAGAAAAACTCTTACAAACAATAAACCAATCAGAGCAAACGTAAACGCTACAAACACTTTTAATAACATTGAAATAATATATTAATACTTTATAGTTTAAATTAACTGCCATTGATCCGTCGAAAACAAATGGCGCTCTATCAACTCTTTACTCTCGCGCGTGCCTAGTTCTTTATGGATGGCTGCGACGACAGAGGCAACCTTACGACTTTTACTACTACACAATTTGTGAACCATGTCCTGCAACAACTCAGAAGAGATATTCATGTGTTTTGTCATCAATCCGTCCAATTTATCAGCGGAATTCAAAAGCTTGTAATGTCCACGCAATAACATTGTGTTAGGAGGGTGATTTGAACGCATTTGGAGCGCTAAACCTTGAGTATATCGACCAATACCAATGAGTCCAGAACCTGCTGGGATACCCGTCTTAAATGCAGACTCTGAAGGGACCAGATCAGGTACGCGCATCGAGTCCTCAATTGTAAACACGCCCAAGCGTTCGGATTCCGGTAGAAAATTTGATGGTGTTTCCCACTGACGATTCCATTTCTCCGGTTGGCCAGATTCGAAAAACTCGATAGGAACACCAAAAAAAGTATTCAGACAATCCAAAATGTAAGCATAGCCATTGACAATCGAATGTACAGTCGCGCCATTCGGATTGTTGGTAGAACCATCTTCCACGACCACCAACTTCATATAATTAAACTTGGCCGGTCCAGGACGATTCTGCAACTGATCCAGATATTGCTCAGCAATCACCCTAGAACGTGCACTCGAAACAACATCGCCACCCAAATCTTCCTGGATTTTAAGAGCTGTCATATAATTTGCCCCCCCACCAAAGGCTCCCTCAGGCTTGGACACCAAATGCGCAACGAAACGAGCCGCAAATGGCGACGCTCGACCCACAGAATTGCGCCAACCTATTTTGCAGACATGCTCGAGGATACTTACGCGGCTTTCGTCAGTACTAGGATCGACTGCACCAAAAAGACTCGCCAACGATGAGGCGCAAAATTTAAACGCGCCGAGGCCAGCCATTGTATCCACCACAATCTTCGTTTCAGCACCAGACATTAAATGCAAAGCAGAATCGCGGGCATTTGCTTTGGCATTCAAGGCGGGAACACCGTTTAAAGTACCGACAACTACATAGTCATAAGCAGACGTGAAATTGGGCCGCCATACACTGCGCCAGCCAGCAGCGTTCGTAGGTTCGTGGACAGGACCAATTTGAAGAATAATAGATTTAGCAGATTCTGCCTCCTTTTCCTCCTCTCCAGGCTTTTCATTCAACCATTCCACAACAGTATTCTCAGCGTAAATTGAACAAACAAGATCAGGATTGCCCCCCCACTCTACAAAACGAGTCTTCTGACTCTCAAATCTATCATGGACCGTTGTAAAAAGAAAACGCACATCTGCAAGTCCCAATGCATGAAGGCGATTGGCCAAGAGGCAAGTAACCTCGTCGTCCGTCTCCTCACCAAAATCAGTTATAATCAATAACTTGAACATGGAACTACGAAATCCCTCCAGATCTGAAAATATAGATGCCAACGCATCTTTCGTACGACATTTGGCCAAAAGTTTGAAGACCTGGGCACCCTCTTGTAACACATTCTTATTTGAACCCAAAGATCCGATATCAAAATAAGTCTTGGCAGAACGCCTACTACTCAGACAAAGGGCCGCCAAAAGACCGATAAGGTCATAGGCGGGCGTAGTTTCGATGTCTTGCTCGTAAAAAGCGGTGCGCCATCTCTCATAGGCAGCGCGCATCTGAACATCTGTGTTTTCGGGGACGACAGCGGATAGGACAGAATTGTCTTCGTACGACATGTTTTTATAATTATAAAACACTTATATATGAACATTTTATATATGTCTTGAAATCTAAATATATTGTCCGAATTTATTCTTATACTCTATTTTTATTTATTTGCTCTCTTTTTGATTGTTTATGGTCTCTACATACTTGTAAACGTTGGCCATGGTGATAATATCGTCCCATCCTGTCCCATGGTCAGCAGTACGAGTCACACATGTTACTTCCACTCGATCACCAGATTCATTCAAGTATATATGAGTATTATTTCCACGCGCTTTTGACTCAGGCGAAAACCATCCATAATGACGGCGAGACGTTTTCGATGCGGTTGGTGATGGTTTTGAATGGGGACTGTCCTTGTTTGAAAGAATGGGCTGCGTTGTATGGTCCATTGGATTTGAACTAAAATTTTGGCAAATGATCACCAATTTTTTGGTCACGATGTTCACCAATTTTTTGGCAAATGATCACCAAAATTTTGGTCACGATGATCACCAATTTTTTGGCAAATGATCACCAAAATTTTGGTCACGATGATCACCAATTTTTTGGCAAATGATCACCAATTTTTTGGCAAATGATCACCAATTTTTTGGCAAATGATCACCAAAATTTTGGTCACGATGATCACCAAAATTTTGGTCACGATGATCACCAATTTTTTGGCAAATGATCACCAAAATTTTGGTCACGATGATCACCAATTTTTTGGCAAATCAATGTTCAATGACTCTGAAGAATGAAAGACCAAAATTTTGGTGAATGAACGTTCTGGATCGATACTCTGAAGAATGAAAGACCAATTTTTTACCAATTTTTTGGCGAATGATCACCAAAATTTTGGTCACGATGATCACCAAAATTTTGGCAAATGAACGACCAAAATTTTGGTGAAAGTTCAAGGATCGATACTCTGAAGAATGAAAGACCAAAATTTTGGCAAATGAACGACCAAAATTTTGGTGAAAGTTCAAGGATCGATACTCTGAAGAATGAAAGACCAAAATTTTGGCAAATGAACGACCAAAATTTTGGTGAAAGTTCTGGATCGATACTCTGAAGAATGAAAGACCAAAATTTTGGTCACGATGAAGACCAATTTTTTGGTCATGATGAAGACCAATTTTTTGGCAAATGTTCATGACTCTGAAGATCAAGGACCATCGGATAAAAGTTCATTATTTTTCCGTGTTTAGTTTATATAATTTTTTATCTCCTGTACTGGATAGTGAGTTGTCTATTATTGGCCATGGGCCCGGGACAAAATGCCCGTCTTTGTCAAAGACCGGTATAGGCAATTTGCTTGGAGGTGGAGATTGAAATAATGTGGATTCAGCGTAAAATTGCCATTTATTAGTGGCGGACATTTAAGGATTAGACAGATGTATAAATATTGTTTTTTTATAATTTTTTCTTTAAAAATGTATGTTTATGTTATCATGGTGTTTGTTATCATGGTGTTTTGTGTGTTCTTTTTTCCATGATATTTTACCAGTGGGTAATGTCCCGTGTAATACGTTAGCTACCATTTTTTTGCCAAGTACCCATGCTGATGTCCCGCCTATGAGTATGATAAGTGTTTCTAATTCACATTTCATTTCTACAAGTTCAGTTCCGTTGACTCTCCATATAGCGGCAATGTATCCGGCGGCGAGTCCTGCTAATTGTAGAAACGTCCACCATTTATCTGCTTCTGATGGCGCGCAGCATGCTCTACTTTGTTGTGTGTCTTGTTCGATGTGAACGGAAGACCATTGGTCTTTGAGATAGATATGGTATAGAGCTGCGCAAACGATATGCCACGAGATCATGGAAAGAAATATTGTTCTCCAATTGGAGTCATCTGAATCATCAGTGAGGTCATATAGCATGAGAGTGAGATACATCCAGAAAACGCCAATGACAATATCGTGTATCATCCACATGGCAATGAGTTTTCTGAATCGTATGATAATGGTTTCTCCTGAAGCGAGTTTTACCCTTTTGTTTTCTATTTGAATAATGTTTTCACCGTCCAAGACTTGTTGTTGGATATTAATCTGCATTGGTTTGATGGTTCCCTTTTCTGCGGCACATTGTATGAGCGATATAACAAGTGGTATACACGAGAAAAGCCAGATACCAATGACAAGTGCCCATACGGCCGGTATGAGAAAATATTTTCCGCGTGTAAAATCTTCGGAGTATTCCCATGATATGTATATGGCTGTGATGGCTCCGAGTCCTGCTAACATTCTGAGTGCGATAGTGGTCCATAATATGCTATTTGGATTGGACCATATTTTATGTATGCAGCAGCAGTCGGTTTTGGCCATACAGTGTATGGATTGTTTTAAAAATAAGTCGTTGTTGAGGTCCTTGGTGTGTATATATGTGAGAATAGCGACTGCTGTTGCCGATCCAAAAAAGAATAATGTTTTCATGGCCATATACCATGCGATGGATGTGGCGATAAGTGCTGCCCCCAAAAAAAAGTACATATCTGTCAAATATGTATATTTAAATACACCACCTTTTATAATCCACCGATGAGTTTGACTGGTATTCCTAGATCTTGGTTGTCAACTTTGGATGTAAATAAAGATGTCATTTTATGGCGTTCCGATCCTAATTTCCCGTATCCCGATATGGCGAGGGGAAATGTGACAGAGATGCTGTCCTACATCCAAGGTCATTGGCCTACGACTTTCTCTATAATGATGTCCCCAGAGGATGTCGATACCGACATTCCGCAGTCTTTTCCGCACTGGTGGTGTAATATGCGTTTTTCAGAAAATGTAGAACAAAAGAGTCCTGAATATCCTACCTTAAGGTCGTGGAAGGCACAGATAAGAGGTCGTCATGTTGGTCCTGACAAATTAGTAACATCTGTGGAGTGTACGGGCATGACGGTGATAACTGTTTTCCTCACGTGGTTGGGTCAATTGTATACAGATATGGTTTTATTCACAAAATCCGAGAAAACTCGGAAAAATGTACCGAGGCTCTACGGGAGAAGCATTATATATAACAATGGGGATTCTGTAGTTTCTCGTTCAGAGACGCTGAGGTTTTTGAAGGCAGAGGGATTAAAAATATTTAAAGAGCGTGGTTTTCAAGAAGGCGCGACATATTGGTTAAATTTATGTAAAAAATATACATTTTAAAGAATTTTAAACTTTCCCCGATTTTAGTATAATAGAAATATCTAGTAGGTGTAATGCTAGCATAAACCCGGACAAGCATCCGATAAAGAAGAGTATGGTCAATAAAAGAACCACTCTCATCTCGTTATGCGAGTTGCACATCACCATTAATGCAACCAGTATAATGTACATGGAAATGCCGATGGACGACAGTAAATTTTCGGCCATGAAGACTTCGGAAAAGGTTCCGTCTGAGAGAACAAGCGCCAGAATGATACCGACGGCAAAAAAGCACATGATGACAAGCCAGTATATTTTGGTCACAAAACCTTGGAGATCCCTCAATTTCATCAGTTCGTAGATGGTGTCTGGCTTCATTTTTCCACCAGACTCAATGTCTGGGGCTAACATGGTATCCGTCTCACGATCGGAAGCAGAAGCTGAACGTCGAGTAGTCATTGTTCGTTCCTTTTAAAACACTATATATACGATCTCGCTCTAACGATTCTGGATTTATTCAATGTTTTTTATTTCTATATTGGCCGCAATTTGTTCTACGACCGCCAGCATACCACAATTGATGGGTCACGTGGCCAAACTGTCCAATGCCACCATGGTCATTCGTTTTATAGGGGCTGTTCTTTGGTGTGTATATGGCGTACTCATTTTGGAATACGCTTTAATTGTCAGTTCTTGCGTGGCCGCCTTAGTAGAGGTATGCTTGCTTGTTAAAACGAATTACCGTCCGGCACCAAAGCCAACCGATACAGCGCAAGGTCCAATTGACGCTGGACCAAACTCTTCTTTGTCAATTGATCGCGCAGAGCCTGTGTTATGACTGTATTATTTTGTTTCAAAATCCTATTGTCTTCTTGCAATGCGTTCACCTTTTGACGTTCGCCTAAATATAAGCGACGCATTTCAAGCAAATGAGGTAGCAAAAAGCCCAATGCTTCTTCGGCAGTGGGGGTGGTCGCTCTTAAACGCTTGCTAAGCCTCTCGATCTCAAAGTCAAAGTCGGCCGCTCTTTTCTGTCCATGGGGTGCATCAAATAAAAAAGGGCGTTTTCTAGAAAGATCATTTTCCGGTTCGTACGACCGCTTTCCCAAGATTGAAGGTGGTCTAGTGTGTGCAATCGCATCAGACGATGAAGAGGAAGACGATTGCCATCCGTTTGTGGATGTCCGTGGACGGTGACTGGCCACAAGAACTACCGGTTCTCGTTTACGTTTAAACATTGGTTTGATAGCACTGAACTTTATACTAAGAATTACCAAAAAAAGACTAAATATTTGGTCATCTAAAAATTTAGTCATCAGTCCCCAAAAATTTAGAACATATGCCACTCATATGTTGATCTTAAATGATCTATAGATCATTCTAATTAGAAACCAATGGAGTGGACCGTACCGACTGATTGGCTCCACCAATCGTGGTTCGAGATGCAAAAAATGGACATAAAGCCGCAAATAGCCATATCCGACGGCGAATTAAGGGTGATAACGTTTCCAAAGGGCGGCGCGGGCATGCGAATTTGCAGACATGTGATTGCTCCAACGCCGGCCATTGCTTTTGAAGTTTCTGACGCACTCCGCTGTTTCGTCAAAAAATGCCTGCCTTTCCCCTTCATTCGTCTTTGTGTACAAAATGGCGAATTGTCTTTGTCTGTCGAGTCTCCAATTGTAGGCGTTCAGTACAAATTTCCCAAACTGGAGATTGTAGAAGAAAATGATCTCCCGCATCATAAAGATGATCAACATATCCGCATGGCCGCCAAAGATTGGTTTGATCTATGGCCCACCATTCCCCCCAAAGGCAATGTCACACTCACTATCTCCAAACAGACCAAGATCATGACACTGAAACATTCTGGAGGACGATGGGGAGCCGCCATTACTATGAAAAACAAACCCAAAAAAGATCAATCGGTGACAGTTGCGTCGGGTGTGGCCAAATCCGTGTTCACGGGAGATGTTCCTCAAGTGTGGGGGACAATCGTGTTCATGCATGTCGGTGTTCTCCGATGGTTTACTCCCGACATGACCGTTTATATGGCCCCTATCGAGTGACGCATATCAGTATATAACATCCCTTTGTGTCTGCGCATATAGTCAACGGAGAGAATATCATTGATGGCGCGGTGGAAACACAGACAAATATTTGAGAGAAATTGGACTACAATGCGGTCAAATTGAAACGCCGGATGAATTTTTTTAGTGTCTTGTCGTGCCGAGCGGCATCCATCTTGGACAACATGTCCTTATGAAAGTATGCAGAATGGTAAAAAGACAATACAAGACAAAAAGATAATACGTCAACATTTTATTTATTTTTTTTTTGTTTCCGTTACTCCTACATATATGTTCTACTTATTCAGAAGTTCGACGATTAAATTCATCGTACAACTTTTCCACAGCTCCTCTCAGTTGTTTTAGAGCTTGTGTATTTTTCTTTGAATCATCTTCGGCCCCCTGGCATCGTGTATCTAAAGAACGAAGCTCTTTCACATTTCTTTCGTTATGCTCTGCGAAATCAGACTTCAGCGTAGACAAATTTGACTGTATTTCGTCCAAAGTCCGCGTGTTTCTTTCCAACTTTGTAGTTATGAATGAGACACGTTCGTCGAGCACCTTTCGAATTTCAACGTGCATCGATTCTTGCATTTGGCGAATTTCACTATGGAGTTCGTCCTTGACCCTCAATACAGAGTTACTTATCATCAATTCCACTCTTGCGATAGTATCCTTGGAAGATTCTCGTATTTTTTCATCGTATTTGACAGTCATTTGACCAGCAAGTTTGACGGATGAGACGTCCACCATGGTTTGGCAATCTTGTTTCGAACATGCATCCATTCTCGGATGTTTTGGTTTTGGCAACAGTTCCATTCTGACAGCGAGACCGACCTTTTATAGGAATTAATTCACCATGTCCATCATGATGAACTTATTTGTATTTCGAGGTTTTCGACCACCATGGCTGTATTTGTAGAGTCCAAACATGATCAAAGAGAACAGGACACCAGCCGCACAGCCAGTGACCAAGAGCCAGTAGGATACCTCACGTTTTTCTACGATTATAGACCCATCCGCTCCGACAGTGAAAGATGAACCGAGACCCCCTCCTATATTTACCTCTCTGCGGCATGTATTTGACGGACATTTACACTCGTATTCATTCGTCGTCCATTCTTCATCGGACGTATCCATGCAAGTACCATGTCCCGCACACACAACATCATCACAAGGCGACCTAAATATTTCACACACATTACCTCTCCATTCGTCGGGACATAAACAGGCGAAACTATTGACTTTATCCACACAGGTCCCACCATTTCTACAAGGATCCGGGTCACAATCATCAATGTTATTATTGCACAAAGTGCCATCCCATCCCGCATCACAAATACACAGGAAATAATCCGCCGCCAATTGGCAAACGCCATTGCTTCCACACGGTCTGTTATCACAAAATGCAGGCGCATGCTGACATCTATCCCCGTCATAACCATTAATACATTGGCAAAATCCCACCATGCCCTGTATACAATTACCACCATTCAGGCAAGACGTTGGGGAACAAGTCTCGATCTTTTTTTCACAACGCGTGCCCACATAACCAGCCTCGCACAAACATTTAATGCCAGACACGTCGCTACTTTCATCATTACAAGAGATAAAATGGTCACCACAAGGTTTGTCCACGCACGTGACCTGTTTTTCACATCTTTTTCCACCATATTTTCCCGGCAACTCTGAACAGTCACAATAAAAATCTTCCACCGAATCTTTAACGCAAGTTGCATTGTTCAGGCACGGATCGGGAGAACACGGGTTAATAGCAATAGAACAATCGTCTCCCTTAAAACCAGCCTCACAATCACAGCTACATCCGACGGCCGAATCACAGTGCGCACAATCCCCATTCACACATGGAATGCCATACATAGTACATTTATTCGCTTCCACCAATGGTATGCCACATCTCAGCCCAATATGGGTCGATTCGCAGACGCACGTCCAACTATTGCTTCCGTAGTCCAATTCACAAAGCCCGTGTCCAGAACACGGTTTACCATTGACGGCGGACCATTTCTCCAATTCGTCGGGAAAATAATCACACTCGCGTTGCTCCTTAGAACATGTAGGTCCTGTATAATAAGGCTGTCTATAAATGGGCTCTTCAGGACAAATACATTGTAAACGCGTCCCGTTAAAATTACATTGGCCATTATCACAAGGATTGGCCGTGGCACATTCTTGCTGAGCATACTGGCAATTGCGACCCATCCAGCCAAAATCACAGGCGCATTCGTAGGAGGGAGACGGCTCCGAAATATCCGTACATTCGGCGATATTCTGACATGGATGAGCAGGACCCAAAGCACACCCATTTGCTTCTATCACCGGAATATCGCAAAATTTACCGGTCCAACTCGACGGACATTCACATCGGAAATTATCATCCTCGTCAAAACATTTGCCCGCATTCTGACAAGGAAGATACTCACACGAATTGATCGAAACGTCACAGTAGTACCCTATCCAACCAAAATCACACGTACATTCGAAAACAGTCTTGTCAGGGTTGAAATGACACTTACCGTTGGCACAAATTTCACACTCCTTTTCTATATCGTCCAAAAGAGACGCGATCGATGTACAAACATCCGTATCATACACATATATTTGAAGAATGTCCGCCCTCACTTGGTCCAAATACTCTTTCACAACTTGTAACGCATTGCCCAGTGTTTTACCCATATTTGTCTCGCGTTCAATCAAATACAAACGATCTTGAATATTGCCAGTAATCGACGACACATTGCGAATATGTTCCTGAATGATTTTTGATTCTGCAACCGATTCTTGCAATGCCTCCAAAATTTTACGAATCATTTCCTCTTCAGATTCAGGATCTTTCACTTCTAACAAAGAATTCATATCATGCACCGTCAATTCCAATTTCCAAATGGAAGAGTGCTGTTCGTCCAAAATACTATTCACACTATACATAAAATTATGCTTCCCATATTCCACCAATGAACGATTCACCTGTGTATAACGATCAAACTCAACCTTTTTGGCCTCAATACCGGAATAAATTTCAGAACCCTGTAACAAAAGAGCAGTGCAATGATGAGCACGGTCAATCGACACTGGAACCACTAAACACTTAAAATGGGCACATTCTTCCAAAACTTGAATGTTGACATGACCATAAAAAAAATTCGTACATGCAGAAGATAAACATTCGTACTGATCTTCCTTTAAATGATCTTCAGAAAATTCAGAAACATTAAACTCCGTCTCGTGCCACTCCAAATGGTCACAATAGGTCCAACATGGACCATCTTCGCAGGGATCGAGGATAGTACCATCTTTGTGAGGCACCATATAACTGGTCCCTTCGCTACAATTGTCTTGAGGCTTATCCCAAGTTTCATGTGAGGAAGACAAGGACAACAAAGACAACAATAACCATACAAGTAACAACATCTGAGAAAATAGAATACAACTTATATATAGCAGAATTCAAAAAAAAAAAGGTTATTCTTTATTCATAACCAACATTTTAGTCACATCAATGACCAACATTTTAGTCACATCAATGACCAATTTTTTGGCGAACCAACGACCAAATTTTTGGCGAATCAATGACCAAATTTTTGGCGAATCAATGACCAACATTTTAGTCACCTCAATGACCAAATTTTTGGCGAATCAATGACCAAATTTTTGGCGAATCAATGACCAACATTTTAGTCACATCAATGACCAACATTTTAGTCACATCAATGACCAATTTTTTAGTCACCTCAATGACCAATCTTTTAGTCACATCAATGACCAATCTTTTCGTAAATATTAGACCAATCTTTTGGCGAATGACCAAAATTTTAGTAAATATCAGACCGATAGTATACGATCATAATTGTCAATAATATTTTGGCGAAAAGTTGGACGAAATGTCATTAATAAATTATGATCAGCACGCATATTACGATACGCATCTTTTGTCCCAGACGTCGAAATTTCGATATCAGAAACTCTTGTATTAAACTCTTGCATGAGATTTTCTTTGGTACGCTGAGCTGCCGAAGATGTATCGTTAAAACAGTCTGACATATATTCCAACGATTTAATGAAAACAGGCCCAGAATTTAAAATGTCTTCATTCCCAAAAAAACTTTGGAGCAAATGTGCGTTACATTCTTTCGCCTGGCGCTGGGTCAAACTCAACGGATCGGCCGCCGCCATAGACAACCAAGACTTACTCATATATTGAACATGTTCATTACGACTGTAAGATTTCTCGTATTCGATCGTTGTATTCAATCCTCTCCCGTAACGGTTCAACAACTCCGCCGAAATGACCCCATTGACATATACATTGTAATATTTATAACAATTGACTTCCAATGTCCTTGCAAACATGTTTACGTCCGATTTTGATTCTGGTGGCTGTATCAGACGCGTGCACCCATCCGCGACAAATGTGATATTCTCGGCGGTCGCCACAACAATACAAAAAAGCAATACAAATTCTTTCATATATATCTGTAGGTTGTGTATGTAAATAGTGTCCACAATTAGAGCATGCGACTCTTTGAAAAAAAACACTATAAAAGACTGACATCTTAAATCAAATAATGCGAAGCTTTGTTATTGCTACAGTATTAGGACTCACAAAATTTGCATCCGCTGATATCGGAGGTTCCTTAACATCCATTCATCAAGAAAGATGTAGTGGCGTGTTGGCGGTGCGCGATCTCAACGGCGACGCCTGGAAAATTGGACAGGCCATTGCCTCAGGAACATACAACTCTACCGGTGACGAATGCACTCTGGACGAAGATTCTACGGGTGGGGTTACCGGATGTGGACACGACTTTTACTCGAAAGATAGTGGCGAACGTTTCAAGAGCGAATGGGACGATATGGTTGGTAAATACAACGGTATCGGTTCCGCATGTGAAAAATTCAACGACGCCCTCAACAAAATCAGTCAGGATTTCCAAGACCCCCCGAGTCGTTCAAATCAGTACGTTTCGTCTCCACCCAACTGGAAGCGCTCCGTCGCCAAAATTCTTCACGATTCAGGGTGCGCCATATCCAAAAATGATGACAACCTCGAACAGTTCCTCGAATCATTCAACTACCCTTTCCAGCAGAAACTTCGCATGGAAAATGCCCGTACCGCCGCCGGTGACTACGAAGACAAAATTGCCGACCTTCAGCAGAAATGGAAAGAAGAGAGACAGGCACTCGTCGATACCATGAAAAAACACGGTGACACCATGAACAGATGGATCACCAGAGCAGACCTCGAAGCTGCCAACCACAAATACGCAGATGCCACAGCCAGACTTTTGGGTGGTGAAAACAGTGCCAGAGCCGAAATCGGTAAAGTGCGCGCATCCATCTCGAAACACGCCGTTGACTTTGAGAAATTGGCACACAAACTCAAAAGAGATTCACTCAGATGGTCCAAACTCAACCAAATTGCAGGAGAACAAGAAAGACTCGACGTACTCACAGAAATCGTGAGAATGAACGCATACGACGTCCTTGTCACTTGCCTAGTAAACTTTCAATTAGCATATGACGATGACGATGAATAAGTAAATTAATCTTAAAATATTTAATTCGATAACTCTAATAATGACCCGATTACATTCTTCTGTATTTTCACCTCCAAATCCTCAAACTTCACACGATCCTCAGACACACGAACCATTAATATATCAATCTCACTCTTTGTTTCTTCAACATCAGCCAATAAACGCCTCACTTGATTCAATTGTACAGACGTCACAGAAGACATACGATTCATATCCTTTATCTGACGATCCACATTCTTCTCAAATATGGCACGCTCATTCTTCAATAACAATAACACATCACCATACATACGAGGAGAACGAGCATACTGAAATTCACGCAAATAACCCGCGCGCAAACGAACATTGTCCACGATTGAAGTCATAGCATCCTTAGTCAACGCTGTCTGAGTGTCCAAACGTGTTCGAGCAGACTCCAAATCGTGCAAACCCTTTATATACGAAGTCACTAGCACAGGATCCAACACGGAAACATCGAAATGATACACGCGAGACTTGTAACAACGAATAATATCCGATGAATAAATATCATACGACGTTAATTGAGGATTCGCATGACATGCACGCAACGTATTACACAACTTGGGCAAATACTCAAAACGCTCGTTCTCAGGAATCATATTCGGATCACCCACATTAAAATTCATCGCATAATCATAACAATCAAACGACCATCCACCCACAAACAACATCATCAATACATACACAAACATTATATCATTTTAAAAATACTTAAATAGTTATTTAGTTTTAATTTTAATTTAATTTCATTTATTTTTGTAATTTATTTTGAAAATTTATTTTGAAAATTTAGCGTCTGCCATGATCGCCTCAAGCGCAACCCGTTGGCGCTGTTGTCGGACAAGTAGTCGCTGGACTCACGTGATTCCATGCGGTTGTCGCTGTAAATGACCCGGTAGTTGTGCCGCCACACGTGTAAACGGCAAACTCGTTAGTAGCGCCACACGCTCTGCCGTACTCGCATGTAAGTGTAATAGTGCTACCATAAGCCGGAGGAGCTCCTGTGGATCCTGTGGTATCAGCATCGGTGTAGGTGATAACTGTGCCATCGCAAGTGATAGCATTACAACAATCTGAAGCGACGCACGCATCACCGACACAATTGACATGCTGATCAGTCTTTAAGCCGTTAAAGCCGGCTTCACATGAACCTGACGCAAAGGCAGTGTCGGAGCCGTCAATGTCGTTACATTTTCTTGTCTGTGAACAGCAATCTGAAGAGGCGCATGTGGCACCGGCGCAAGTACCGGTAAGATCACTCTTGAGTTGATAGCCGGTGTCACATGAACCTGACGCAAAGGCAGTGTTGTCACCATTAGTGTTGTCACCATCAATGTCGTCGCACGTCGGATTCGCGGTACAAGTAGGCGCGACAGTCGTGGCAAAAGTACCAGCCGTACACAAAACAGTACTGGTACCCGAATACCCTGATGCAGTGCACGTCAATGCACAGAGTCCACCACTGTTAACGGCCCACACAGAGTCGGAACAAGAACTGGTGTACGCGTCGTTTCCGGTTCCACCGTTGGCAATGTTGCCGGTACATGGATCAGCGGAACAAGTAGGTGCGACAGTCGCGTCAAAAGTACCAGCAAAGCACGTAACAGCACTGGTACCCGAATACCCTGCTGTATCACACGTCAATGTACAATCGTCACCACTGGCGACGTCCGAGGCGGCACAATCAGTGGTGTACGATTGTTCGTTGAGTCCATCGGCGGCAATGTTGCCGGTACATGGATCAGGGTTACAAGTAGGCGCGTCAGTCGTGGCAAAAGTACCAGCCGTGCACGTAACAGCACTGGTACCCGAATACCCTGTTGTATCACACGTCAATGTACAATCGTCACCACTGGCTACGTCCGAGGCGGCACAATCAGTGGTGTACGCGTCGTTTCCGGTTCCACCGTTGGCAATGTTGCCGGTACAATCAGAGGTACAGCAATCTGAAGAGTCGCATGTGGCACCGGCGCAAGTACCGGTAAGATCAGTCTTGAGTTGATAGCCGGTGTCACATGACGCAAAGGCAGTGTTGTCACCATTAGTGTTGTCACCATCAATGTCGTCACATGTCGGATTTGCCTCACAGCAAACTGACGAGGTACAAGTGCCAGTGAGACAGTTGATATTAGCCGGTGAATCCTTGAGATGGTTGCCGGCGTCACATGACACAAAGCCGCTGCATTTCGGTGGGGCAATAGAAGTGCACTTATTGGCGGAAACACCGCTGAAATAAGCCCAGCACTGACCATTCAAACATTCGGCCTCGTTTGCACAGTTTTCTCCATCCTTTGTTTTACATGACACTGAAATCGTCACGTCAAAAGATCCATTCTCACACGTAGCCTTGTTTTGATAGCCGTCGGAGTCGCTCATATCCGCCACTTTTGTGGAATCTGTGCATGAAGCGGTACATACGGTATCATGTGCACAATCAACATCGGTATCAGTACAACAGTTATTGACAAATGCCAGAGCACCGCTATCGGTCGAAAGCGTTCCTGTACAGTCTGCTTTGCAATCGCCGCCAACCAATGTGAAACCTGGGCTGGCACATGCCGTAGCAGTACACACATTGCCGTCAGACACCGTGTAGGCCGTCGCGCCAATAATCAGAGTATCCGCGCTGCTAGTACACGCCACTGTCGCTTTACATCCTGTAGAGCCCGCTGAGCCACTATCAATCCACTCGGAGCACAGATGGTCATCCGGGTATGGTTGACATTGAGAGACTTCATTCGATCCGGAGAATTGTCCCACTGGACACGGCGAACATGTCAAAGTCAATGCAGAATCTCCGCCCCTGAATGCATTGACACCCGTGTCAGTCCATATAGTATGGTAGTAAGTCCATTGAGCACTAGTCATGGGGTCACCTAAGTTAATATTCCCAAATCCTTTGCCATTGTCACAGTCCTTCAAAGCACATGCACCCTGCCCGCCCACATCATTGGCGAAATTGTTCGTGCCAAATGCGCCCTCATCGCATTTCAAGCATTTACCCACATTACCGTCTACATAGTAGCCGTAATTCGCGTAGCATTCTGTACAATCTCCTTGACCAGCTGCAAAGCATTCGGTGCCTCTTGCTCCCGTGCCATTTTCGCATGCACATGCCTTGATACATTGGCCTTCATGAGTAGCGACATTATTAGACGCATCAGTATCGTCAGCTAGATCATATCCAGTATCACATTCGAAACACTTCGCACCATTGCCACAACCGCTAAAGTCAACGTCATCGCCCTTCGCGGGTGTTCCATTATCACATTCACAAGTGATCAATTCGCATGAAGTTGAAATGGGATCCGTGGCTTTCTTTCCGTCGGCACATGCCTCACATGTGTTTCCGCCGGCGTCGATATCCAATCTGTATCCCGATTTAGTATCAGAATTCGAATGTGTCACCACTGTGCATGATGCACAGTGGTTGGCGAGGTTCAAGAGGTTGGCCTTCTGTGTCCCTGTGACATCATCGACATCATATGCCATACCTACAACCGTTTCACCGTTTTTGCATACGAACACCTTATCATCGCAACTGGGCATTCCCTGGGTTCTATATTTTCCGGCGTCACATGCGACACATTCATTGTTATCGTCCAACACATAGTTGGCATTACAGCTAGAACAGTGAGTGTCACCATGATCTAAGTCGGCGATACCGGTGAGGCCGGCCTCACCGGTGGTAGGTACACCTACCACGTCGTCGCCGTCTTTGCAAGTGAACACCTTAGTTTGGCATTCAGTATCAGTTCCATCGATTCTATATTCTTCGTCTTTACAGGCGTCACATGCGGTTTCGTCGGCGTTGAGCACAAAGGCGTTTTTGGTTCCGCCGTCGCACGCACTACATTTGGCGTTGCCGACATTCGAGAGTGCCGCCAAGCCACAAGCATCACCGATTTCGGCTGTTCCGTCAGCGCATGTACATGCGATCGTGTCACATCTGCCCCGTCCGTAAACGGTAACGAGTACGCGTCCGACGGCACATTGATCAACAGCACAATCTTGATGGGTAGCGTGATCATATTCAGCTGCTTTGTTATTCTTGTCTACGAGGCAAGTAACAACGGTTGCATCGCCGGCGGCATGGTCGGTCAGTTTACCAGTGCCATGTTGACATCCACATTGATTTGCGACGCACGTGTGTGGGTTTCCGCCGGTATCGACATGATAACCGGCGCGGCATGAACCACAGTCAAACGTCCCTTCATCTGCTTGGCAGGTGGCGGCGTTGTAGCTTTGTTCTGCACTATCAGTTCCGTCGGTAGCCATTCCTGGATTACAATTGGTGACGCAGGCAAATGGGATGCACGTTTTATCAGTGCCATCGATGGCGACCACGCCTTGGGAATCGCTGGTACCGCCTTTATTACAGTCGGTACCTTTGCCGCTGTTATTTGGGCCAGTGGGGGCGACAAATATCGTTCCGCTGCCTTGGACGCAATCGGAGCACTCGCTGCACACAGTATTATCAACAACAACTTCTGCGATGGTGGAGGCGGCCGTTGGAGCGGTACCATCGCGGTGACGACCAGTCGGACATACGGTGCATACTCTCTGAGATTTATATCTCACCACGTCATCAATTGTCTCAGTCAGGGGAGCTGTGTCAATGTAATGACCGACGCCACAATTCGTTATTGTTGTGCATATGGCGGATCCCGATGCTGAAAATTCGTTGTCAGCGCATGCTGTTATTGCACCACATCCTGTTGTCACGCCGGTAGCTACGGTGCCATCATCGTTGTAGTATGTCGAGCATTTGTGGCCAACCGGGATGCTTGCACAATTGTTCTGACCGCCAGTACTGTACTGTGTTGAGGCACACTTCACTTGCGCCTCACATCCTGTAGAAGTATCACTAGGATCATTATTATTGGTTTTGATTGTTGCACAATCTTGTCCTGCTAAAATTGGTTCGCATCTATGCATGGTCGCTGTAGCATATGTTCCTTTTAGACATTCCTCTATCTCTTGGCACGCGGTGGTGGTGTCGGTTTTACATTGATCACCGGCACCAATAGCTTTGCAAGTCACTTGTTTGTCTGTGTCTTGGTATTCATTGTTGGCACAAACAACACACGCGCCAGATCCGTCGCCGCTGCCATCTTTGGTACCTATGGGACAGTCGACGCAAGTGGCTCCCACCCCGGATTGTCCGACACCACAATCTTTGCATGGGCATTGGTTATCCTGACAATCTTGTGTACCCTCTCCATCTCCCAGGCATGTCGGGCCTGGTTTACAAGTGTCTTTACCTGTTGCGGTACCTCCATTTGAATCTTGTTGAGAAATGCCATTTGATATGGAGTCGGATTTCATGTAGAAATATCTGAACGTAACTGGATCAGTCACAGTGGCGGAATAGTCACAATTCACGCAATCGCCTTTGTCTGCGGTAATCGTTCCGAATTTGTCGACTGCAAGGTATTGACCTTGAGTACAAGGCGTCCAATCTTGGCACCCATTCCCGAAGACAGAACCATTATCTTCGTCGCCATTCCATCCGACGTCATCGTCGGTGTTGGCGGCGGCAACATACTGGTCCAGGTTGCCATCCGGTAATTTACACTGTGAACACTCAGAGTTGGAACCTGCTCCAGTTGCTTGCGTTCCTCCAATTGTTTGCGTTCCTTGTACTCCTAGTGTTTTGACCCTTTTTCCTTCGCCACACACTGTGAACTTATTACAAATATTTTTCCGGCTGTCTGTGAAATGAAGGGCGGCGCAGTCCTCTACATCTTCGCAACCAGTACTGTCTACATCGATATCATTGGTACCGTCAGCCACTCCTCCGCCGGTGGTTATTGTATTAACATTATTATATGAGCATCGCTGTCCAGCGGGGATTGATTGACATGTCATTTTGTATTGTGTAGGGAAGCCGACTGCAACCTTGTAGTATTCACCAGCGGGGCAGTCTTCGACGTCCTGACATCCAATATCTGGTTCAGTAGTGGTACTCAGATCAAATGTTGAACTAAGATGGCCGCCTGTGCCGTTCACAAACCCTGCTGCTACATTCACAGCATCACCATGACTGTAAATCTTGAAGATCTTTTGCGTCTCATCGGTGTTGTTGAATGCATTACAGTTCAGGGCGTCGCGCCCGTAATCTGCGGTATCACATCCCTCTACGATTTTCAGGGCGGATTTGCACCTTTTACCCGCTGGAATGGCGACGCAAGCCGCTCCATTACCAAATGAATATTCTCCCGCTGGACATGCTGATATTTCACCACATCCTATTGTCACGCCGGTAGCTACGGTGCCGTCATCGGCGAAGAATTTCGAGCAATAAGACCCTGCTGGAATGGGATTGCAGCGACCGAAACGACTTCTCTTATCGGTTGCATCGTGATTGTGTCTGAATTCGCCGGCCGGGCAAATATCAATCTGCGAGCAACCGTGTTCAGAATTTTTTGGAACTGATAAATCTGTGGGGGTTAGGATTTTGCCGGCAGCATTATGCACTTCAATACACTGAAATCCCGAAGGGATCGTCAAACAGTCTGAAAATGAATTGACGTCTGAATATTCGCCCGCATTGCAAAATTGACAAACTGCTGCTTGTGTGTCAGAGAGTAAGTAAGAATACGGCGGCTCGGCGTCGGCGAAAACGGTTTGGGGATATCCTTGACCCGATGGACACGTTTCAGACGTGCATTGTGTTTTATGAAGTCCGCTACCCGCTGTATTTGCACCTTGGGGACATTTTTGACATATATGAACATCGTATGTGGTGCCGTCTGCCTTTGTACCTTGCACTTTGTTTCCGGTTGAATTGAGCAGAACATCATATCCATACTCTGACGCACACTCTGAACAACCAACCACCTGGGCTTTATTAGCGCCGGCATTGTTGTCACCGTCGCCCCCGCCTAGAGCAACTCCGTTGCCCAGACGACATACATCTCCCAGTGCGACATTGCCAAGTGCTGTGATTGCTTGTGTTTTCCAACCACCGTTGTTATCGACAACATACTGTACGACACCCAGGCCGTTAATATCGTCTGTAGAACAACTGCATGATTTTGGTGCACATGCTGTGGCTGCGTCTCCATCGTCGTTCCATTCGCCGTATACGGAGTGGGTGTTTCTGTTGTTTGCATCGGCATGGTTTGGATCGGTAGTGCCACAATCAACCTTGTTAATACCATCTGTGCATTGGATGTTCTCCGTGCCGTCACAATCCGTACATGATGTTTGAATGTTAGGGTTCTCTAGATCGGAAGCGACAATTTTCCCAGCGGGGCATGTAGCACATGCCGTTTCACCGGCGTGCATGGAATATAGAGCACCTGAACATTTTGTCATATGACCGCCGTCGTTTTGTTCATATCGTTCTGATTCTGCGACATTACTAGAGTAACCTTTGGAAACACTCGTACACTCGGTAGCACCTCTATTCGACTCGGCACCAGAGGCAAATCCGCTCGCATATTTTCCCGCGATGCACTGTGTACATTCATGTGCGCCATCTTGAGACGAAATTTTGCCTTGTGGGCAAGACGCACATGGGTTGGACAAACCCAGGCTGAAAAAGCCAGCCAGGCATTGAACTTGACTTTTGCCGTCTTGCCCACGTTGATATCCAGTCGGCACTGGCGAACAGGAAGTTGTTGCGGTTAGTGCTGAAAAACTCGTATGATCACAAGGCATACATACCGGCATCGAATCGTATGGCGAGGTGGTGGTCTGGTATTTTCCCAGGTCGCAACCTACGGAACCTGTGAACCCATCGGTTTGTCCGTTCAGCGGCGTACCAACCGAACCTCCTCCGATGGCTACACAGCCATCGCCATTGCTGTTAGGATTGTATGAGTTTGCAGGGCACGCTTCACACAATAGACTTGCGGCATCACCTTTTTTTCCGGCTGGACAATTCTTACAAACTGCAATTCCACCGGCGGCCGCACTGGCAGCAACGTTGACGTTAGCGAGACCACTATTGTGTGGATCGTACACGTCTGATGCTAGAACAGTGTATTGGTTTCCTGTACAATCATCTAGTTCACATTTACCGTCGTTGGTCAATGTATAACCGGCGTAACAATTGACTTCGTAGGTCGGGTTGCCACCATAGCTGCCAGGACGAATGGAAATATCTTTAACTCCTCCCGCAGTGGCCCCGGTGTCAGTAAGCATCGTCTCGATTTGTACCCGTCCGGCCACGTAACAATTGTCGGGGACTTGGATGGCTTGCAAATCCGTCTCAATTTTTTGGAATGCCGCAAGGTTTACGAAATTCGGGTCATTGTCCACATTTTCAAGATCCGCATGATCCGCCCTACTTGTGATGAACTCCAGCACGTTCGAGACCGTGCATGTATTGTCGCAGATCGTAACGGCGGTGGGAGAAAGTGCTTCTCCTGCCGACTTTATGACTGCGGCAGCTTGTGCTCTTATTGCTATACACGCTGTTCTGTTGGCGGCGGCGGCAGTGGAGAGTTTGTATGCGAATTTTTCGGCGGATGAAGCCGCCGACCATACTAGATCTGCATTTTTGGCCGCCACTTCAGATATAGTGAGGCCATTGTCGTTGTCACCGTCAGCGAAAGCTGATAATGTTCTAAATTCAGTGATGACATTGGATGCAACTTGGTTGCGAGTGGTGATGTAAGAATTCCCCGCTGCTGCTGTTGTTGTAGAGATCTGCCCGGTACGGGTTTTAATATTATCGAGGGCGCCGGTCTGCCCCAATCCAAGGGTTGTCATAAAATCTTCGTTATTTGTATGTTGTTGTCGAGATTCATACCTTTGTCTATAGCAAGGGATGGCTGAACCAAATGGGAATTCGTCTTTGCACGCGGCGTCAATGGTGTCGATGTATGTCTGTGTTCTTTTTTGTCCGTTTACTTCATGAGCATCGTCCACACCGTATTTTGCTGCAATGGCCTGGTCGTTGCAGGCATCAATGACAGCTTGAAAGGCGTCCCGTTGGTTTTCAAACAGTTCTTGCAGTGTTGCATCACCGGTTCCGGTTTCAGCGTTAGTTGTCATGGCGGCGTGTTCCTCTTCGAAATCTGTGTATGTCTTAGTGACATCATCATAGTACAAGTCTGCAATTTTAGATTGGCATTGTACTTTAAGTTCGTCTGCAGTGGGGAAAAGTGCCAAAGAAAAATCTTGACTCTCGACGGGTAGGGAAACATCCTCTCCGTCCGATTGTTTGCTGGCCAAAGTGCCAGTTTGTCCTGTCTCTGTAAGATACGTAGATGTATCCGGCCATTGAACAAGTGTGGCATCTCCCCAGAAGTCTTCATTGGAATCATAATTTTGTTGATATTCTTTCAAGATCGTGAAAGATTCTTTCAATTTATTTTGTATTCCGAGTCCGTCGTGAAACAGTATTGAAATCTGGGCTTGAATGTCTTCTTTGGTTTTGGTCTCGTTTTCGTGGTGAGCATGTGCTCTGTTGTTTGCATATTGTTTGATCGTTTCCCGAGATATTTGGATATCAGCTTTCCACGCGTTCAATGCTTCGACGGTTTCATCAACAATGTAACTAACGATGTTATCTGTAAAATTGGTTCTCGTTGGGAATGTCACCACGACGTCTGCCGGTAAGTCACCGTCTGCGTAGACGGCCTTATAGCCTTGAACTCTAATATCGTAGTTATTGGCGTTATTTGCATCACAAGCAAAATTTGCAAGAGCTCCATGGTCTGTACTACACTGATCCGTGTTAGATTTGACGGCATCTTTTAGACTAGCCATGACCAGAATGCCAGCGGCCCAGTTGTCGGCTGTTGACAGTTCGTCGTCCATTGCCATATCGGTGGCGCCAAAGCAATCGTCACATTTACCAGTGTCTGGACATTGACCAGATCCACCGGCTGTTAAAGAGGCGGCTTCGGAACAAGTTCCTGTCTTTACACATTTTGCATCGGCGGCGGATTGGAAAGAGTTACCACCGGTGTAATGGTATCCTCCATTCTTTTTCACACAATCGACACATGTGCCCTCACGACCGGCAGTAGGAGTAATCGGCACAAAAATACAACCAGGTTTGTATGTACCCGAGCCGATATAGCACGAATCGGCACCACCAACAGCTCCGTATTTGGAAACACCATCGAGTCCATTGTTGTCACATTCAGCAAATCCGACTGCCGCCTGGTTTAGAGTCCAATCCGCCGCCACCTCGTCCCATTTCTCAAGTTCCCAATTAGACGGATCTCTATACCGTCTGCGGTCGGCAGCCGTGACGCCATAACCTGAATTTTCAATCAGTTTACCATCGACTGATATAAACCATGTGATATCGGGGATTGTACCAGCGGAAGCTTTCCATTGGTATCTCTGCGGCGTTGTGTCTTCATTTGTCGGAACGACGTTTGTCCATGCGCGATGTTGTCTGTCACTAAGATCATCAATGGGCCAAACTCCAGAAGCAGACTGATTTTTCCAAGTGTTTGTTAGTGCAAGACACGCTGATTTGTTATAATGAGCCGCATTACCGATTTGAACCTCGACGTCGCTGTCGAAGCATCCTTGACCCGTGTATGTGTAGTAGGTGAGTTGTTCACAATTACCTGGGAATGAGTATCCATGATGTTCGGAACACGTGTAGTTGCCGTCGTCTTCAAGGGTTGGGTCCGATAAGGCTCCAATTTTGTCACCTGCTGCGAGTTTTCTTGAACTGTGAAGTGCTCTGCGCCTGAAGTGGCCGGCGTTTGTCATTGATGCGACGTAATCTAACAAATTTTGTACGAGCTCATTGGCTTTCGAAGTCGCTTCCTTTTCATCTGCGAGTTGTAGGACTTCTACAACTGTCTGTGGCATGTTGTTAACTTCTGTCTTAATTTCAATGGCGAGTTCAGCTGTTTGAACAGCGAACATGGCCACTTCCTCTTTAACGAGTTCTGCATCCCTGAATGTTGATGGTTCGATGAGATCTTCGTCTGTGGAAACGACATACAGGTAATGGTCTGCTGCTCTTTCTGCGATATCGTCCAAGATATTATTGTCAGATGCTGTGGTCAGTTCTTTTCTGATGGCTTTCCAAATGAGGATATTGTCGACGACGACTTTCGATTTTGTGGATTGTGCGAGTTCTGTATTGAATACAGCTTCGGCAATTTCTTTTTCGAATAAACCGAATGGATCTTGGAATTCTTCTCCAGTCGAATCTTCGAGTGTTCTGACACCGAATTCTTTGAGCCAATTGACGACACAGAAAGTTCTGTTAACGAGAACGCCATCTTCTGTGCCATTGTTGTATGTTTGTTCGTTTGTGTATACAAGATAGTCGAGATGTGTATCGAAATTTGAACTTCCACTGAATGTATCTTCGTTTTTGAGCTGGTTTCCGCCGTCGTCCTTGTTTTTGAATCTGTAAGCGAGCTGTCTGAAACTGAGTTCAGTGTCCGCTACCTTTTCGGCACAGAAACGCTCATCTACATTTTCACCGCTTGGGGAACCGTCATCCAACGCGTTGGTGTAAGTGCCTGTGCCCTGTTCGGAAGTTTCAAACTCGAGTCTGTAAATGATTTCGTGCATTTTTGGGAATGGGAAACAGTTACCACCTTTGTTCGATACGAGCAAGTCGGCCGTATTGGAAAGGACACCGGAATCGGCATTGATGATACGTCCACAAGAAGTGTCGAGAATGGCGGGCAATGTACCGACAAGTGCGTCTTGTATGGCTTGTCGGCGTTCTGCAATTTCAACTTCTCTCTCAGCATGTGTTGTTGCGATACCGTGAACACTGTGTCTCGGGTAGATCTTTGTACGTGTGGTCGTGGCATTAGGGATCAGTGCCAAAAGCGTTTCTTCCCAATCCCCACCGTGCCAGTCCGTCTGTTTACAGTATGTTGATACAGAGGTTGGGTAATCGTTACATTTTGTGCCTTCGGGCATAGTGTAGTAAAGGTAGATGTAATCGGCTTCGACATCAGAGGTAATGCTTAATTCCGTGGTATCTATGTACCCAGTGAGATTTGTAACGTCATCCGACAGCTGGCCATTTCTGCAGGCGCATTCACCTCTAGAAATAAATTGACCATCTCTCGACTGTTCGTTGAGTTTGCGTTTTGTATTGGCGATTTCGTAGCACAAAGGTTGTGTATCTGTGCCTGTTTCGCCCATAGCGTGTTCAATTTCTCCCATAGGACATCCTACAATTTCTTCGTTTTCGATGTATGGGAAAATGTCGAGTGAAACCTCTCTAAAATCGGTAAATGTATCGGCCAAAGATTGCAGATATGTTTTGATACTTGCAATTTGGTCTCTCCAATAAGCGGCGGCTTCTTCCATACCCAGATCCCTAAAGGCACTGATCTGTGCATTTCCGTTAAGGGCGGCAAAGAGCTGTCTGAGTGAAAGACATGCGTCCGTTTGGCATCCTGTAAAGTATGCATAGTCCGTTGTTTGTACGGAAACTTCCGCATTCAAACTGTATCTCATGGCGCGACGGATCCCATTAACGGATGTTTCAGCTTGGATATTTTCTGGCGATTTTGCGTTTACTTTCTCTGACGCGCCGGTGTCCCCTGGTCTGGCGCATCCGGCGTTGTCCGGAATGGCATCGAAATCGACCCAACACATTTTGTCTTCGTATTCGGCATCGTCAATGACGATGACATCTCCGTCAGCATCTGTGCCGGCGTGACTTTTACGAATGGTACACTTTGAACCACAGTTGATCTCACCATCCCCTGCGTCATCCGTGGCAATACCGATGCAATCTTGTAGGCGTTCATACCAATATGGGTTTGCGCATACAATGGCTTTTGATTCTGCGTATGGTTTCATGTTGGCGGAACGCGAACTGAGTGACACTGTGGTGGCTTTGGCTTCACAGATATCTTTGTGATGGATCTGGTAACCAGACGCGCGAATTTCGTTTGCAATGGAGGCTACTGCAGAACCTTCATTACAGTTGTTTTTTCCACACTGAGCCTTATTGTATAGGTCTGCGGCGTCTGCGTCTTCGATAACGCCCCACCCGTCGTATTCAATCAATCTGGCGCCTTCATTGTGGAAATTGTCTGGCATGGTTGGCTCTTCCAGAAGTGCGCCGCTTTCGTCACGGCCGGCACCGCAAAATACAATACCTTCACGAACGAATCCATCGTCATCGGCAAAGGCTGTGAGAACACTTTGAAGTTTTCCAAAGTGTGTACGAAGCGAGGCGGCAATCTTTTTACGAATAATCATTTGAGCACCTGAAATGGCACCGTCCTTATTGTCGTGATATTCGTCCCCTTCGTGGTAAATATAGCCCTTGTACTCATGCTGAGTAAATTCCGCGACTGGCGCGATATCACTAGCATCCTGGCTTTGTAAGTTGTTTTTAGTGTGAGACCCAAAAAATCGTCCCTCGCTGAGTGTAAATAGTATTGCTAAGATTCCTATGGTAATTCTCAACATTATCTATGTTGAACATCTTGGTCTTTATATACGTTTTTTTTTTAGTTCAATTATATGAAATGAGATGATTTATTTTTTACATTACTTGAATTAATATCTCATTTATTCTGTGTTCTCGTCGAGCCAAATCTTCATAAAATGTTTACCCGCGCGATTTCCCAATTGTTCTATGATATTACCTTCTTTGTTTTCCGTTAATTGTTCTTCAATGAAACTCCACAGATCGTTTTGCTGCACTTTGACAATAGTTTTGGCGGCTTTGGCCAATTTTGTGTTGAAAACAGCCTCGTTGATTTCCAAACTAAGCAATGGGTAAGGATTGGCCCATCTATATCCCGAACTATCTTCGCGACCGATGTCTCCTCCAATTTGCGTGATCCAGTCCGGATGGCAAAATTCGGCGTATGCCCTTTGGTTGGTATCTGCATCGGAACTGAGTGCGGTACCATTGACGATATATCTAGTAGTGTAGCGTTTATCGTTACCGTCAAGCACGTCATCGTATTTATTGTACCAGATGACAGCTTTGTCAGAGCCCACTTCAGGAACCACTACTTCTCCACTTTGCGCCCGGTCCCATCTGTAAGCCAATTGTCTGAATGAATAGGATTTTTCTGCAAAAGAAGCTGATTTACAGAAGAAATCGTGAAATTTTACAATGTCTGGGTTTGCGGCGGGCTTTATAAATCGCACGCTGTATTCTTTGCCAGTTTCGCCGAGTGGATAGAAATCGGTCATCATCGCGGATGAACCATCTCCGTTTTTCGTTTCAGAGGCATATTCGCCCATATCTTTAATACCTGTCTCAAACTCGAGTCTGAAAAGAACTTCGTTGAGTTTGCTGAAAGGCATACAGTTACCACCTTTGTTTGAACGCATGAGTTTGGAGGCGTCCAACGATGTTTCAGAATCGGCGTTGACAATACGTCCACACGAATTGTCTAGTTTTGCTGGCAAAGTCTTTTCGAGAGCTGCTCTGACGGCAGCGCGGCGATCCAAGACAGTCTCAGAAACATGAGAGTATATTTTGGTACGCGATTCGGTGGCGGCGGGTCTCAACGATTCGAGAGTGTTTTTCCAGTAAGGCGTATCTCCCATAGCATCGATCTCTTTGCAATATTCATAGGCTGAAATAGGCATAGTGATGCCCATTTTATTGCATCTCTGATCCTTCTTGGAGAGTTCCGTCAACAGATATAGGTCGTCTCTCTCCACCTTGTCATATTCGTAATCGTCCAATTGGCCGTTTCTGCAAAAGCAATGGGTGCGCGAAAAAGATTGACCGGTTTTGTCCATTCTCAACACTTGTTCAAAGTCAAGTGATTTTTTGTAACAAAAAGGTTCTTCTTCATCGCCCGTTGTATCCTCTTCATACCCGGTCGTGCCCATAGGACATCCTTCAATGGCTTCGTTCTCAATGAACGGGAAAATTTCCAGAGAAATGGGTCTGAAATTGCTCAATTGGTATGAGAAATCAACCAAGTAGGCCTTGATCTCAGAGACCTTTTTGCCCCAATGGTCGGCGGCTTCATCCATACCCAAATCTCTGAAAGCATTGATCTGAGTGTTACCGTTCAATGCCAAGAAAAGAGAACGTAAATTGGCACATTTACTGACCGTTCTCGTTTCTCCAACGTAGTTTCCCGTGGAAGCGTTGTAGTCGCCAGCGTATTTATTTTCGCGTTGTTCTGTTTCGAGCTGCTGACAACCCGTAACATATGCATAGTCGGTGGATTCCACAGAAAGGGCAGTCAATCCATAAGACGTCGCTCTGCGTACGGCATTTTTGGAAGTATCTTCGGAAATGGTGTTCCATGGATCTGGATTGTCATCATTGACACAGGTCTGATCGAAATCGTCATCAGTTGGTACTTGGCCGGATTCTTTGGCGTAACACGTGTTTTCGCGTTCGAAAAATGTACACAACGGCGATTGTGTACATTTACCTTTCGCCGAACCGAAGCAATTGTCTTGCATGCGAATAAAGTGAGCTCCACGCGCACCGGGGTCGTCCGAAGTCGATTTGGGTGCACAAGCGTATTCGAAGCGTTGTTTTTCGACACCGTTATAGTTGAAAGATCCACCCTCAAGGCGTTGCGTACCATATCGCTCCAATGTTGTGGTAAATATCTTTGGGAATTCGGTGGTCGGATCAAAAATGACTGCATCACATACATCTTGATGGTGAATGTTAAGACCCATGGCACGAATTGTTCTGGCGAGTGTAGCTACAACAGAACCTTCTGTGCAGAGATCCACCATATGACACTGATCTCCGACACACTTTTCTTTGGAACATGCTTCTGTTTCGTCAAAATCTTGACCAAAGCCATCCGCTTCAACCAATGAACCGGTACTGGTAGAGAAACCGGTTGGGAATACATTATCATGGTCGTCGGAACCACAGAACACAATGCCCTGTCTTACAAACCCTTCGTCATCCGAAAACTGTGTAAATCCTTTTTTCCAAGTCGAAAACGATTCACGGAGACCATCGACGAGCATTTTACGGACAAATTTACGCGTGGCTTTCTGGCCATCTGCATAGGCCGAGAAAGAGATATGTTCTTCCATACCTTGTTTTGTGTACTGTGTTTTGTGTTCCGGATTTGGGGCAATATCTGTAGCATCTTGTGATTTCAAGCCCTTTGGCTTTGTCGCGTTTACATGCGACGCTGTAAATAAAAATACTAGTGCAATAATAATAGACACATACTTCATGTTTATAATTGCTCTATAGTACGGTTCTTATATAGTGTATAATTTAGAAAAATGTAAATGTAGTTCATTTTATTTTAATTGTAATAACCGGTGTGTTTTAACCGCCTTCTAAAATTAGTCAAGTCTGCATAATCTCCAAATTCAGAATCGTCAGAATCCGTAGACGTTACTCGCATGAAATGTCTTGTGGCCGCTCTTCCTATCGCGTCCAATAAATTACCCGCTTCAACATATGTCAATTGTTCTTCCAAAACATCCCATAGCTCAAGGTTATCTATTTTTACCTTTTTCTTCGATGCAATTGCAATGGCTGTATTCCACGTGGCTTCATCTATTTCGCGCCCGTAGAGATTATAGGGGTTTTCATAAGCTTCGCCAGAACCAGATAACCGTTCGGATGCTCCACTGAAATCGCCGATCCAATCTACAAAACAAAAATCTCTATTGCCCAGTTCGTAACGCGAGCGCTTTGGAAATGACCCGATGGTTGTTTCATAAGTCAAATAATCCGTCGGGAATAAATGCGCTTCTTGTGGGCGAAATTTGTCTGAAACTGAATTCGAAGAAATGGCCCGATCATCAGAACTGCCCCCCTGGACATGATCCCAAAGATAAGCCATTTGCCGAAAAGAAAACTTTGTATTTGAATGAGAATGGTCTTGGTTGCAAAAATAATCACCATATTTCTCTGCTGTTTTGCCGGCGTTTCCGACGAGGCCAAGCCAAGCAGGATCTTTCGATATTTTTGATTTACCCGTCTCGGCTCTTGATGTCTCGAACTCAATACGATAAATCACATCGTGCAATTTCTCAAAAGGAATGCAATTTCCACCTTTGTTTGAAAATTTTACTTTGTCTCCACCCTCGGAATCCGCATTCACCACCCGACCACATGTATTTTCATTTGTAGGTAATGTGTTCTCCAAATTAGTTATAATTGTATTTTTCATTTCATCGACTTCATCGTCAGTCAATCCAGATTTACGCGAATGGATGCGCTCTTTGCGTGGACGAAGGGCGCGCAACGTCTTTTTCCACATGAGATTATCTCCCCAATTCTGCATATTTGCGCAGTATGTATATACAGAAGGTAGGTTATCAGCATACTTTGCTTCACATTCAGCACGGGTCGGAAGCGCACCACCATCTATATCCGATTCCAAATAGATCTGATCAAATTCGTGCTCGTCGTAAACACCTGTATCTTTGCATATTCCGCCATCAAGTTTACCATTACGACAAAAGCAACGGGATCTTGACATCGACTGACCGGCTTCGCTGATTCGATTTAAAGACTCCATCGTTTGACGTTTATTCGTTTCACATAAAGGTTCTTCATCAGTACCAGACTCTACTTGTGCCAAATGTTCGACTTCTCCCATAGCACATCCTTCGATCTGTTCATTTTCAATGAACGGAAACATATTCAAAGATATTGGGTAAAAGGATGTCAGCAAATTGGAGAGAGCTGTCAAATAGGATCGCACACCTTTTAATTCTTCACGCCAGTGTGCCGCCGCCTCTTCTACACCCAAATCTCTAAATGCGTTGATTTGGGCATTTCCGTTAAGGGCATTTATCAAAGCGCGTAAAGTTGTGCATTCGCTCGGCGGTGAACCAGTTACATAAGATTTGTCTGTCGTTAATGCGGCATGGTCATTCACTGAAAACCCAAGAACACGCCAAATTTCATTCACATACTGACCCAATGGTATTGCCTCCGCCTCCGCAACTTCCGACACTGAGTCACATCCAGCTTCAGCACTAAACATGAATGTATCACTGGCCCGGCAAAATTGTTCGATATCATCATATGCGCATTTAGGAAGATCGGCGGCATCACAATCGGTTTTATCAAATCCATAACATTGTTTATTCACTTGCCACCAATCATTAGAGTTTTCAGCGGCGCTCGATGGACATGTCCATGCCTTTCGAGCTGCCGGTTGGATTTGAAGATTGCAAGTTCTTGCAGATAAAACCGGAGCCGTTGTTGCTACGGCCTTACATATATCGTCATGCCTGACATGATAGCCATGCGCACGGATAAAACGCGCGAGAGTAGACACTATAGAACCTTCTCGACAATTATTACGTCCACAACGTTCGGTTATGCTATCGTCATGTTTTGAAAATCCATCGTGGTAAGATAGAGACTGGGTTTTATCAGGATGAAATAAGTCGGGCACTGGCCAAGCCTCAAATTCGGTTGTAGTCTTGGCGCCATTTTCATCTTCTTCAAATTCTGCACCGCAAAATACTAACCCATTGCGTACATATCCTTCTTCGTCGGCAAAGGCAGTAGCTAATTGTCGAATTCGAGGAAAACTAGCTCGAAGTCCGTTGGCAATTTCGCGCGTTACAATCTTTTGAGTTTCAGCCAACTTTCCAAGATTCGAACCAAATCCCACTGCGTTCTCATGAATAATATCGCCCGTAATGGGCGTCCCGTTAGATGTACCATTTGCATACTTGTATTGGGGCACTGTGTAAGTAGGAGTCCCAACAGTCACTGAATTTTCGTTTTGTGCTACAACAGTCCCAAATAAAAATAGAATACCCAAAATGTGAAATAAGTGCTGGGTCATCTTAACAATCAGAAAGTCCTACTTATATAGGTCCCATTTCAATTATATGTTATCCCAAATTATATTTTTTTTATGCCTCTATAATACATTATCCGCCCCAAATAAAATAGACCATTGTACTACGATACATATTATGCCCGAAGATAACCCAGATGAAATCATAGAGAATGTATACAATTGTTTTCTATATTCTAATGATGCCGTTACAGTTCCGAAAGAATATATAGTGGCTTCGTTCAAAGAACGGGCGGCAAATATAATCAATGCGGTGGCTCTATATGATAAGGAAGAGACCAGAATCGCCAATCAAGATATGGATTCAAAAAGAGATTTAAGAGATATTCAGCAGCAGATCGTTAAACTTTATTTTACTCTACATTCCGTCATACATCAAGTCGAATTGCCACATCTAAGACACGCCACGATCGACCACATTTTTTTCAAAGTCGGGGCCTTCCTAAACAATACCAGAAAAACATCCACATGGGTCAAAAACTCTAAAAAAACCATAGACAATTTCATTCAACAAATAGAAACGTTGAAATCGGATGCCGGCAGTCTAGAACAACTCAGAGAGCAAAGAATGCAAGCAGAAAATCAATGGGACGCTGCCATTGAACAATTTAGGAGTTCCCTTCGCGCAAAATATGACGCTGAACTTTCTCAATAAGAACCGACAACAATTCATGACACAATTCGGCGGATTCTTGGCGATATTTTGTCATTTCTAACCATTCCGCATATTTGAGCTTATATTCCTTCAATTTTGCATCCACATGGTCCACATGCTCGTCGATATGTCGAATCGACATCTGAACACACGCATCCGTATCCACCAAATTATGCACGAAATGCTCCGCAACGTCGTCGAATCGAGACTCTTCGTACACGTCGATATTCGTAATCATTTTCAGTGCATTGGTACAGACCTCCAATTGAGAGATCACGTGCTGCGTCTCGATGATAGACTCGCCAGTATTCGAAGTAATCTGAGAAATCAACTTTTCAAGAGCATGGTATTCGGGTTTGGAACGATCTGTTTCGCGGATCTTTTCAATACATTGACTCACTCTACCCTCGAATGCCTCGCGATACTCGGAGGGAAATGTCACATACACGCGCGCCAAACACACATCCACCGATTCCATCAAATTCTCCATTGTATTAAAACTAGTATATGGATTTGCGCTACTCAGACACTCCTTCACATAACGTGACGTCTGGCCAGAGACTGCAGAAAACAATAACAAAAGAAACCATTTCATTTTTATGACTAAAACACGTATATATATAATTCGTTTTAGTAATGACATGCTATCCATCATTTTTTTATTTTTGCAAATGTTCGTGGGATATGCGCAAATCGACGAGACGCACGACCAATACGGAATATGCATTCCACATGTCGTTGTCTATTGGGAAAGAGCACCACTAGAACAACATGTACAGCACTGCATAGTCACTAATTTTGGATGGGCCGCCGAGAATAAAACAATCTTCGAGCCATACATTGATACATACATTGGAGCACACCAAGCAGGCGCAGAAGCGGATCAAGACGATGACAAACTCTATTATAAAAAAAGAAAACTCATGACCATACTCAGAAATACAAAACTAAAATCTTCACATCATATACATGCCATTAAAAAATGTGCAGCCATCTCACACAGAATGCCAGTCATGCTCATGGACGCATACTCAAACGAAATCAAAATGATGGCACAAGTAGCCGACACGTGGACACACCATATTAAACAAGACCTCAAACAATGCAACAAAACGCTTTTAGACCTGGTTTTTAGACAACACAGACATCTAGAAATGCATATCATGCATGACCTACACAACTACGCAGAAGCCAGGGATATAGTCGAACAAAGAAGAGAACATTACACCAATATGACCAGATTAGTCACTGTCAAAAGGAATGAACTCATGGAAACTTTAGCTCGATTACATGCGCCGACGCCATAAGCTTTTCAGGCATCTGATAACGCCAAATCTTCGCGATATCCATAGGCAATAATACGGGCAAATTGCGTTGTAAAATATGCTCTTCTTCCACTAATAAGTGCTTTGTATTCAATAGTTCTAGGGAATATTCGCACGGTTCCGTAGTTTCTAGCGAAAAATCTCCAGTTGTTACCGTGTCATTCTTGAATGGAATGCAATCAGGGGAGCGCGTACGGACATGTGGATCAATATAACAAAACTCAAACGACAATTCGGGCACGTTTTTTATGGCCCATTTATCCACACCGAATGAAAAAAACATATCAAGGGCACACCGCATTGACACGTTATAACGCTCTTCCACTACATCATACTCCTTATTACGCAAAAATTTTGGATCAATACGCGCGAAATTCGAATATACCTCGGTCAACGTTGACCCATACTCAGAATCCACAGACTCGGACTCGCAACCAGAAACGGAAGACATCACAACACCATGTTTCAATAAACGCTCGCGAATTACCTCACACAAAGACGTTATATTCTGAATATGAGAATGATCGTGAACAGACTCACGAATACGATCCAAAATAGAAAGAGAGGCTTGGCATAGCGAACATAAAACGAAAAATATAGATAGTTTTAGAAACATACATTTATTTATAGTTCGTCCCTAAATACCTTTAACTTGTATTGATTCCCCTCCAAGAAAAATCGAATGGATTCTTTTGTAAGAGGAGGACGAAGAGAAATCAATTCTTTACCATGCGCCTTTGAAGACAAAGACAGTCCGGGCATTGTATTCACATGGTCATGAAAATCAGACTCCACCAAATCCCAACATTTATAAACAATTTTTGGAAATTCAGAGGATAATTCATGCAGCCAGTTTGACAGTTGCTTTGCTTTAGACGCATTCCGAAACACCAGCGTCACTTGAACTGCTTTGGAATATACATCTAATGCATATTCCAATCCAAGATCTGGATGAACGCCAGAGGGTTGCAAGAATATCTTGGGTTCCAATACAGACCAAGGGGGCGTATCCCCCTCGGACCAAGACTCTGGAATATCGTACACATTAAAATCAGTACGACCAGACTTCAGCTCCAAAGCCACTGAAGAGCCAGCTTTCACATCCAAATAGCGACCAAGGGTCTCGTCACCAATTAGAATAGTTGGCAAGTTTTTGTATTGAAAGGGCTTGCCATGCGAAAGAATAAGAATATCACCGTCACTCGACGAAGCAGACAGAACCATGTTGTCAAAATCATTCATATAGGCGGTTTCAAATCCAACTCCAGATTCCAGGACAGACTCCTGGGTGTCCAGACAATTTGTACCGAATAAAATACAAGCGACCGATGCAAAACTAAACAACATTTGTTTTTGTTGTGGTCACCCCGTATATATAGACAAAAGTATGAATCCCATAGTCCGGACCAAAATTTTGGTCCGAGATTTCACCAAAATTTTGGTGATCATTTGCCAAAAAATTGGTCAGAGATTTCACCAAAATTTTGGTCAGAGATTTCACCAAAATTTTGGTCAGAGATTTCACCAAAATTTTGGTCAGAGATTTCACCAAAATTTTGGTCAGAGAGTTCACCAAAATTTTGGTGATCATTTGCCAAAAAATTGGTCAGAGATTTGCCAAAAAATTGGTCAACTCCATTCTTCAGAGTATCGATCCTGAATGTTCACCAAAAAATTGGTCCGAGATTTCACCAAAATTTTGGTGATCATTTGCCAAAATTTTGGTGATCATTTGCCAAAATTTTGGTGATCATTTGCCAAAAAATTGGTCAACTCCATTCTTCAGAGTATCGATCCTGAATGTTCACCAAAAAATTGGTCCGAGATTTCACCAAAATTTTGGTTGATTTGCCAAATAATTGGTCATTTTTTGATCGTGTTCCTTGATGTTCAGGTCTCTGAAGAATGGAGTTGACCAAAATTTTGGTGATTGATTCATGTTCACGATGAAAAAATATATTTGTTGTAGAAATGGTTTTGTTGTTCCGAATTCCTCGTTTTTTCCTACAAAAGACATGCACATAATTAACACTTATTTTTTTTTTTAATAATGAAATATAAATATGTTCGTGATATTGACTATGACATCAATGGCTCAATTTGCTAAATTATCTACCTATTTGAAAAAACACTCTAGTTCCTTTCCAAAGTTGGTTCCGTCTTTAAAATCTTTATCCGAATTTGTAGGCCATGAGGAAATAAAAGAAACCGTGGCAAAAATGGTCTTATTTTTTATTTCGCAGTGTGCGGAAAAAAAACCATTGCGACGTTCAAAGCGTCGCCGTAATACGACACAGAAGCGACGTACGCGTCGTCGGATACTATCAAGTACATCTGACGAGGAGGATGATGATTATGTTCCAAGCGAGGACGCAAAATCCGCTCTAATGGCATTGTTGACACATATGCAAGGCCAGGAAGACTCTTCCGATTCTGAAGAGGAGTACGAAGACCCCCCGTACGTGGCCAAGTGTGGCGAGCGTTTAAAGCTCTTACAGGGCCATTTTGTACATACTCTCCTTCTTGGCAAGCCCGGAACCGGCAAAACTACCTTTGCTAGTTTATTGGTGGACGTTTGGGATGCCCTTGGTATTATTGACAAGCGGCGTTTCCGCATTACAAAGCGTTCGGATTGGGTGGGTAAATATCAAGGTCATTCCGTTCAGAAGGCGAAGAAATTGATCGAGTCTTGCAAAGGTGGTGTGATCTTTATCGACGAGGCCTATTCTATTATCTCTGCTAAGGATGGTGATGATATGTATGGTCGTGAGGTATTGACGGAGATTGTGGAGGCCATGTCGAATCTCGACAAGCAAGTCATTTTTATTATGGCAGGATATGAGAATGATATGAAACAACTATTCGAGGCAAATGCCGGACTTGAGCGGAGATTTGGGTATGTATATAGATTTAAAACCCCTCCCGCCGCTATGATTGAAGATATATTTACGAAACAGTTGAAAGAAAGTCGGTGGAAATGCGCTAAAGTTGAAAAGAAAAATATTGGTGAATTTTTTAGTCGTAATTTTGCGAAATTGACGCATGGTGGCGGTTCCACCAAACAACTTATCTTCCATAGCAAACAGGCGGCGATCGTGCGTCAATTTCCCGAAAAATCAAATTCCGAATTAATATTGGCGGATTTGGAAGAGGGATTGAAGACTTTTTTAGGCCATGCCCAAGTGTTTAAAAAAGCCACGCCTCCACTAAATATGTATTTATAAATATCGTCTATTTAAATCAGTCTTGTCTATAAAACATGTACCAACTCCGTTCATTATGTTGGAGTTTATTTTTATGGACATTGGTGTTTACCTATTCATGGTTAACGTATATCGAATCTGACGCGTTTTGGAGGGCACTGCCCGTGTCTATTAATTTATTGGTCAATATTGTATTGATCGCGCTGTATTCAAAGGACGTCAGGAACACAAAGTCGATAGTATTGACCCTATCTTGGTCTATCGTAGTCTCTATAGGCCTGCTCTTGCATATTTACGACGTGATCGACGAGATTGCGTTTAATATTCACATCTCGATCATGTCTGTCATTGCTGCCACAGTTTGGTGCATCACATCGCATGCAGAACACGTTACCGAAGCTGGACTACATTGGTATATATGGATCATGTTAATGATTATGGCTTTGTGCGCAGCATTCAATCAACAAAGCGATAACGCCCAAATGGTATACATTATTGCGGTCTCAATCTCATTTGCAAGTCATTGCTATTATCTATGGCATATATTCAAGGTTCAATCTTCTGGGACTGCCCGATGTAAACATGTGTTTCGAGTGGTCAGTTGTTTTGTTCTCATAACAATTCTACTCGTCGGGTCCATATTAGCTAGGAACGAAACAATCACATCTTCAGTATGGCAAGACACTATATTTATTGTTGAATTTCTAGCTGTCATTATTATCATCGTTGATTTCGTGGTTGGATTTTCACAAAAAACTATAAAGTATGATCCATTACAACAAGAAGACAATGTTCCTTAACGAAATTTTATTTACCCTTTTATTCATTACTATATTTATTATCGTACACTATGTCTTTAAAAACATAAAGGATCTGTGCCTCTGGTCCTGTAAGATTCTCACAACCGTTTATCTATGGTCATTGGTATGGATCGTAACACAATTACATCGTCTGCCAGAATGGCAAGCGTCTTTTTCCGATTCTATATGGAAAGTAGCAAATATGACAAATATAAATATGTCAAATTTTGAATTATAAAAACGATTAATTTATTTTGACCCGTTTAATAGATATAGGTGTAGATGCCAACAACGAATTGGGAAAATAAGTTTTGTAACCATCGGAGGTACCACAAACGTGCAACAATCCTATATGGTCCAACTCAAACTCCCTCCCTTCAATTTTTAACATCACTTTTTGTCCATGACTAGAAAACATCGAACCTGTGCGAAACGTTGCCCCGGCCAACAACGAAACAATATAGGGCTGCATTGCATATCCAAAGCCGATTGAAAATCCACTAAACAATGAAGTCGACACCGATTCACCGATCAAATGTCCAATAAGAAAGATGCCCACTGCAAACAGAAATGTAAAGTGGATCGCTTGAGCTGTATACTTGCTAGATTTGAAGTAATTGCACAAACACCATTCTGTAGAATGTGCGACGACGTTTGCGGCCATAAATACACCGACGCATACAAATATATCATCTAAAGAATACCAAATTGTAGACATTAGTGTGGACAATGAATCAAAAGACATTTCATAGTATTTTTGGAATCTATTTATATAGACAATTGACGACCGTTCGTTGGGCCAGCGGTCGGGACTGGTGCCAAAAACAATCGAAACATACACTTCTGTAACGAACCCATCACCACAATCGTTGTCACAATCACTACAAATGTCGTTGATTTGATAAATGTGTCGTTAATACCCTGACAGAGCGCAAATGAAATAGCGCCGCGCACACCACACAATGAAAAAAACATCAATGAACGAATTGTCCACCATTTTCGACCACAACAGCGCAATAATACCCCCAAAAAAAAGACCATTAAGACGCGCGCCACTATACAACTCAACAACACCAACAACGACAACCCAAACAGAGTCATATCATAGGTATGCAGCGCCAACCCCAACATCAAATACACCGAAGATTCAATAATCAAGGACAAAGAACCAATCGATTCAGAGACGTTCTTTGGAACATTCACCAATGAACCATACACGAATAACCCTAAAATGCCAGAAACATCCACACACTCACAGGTGGCATATACGATCAATGCCACAACATAATGGACAGTCATATCCTTCACCTCAAAACGATTCATCAATGTCGATATAAAATATCCCCATATAATCGCCACAAACGAATATAATACAGATAACCCAACCACCTCCATAGGAACCCAACGATCCAATTGCTGATGAGATTCGTTCATAGACGCAAACAAACGAACCAAGACCACAGATATGGCGTCATTCATCACCGATTCGTTCTCCAAAACCTCGAGAATAGCACTCTCACCACAGTCAGGATCGGAACGAATCGCAGTCGACAGCGAAATGGTAGCAACCGTATCCGTCGGCGCCAAAATAGACGCAAACAATAAAGCATCCACAGGACTCATCTCTATTCGCGTGCCAGACGTCCACACCATGATACCCCAAGCAATTAAAAAAACAGAACCGATCGTACCGGCCCACGAAAACAGCGCAGAAGATAACCAAGTACGACGCAAAGAATCCATCTTAAACTTTAAAGACGAATGGAACAAAATTGGAGGCAATCCCAAAAATAAAAACATTTCTGACGCAAAAGATATGGACGTACCACCACACAAAGACACGAACATGCCCAAAACAACCGCAAACACGGACGGTGGTATCCAATTCAATTGCTTTATGCGTGGGAACCCAATAACTATAGAAATCAATAACAATAGTAATAATAACTCTTTACCAACTATTTCATGATTCATTTTTAATTATAATAGAGACTAAATATTGTAATCGGTTACCAGGGTAAAATCCAAATCATTACACGACAACACTCATCAAAAGATAAGTCAGTCAACTCGTTAGACGCGCACGTCGAATCCAAATACACCTCCTTCTCAGACAAAGGAATGGTACAATTCCAAAAAGTTTCCAAAGATTCACACTCTATATTCCAATTAAACAGACTACCGTTGCATACAGATACAATGGAACCCAATTGAGGATTTGAAGCTGATAATTGATCCATTTCACGCACCAAAGAAAAATAATAAGACCATATTTGAAACATCATAGATAACAACACTGCAGAGATTACAAATACCAAACTAATACGGCAACACCAGACACGAGTTGCACTATCGCACATCTGGACTGGGGACATTTAAAAAATTATATTATAGCTTTATAGTTTTTTTTTGGAATATACACTAATTTTTTGGACGCTTATTTGGACTCGTAGAAACGGAACTTCCGGGACTATAATTGTTCACATGGACAGAAGACGGTGAATACGCCGGGCTTGCGGGTGAATAGAAAACGTCGTTTTTAGGCGAATACGCAGGGCTTGTGGGTGAATACGTCGGACTTGTGGGTGAATACGCCGGACTTGTGGGCGAATACGCCGGACTTGTGGGTGAATACGCCGGACTTGTGGGTGAATACGCCGGGCTTGTGGGTGAATACGCCGGGCTTGTGGGTGAATGGAAAACGTCATTTTTAGGTGAATACGCCGGACTTGCGGGTGAATATACCGGAGATTTGTTGGATTGCTGTGGTTGTTGTTGTTGTTGCCATGCCGGTTGTTGTTGTTGTTGCCATGCCGGTTGTTGTTGTTGTTGCCATGCCGGTTGTTGTTGTTGTTGCCATGCCGGTTGTTGTTGTTGTTGCCATGCCGGTTGTTGTTGCAAGACTGGTTGCTGTTGTTGTAATACTGGTTGCTGTTGTTGTTGCAAGACTGGCTCCTGTTGTTTTGTATCTGCAAATGTTGTATGAGCATTCCATGAACTATCAGGCATGTCGTCCATTTCCATCGGCTCTGGTCTCCACGTATCTGCCCCCCAGTCTCCAAATAAGTCTTCTTCTATTTCTTCGGGTGGTTGCCAATCTTCTTGATCCCATTGAGTTTTGTAGTCTGATTCAGTGAGCACTTCATTAAATCCTGAACCACACATGGGTTCTTTCCCCATTAAAAGTTGTTCAGATATTCCTTCTATATGATCATGGAGTCCTTTCACCGCGGCTTGGTGAAATATTTCTACCGGTTGTTCGAATGTGGCTCTTTTGAGTGGCGCTGTTGTTTGCATTCTTTTTTTGACGCCATGTCTCGTGAGGGCGGTGATCTTACCACCAAAAGTCATCCAGTCAACGATGGTCATGAGATGTCTGTGATTGACGTAAATTCCATATGCGTATAGTACTTGATGCATTTCTTTGAGTATGGTTGCTCTTGCGGCTTCTATGCCGTATACTTTTTGAATGGCAAAGATATCATTGCATTGTACCGTTTTTTGGTTCATAGACGTGATGCCTTTGATATGATCGAGGTCTATTCCTTCAGTATCAATGACGAATTGTGTTCCTTCTATTCTGATGGAGACGCTGGGTATATATTTGGACCCCTTTACACACGTGTCTAATATTTGTTTGGTGTATTGGAAGAATTTTTGCGATTTTTTTGCTTTAGCAAATACGTGTGGATTTTCGATGGGGTTGTCGCTATATGCAAAGATCATGTGTTTGTGGTATGGTTTTGACCTTAGGATGTGAATGATCTCATAAATATCCAGTCCTGTCTGTACCATTTTTTTCCTGTCGAGAATGCAGTGTAAAATTCTTTTCGGTTTTTTGTTGTAGGTCCATTTTTGATTGTCTGGGCATTCGAGGTATGTGTTTAGTTCGGGCCATTCTTGAACATCATATGTTTGGGTGATCACTAGATCTTGAAGTTGTGTCCTTTCGAGTTCTGTCTTCAGTTTCCACGCCTTTTCTGGTCTTAGTGTAGTATCTTCGCCGGTAAAAATGGTCAAAGATGGTGTCTTTATTTTAGAGGAGGCATTGATCAGTTCTTCGAATCTTGGGACACCCAGAGTGACATTTTTGGCGCTATTTCCGGCGTTATGGAACGTATTGAGCGTATTGTGGACAAAGCAACCGTTTCCAAGCATGAAAGATTGTAATTTTTCATTCACTGTGAAATCATACACTAATTCGTCGGTTTTATATTGTTCAATTGTTTCGATTTTATCCCACCACACATCGGCGTTAACGGCCTGTTTTAGTTCTGACAATACAGTAGATGGCACGTTGTTTTGTTTTGCATGGCCTATCAATGTGTGTAACATTTGAATAGTAATTCCATTTCCTCTTTTTATTATGCGATTGATTTCTTTTCGCGTGTCTTTGTCTGACGTGTATTGGCGTAATGCAGAGAGAACACCGGACATGCCAGGAACCCTGGCTTGGAACCCCTTTTTAAATTTCATAACGTACATTTTTTCAAGTCTTTTCTTTTTTTCAGGTAATGAAAATCCAACTGAATCGCGAAAACGTTTTGCAAAGACAGCCGGGATGCATCCTTCCCACAAAATACCTCTTTTTCCAGCAGGTGTCTTATATTTGCTTTTATTTATATAAAGGGGCATGCCAAAACGTGCCAAGCATAGTGAAATCATTTCAATGAGTGTTTTTGATACAGAATGACAACGTATCGCGTAATGCCCTGGTTCACAAGAGATGTTTCCATCTCCATCGAAATAGCTTTGTAATAGAGCAGATACAAAGATATCTGGTGCTTGTAAGCACCAACCTGGTATAGTTTTATGATGTGATGTTTTCCCGAACTGTTCGGCGAAATACTTGGCGAGCTCCTTTGAATGAATATTTGCAGTAGTCATATCCTCCGTTCCCAAAGTATGCACCGACGGTGCTTTGCGTTTTATATGAGCGTCTAATCCAAGTAAATGAGCAAATGGTTTTGCAATTTTTTTCACCCAGTCGTGTTCCCGACCACAAAATGAGATTGTATATTTGTTTACAAACCCTTCTGCCAAGACAGCACCAATGAAATGTCCGGCAATTGCATTTAATGGAAAGAGTGTCGTCTTTTCGGTCACTGCTTTTGGCAAATTTTTCACAACTGGAAGCGCATCACCAACGATTAACTTGTGTCCCGGCATTGCCGTGACACGATTATCTCGCCGTACTAAAAAACTATGCGATGCTGTCATTGATAACGAACGGTTATGTTTCGTATTTACACGAAGCATGATACCATTGGCTGGGTGACGAGACACGTGTGTAATATTTGTCCACGCCACGGTCTCTGTTGGTGTTACGCCCACACATTTTAGATGTGTCACAACCATCTCTTGCGATTCGCGCGAAGTATTGTTGAGTATGTTATCGACAAGAAGCCCTATTTGCATTCGTTTAACTGTTCCGTTTATATCAACAACAACTTGTTGATCATATGCAGCTGACATCTGAGTGGTCGGCTCTCCCACAGACTGCGCGGCTATTGTTCCGACCATTTCTCCTGGTGCTACAATTGATTTATGCCATTTTTGGAGTAGAATGTCTATAATTTTCTGTAGAGATGTTTTTGAACATGCTATGTCTTTTCTAGTGAGTGTCGCTAGTATGTACGCGTGTGCAAGGGGGACATCGGCGCAAGCGTCTAGAAGAGGACGAATAATGTTTCTGGTCATGGCCGCAGATAAAGAACCACCGTCTTTATATTTGTCTAAAATCCTTTGCACTGGTACGGAGATGGCCCATTTATCACCGAGTCTGGATTTTTGGTTCCATTTCCACATTTGGAATGCGTCGGCAACTTCTGGCCATTGTTTACCATTGTATTGACCATCGAGCGTGTCCATGTCATCAAAGGGACAATGCATCATTTCGTGTGACATTCCATCGAGTCCGTCTTCTCCGTATTTGAATTGAATGACCGAACCCTGGGCATCTCTCACCGTTCCGTCGTTCGCAACATGGATAGATTCGAGAGATTTGACTAATCTTCGTTGAATATATCCTGTAATGGACGTCTTGACTGCTGTATCTATGAGTCCCTCTCTTCCTCCGACCGTATGGTGCCAATATTCATCCGGTGTGAGTCCATCAATGTAGGAATGTTGTACAAATCCTCTGGATCTGGCTGTATTATCATCGAAATCGAACATTGGTAACGTTCTTCCTTTGAGTGTGGGTTGCATTCTTTGTCCGGAACAGTTTTGTTGTCCCACACACGCTGCAATTTGCATGATATTGACCATGGACCCTTTTGACCCTGATTTGACCATAAGACCTAGAGAGTTATCGTCTGACATGGCGTTTTGAGCGATGAGTCCCATGGAATCCCTGGTTTGGTTGAGCATTCTGTTGATTTTGGATTCTGGTTCGTCTACGGTTTGTCTGATCTCTTCGGCAGCAGTATCAATATTGGCACATTCTGCTCTAATTTTTTCCGCGGTTTGATCCGAGATGCGCATATCGCCTATCCCGATGGAGAACCCTTGTGTCGAAAACCAGACATGATTGGTTCTTTGCAACTCATTTATGAATTGACATGTTCTATCGGGGCCATAATCATTGTAAAGTCTGTGTATGATAGAACCGTGTGACCTTCCAAGTGCTTTCTTTCCTAGAGGTCCTTTGAGCAATTGACCTTGAAAGATGACGTCTTTCCAGTCGAAATCTGTTGGGAATATCATGGACATACATTGCAGGCCCGACCATCTTGGTCCTTCCGGGGTCATTACTTTGGGTTCTGGCAATTTGGTCGCGCCCTCGATCCACATCATGACATTGGACATTTCTGCTCTATCGAGTGTGACGCCCTGGGATGTCATCATGAACGCGGATAGCAGGGAATCCTGAACAATGCCCATCACTGGCCGATTGGCCTGGGGTGTAATAATATTTTTCGCAACTGCCATCAGTTCCTGAGCGTCTGCTCTACTTTCATGGGTCTGTAATACGTGTAGATTCATCTCATCGCCATCAAAGTCGGCGTTATATGGCGTTGTACAGCTTAAATTCAGTCTAAACGTTTTGCCTTGGAGAATTTTGACCCTATGACACATAATAGACATTCTGTGAAGGGATGGTTGTCGATTGAATAGTACGAGGTCTCCGTTTTTCAATGTTCTTTCAACGGAGCATCCGACTTGAAGGTCCGTTCTTCCTCGAACAGTGGCCATGTCTAGGCGTGTGCCATCTTTTTGAACAATGTATTTGATCCTTTTGTCTTGATTGGCGACTAAGGTTCGAAGTGTCGTATAATTGAGCCGATTGACAGTCTCGACAATGGTCAATTTGTCAGCCACTTCTTGTGGGACACCTACATCGCGCATATCCATCATTGCATCTCCGGAGACCACTGTTCTTGCCGTAAAATTGCATCTTTTTCCCATTAGAGTACCTCTAAGACGACCCGTTTTCCCTCTGAGTCGGTCGGAGATACATTTTTGTGTACCTTTGTTTTTAGAGGACATTCTCGTTTGGTCGATGTACATATGCACGGCGTCCTGTACTTTTTTTTGGTAGTGGTGAATGATGGTGGAATTTTCATGTTGTATATTTTTATATCCTTTGCAGACTCTGAGAATATACAACAGTCGTCTGGTGATGTCGTCTTCTCCTCGGACTTCATCTCCGTCCATGGTAGGCGATGGTCGAACACAATTTGGCGGGATGGGTAAAACCGTTAGTAGAAGCCATGTCGGGTGGAAATGGTCTTTACGTATCGCCCGAATATCTTCGGCGGATATTTTTTGAAAAATTTCAAAGACTTCTGTAGCAAAAAGATCTCGCATGCCCCCACCGTCGGTGATTTTAAGCGTTATCGAATTTAGTTTGGATATTTTTTGGACATTTTTTTTGCATTTAGGACATTTTTTGCCGAGTTTTTTGGCCGAAAGGTAACCGCAATGGATGCACGTCTTCCGAAGCCAAAATAAAACTTCAGAGATCCACCCAATATGATACACCGCGAAGGGTAGTTCGTAATGTCCAAAATGACCAGAACATTGTGTCCATGTACGTTGACATGTAGTACAAATACCACGGCGCGAAGAGACTCCAAATCTTGGATCTCTCAGACCGCCGCCCTTTGGTCGTCCATCATCATACAGTTCATCCGTGACGACTTCACACACGGAAATGTCACGGATCTTTTGGGGGGACAAACAACTAAATTCGACATGATCGATCATAAGTTACAAACGATACATTACAAAAGGGTTATTAAATAAGCACATATGTGTTAATTAAAATAAGATTTATAACTAAGATAAGATTTTTTTTTAATTTCCATTAATATTGGCGATCTGTCCCATTCTATCTCTGAGGCTTCCGGAACCAAATCCAGAAAGAGCCTTGAAAAGGTCTGGGTTGCGATCGCGGACCGAATTCATTGACGTAGATGTCTTGTGGGCATCAAAAGAAAATGGATTCATCGTTTTGGTGGAAGCGGCATGGACGACGGATCTGGTGTCCGGTACGGTGGGAGCCACGCGACGTTTCTTCGTGACGATATTCATGACCTGTGATTCGAGGGCGCGTTTTTGCTTGGCGGCTTGCACATGCTCCAAACTTTGAAGATCAGACTTGTATTTCTTGGAGGCTTTGTGGGCAATCTCCATCATTTTGACAGACTGCTCTGGGAAATTCTGAGCAAGAGCGAAAATAGCTTTCTTGTTCTCATCCGTCATCATATCAGCCGGCAATGAGGCCGACCAAGAATCGACGAGAGCTTTTGAAAGGGCTTCGGCTTTGCTCTTGGTGTGGAGACGTTCATTGTCCTCACGCTCTTTCCACTGTGACTGCAACTTTTTAAGTTCGGCATGGGCCGTTTCCAGAGCGGATTTGGTACCAGAAAGTTCAGACTCTTGATCAATGACAAGTTTCATCAATTCTTCCTGATTACTAATCCCTGGGGCAGCATCTCCGGAAACAGGAGTCTCAGCGACCGGCTCGGAAGCAGGCGCTTCAACAAATTCAGTGGTTTGTTCTGGGGCAGATGTAGTATTAGGTTCGGCAGACATATTTTGTCGAGAAGCAAGGTGTGTTATATACTCCTTTTTTTTTGTTGCTTGCACTGACGTCACTGAACATCCCGGTCTTCGGGGCTCGGTACAAAGTGAGACCTCGATCGCACGCTTGCAAGTAGAACCGTCTCTGAAAGACGTATGTACATGTTGCAGCGAAAGACCTTTATAAAGAGTATGGCCTGAAGAACTAGGTTGTATCGCATTGGATGCAAAACGACCTTCTAACGTGTCTTCTTTTACCTCTCCCAAAATCCATTTTTTTCCATCATCGTCAGTCCAATCTCTTTTCACATGTCCCACAGCTAGTCCCTCCTCATGCTCCAATCGGATCGGCACATTACTCAAATCCATGCCACAAGATTCCTCTCTTGTAAAATCAAAAGTATGATCATTCTCACCAGGTGCGTCAGAAGACGGTAATACATTACCCACAAAGTATGGCATTTATTCAAAATAAATCAACTTATTTATACTATATTTCTCAAAAGTCTACTTTAGGAAGCCATCGATTTTGCAGAAGCTTTTCGATCGTATCTCACAGCATACGCCAAAAAACCAACAGCTATCACAGACACGCCCGATAAAAACACAGAGGCCTTCAAAGCATCCGAACGATACACTACGTTGTCGGCAATGCCGTCGCATTCTGACAGATCACGGGTTGAAAAATCGTCAGCATCGTCGTAATCAACACCGGCAGAAGGCACAAAACCCTGTAAGAACAAGGCACCCACTGAAGTGGCGCCCAACATACCCAATGAAAGGACTAGACCGGCAACCATCATGCGGAAAAATACTCCAGCTACGAACTTTTTAGTATCGCCTTCGTGAAACCAAGAGTTTCCCACATATTTGCCAGCATCCATATCCAAATCCAATTCGGGGACAGTCACCGCCAACACAAACGTACCAATGCTTAACACAATGGCCGACACTGCAGCGTAACGCGCAGAGAATCCACCATACAAAAACTCACGAGAAATATCGTCGTTTTCGTTAAAGTGAGAACGTAGGAAATATTTATTAGATTTTGTCACCACCCCCCACGAAAAACGACAATCCTCAGGTGGTTTGAGTGGTTTGGGTGTTGCAGATGCCGGAAGCTCAATCACAGGCGATGCTGCTTGATTCTCTCCCGTTACATCGATGGATTCAGGCGGCGGTTTTGACCATTCCTGCATTTCATCTGTAGGAACTCCTGCTGCTGGTGCCGCCACATGATTTTCCTCTGCTTTTTCAAAGGATAAGTCAGCTTCATCGCTGACTATAAAATGATTAGTCCGAAGCATCTTAGGCTTGCCCTTATACGCAGCCAAATTCAACGGGACATTCAGATCAGTGTTCGAATAAACGGATTCGTTCAAGGATAACACAATTAAAATTGAAATTAAGAGAGATAAAGTTGCAATTAAAGTTTGAGTATGCGCCATTATTTATGTACATGTTGGCGACCTATATACTGTCTAATTTTATAATGATGCTCGACAAACAGGACAGGTATCCGATCTCTGCATCCAACGATGAATACACATCGTATGAAATCGATGACCACAATTCATTGATTCCGTACCCAATCCCAACACACAACGACAAATAGAACACAAATCTTCCGACGGATCTTCACTTTCACCAGAAGAATCCTCAGAATTCAAATCTAAAATAAATTTACGCTTCAAATGCCATAACACAGGCCATTGGCTTGAAATATAATCTTGCAAAAAACGCTCGTAAGGAGGTGTATTGGGGTTCTTTCGACGCCATTCTTCCACCTTGGCACGCACACATCCCCGAGATAAGTTGGGCGGTGCCCATAATTCTACAGACATTTTTAAAAATATATAAACTTAAATACCTACTTAATTATTTACCATCCTTGGCGTCCTCCTCCTTGTCGTCCTCCTCCTTGTCGTCCTTATCGTCGTCTTTTTTGACCTCTTTTTTGGCCTTCTTATCCTCTTTCATTTGTTTACGAGCTGATTTTACGCCCTTGATGGCTCCAGATGCGAGTTTACCTACTGTACTGGCGGCACCCCGAATACTTTTGCCAATGCTTCGAAGACCGCTCATCAGGCCTTCGGAATCTTCAAAAGGGCGCACCTCACGGTAATCGTCCAAATGATCTGGACCATGGACAGCTTCTGTCCCTTGGAAAGCCATCATAGGATGTTGTGGTTGATAGTTTTCTGGCATTGATAATTGCTCAACAACTTTGGGATCGGAATGTTTACGTTTGATAGCCGACATTATTATTTTCCATGTCGGGGTCTTTATAGTACCAAACAATCAAACCACTTATATGTAAATGCAAACAAAACTTCAATTATTGAAACTATATAACCAAAAAAACATTGCATAAAATATGTCTGAAAAGGGACAGAACTTGGAATTGTCAGACACGCAGAGAGAAGAAGTGCGCAAAATGCTCGAAAAATACTCGGGAAAAAAGAAAAAACAAACACAACAGCAACAAATACAAGATTCAGATAGGAAAAAAGTGGATCCAGACCCACTCGAATTGGCAAAACCCGGCGAAACCGTAGATTGGACGCAGCTCACATCCAAAACAAGAAGATATACCTTCGTTAGAGAAACAAGGGCATTGTTTGCACCACTCATACTGGATAAAATACCAATTACCAAAGAAGAATTGACAGACATGGCCTATTCCGTTGGTATGGACATCACCTCACAAAATGAAGCGCTCACGATATGCAGTATTACGCAATCAGATCCGATCCGAATTTTTCAAATACAAACCGCGCCAAAAGACACTGAATCATTTTTTATAGAAACATTCAGATATATCATGTAATTTTCCAAATACAGAACATTCATCATTCACCAAAAAATTGGTTGTGGTGCCAAAAAATTGGTCAATGTTCTGGTAGTACGTTCGACAGTATCAAGTCGCCGATGGTACATTTACAGAAGAATCCTAAAAATAAAACAGAAATCATATTTATAGCTATTCTTTAAATCTACAATGTCGTCTCCATTACAGCGTGAAGTATTAACGCCTAAGAAACCTATTTGGGTTTACAAACTTGAACAAAAGATTGCAAAACAAGACCAAAGGATCAAAATTTTGGAAGATGCTCTCGAAAGCGCAAGTGTAGAAAATAGAAAACTACGGACAGTGATAGAAACAGGAGGCATTCCCATTCGAAAAGAAAGGGCAAATTCAATGCAATCCCAAGGTTCGAATGGTTCCCTGGACCAGTTCAGAATGAGTTTATAATTTTTCTTGTATACGATCGTGGGACAAGGACAATGTTGAACCGTCTTGAAATTCTACGACATACTCCCAAGGAAGTGTCTTGCAACACGTTACAACGTCCAAAATGCAATAAAGAACGTTACACTGTTCAACTGGGCGCTTTTTGCGCCGTATGTCAGTGATTTTACACTTGTACCATCTGTGAAAATTGATTTCGTCTGTCTGAGCGTATACGCGTTGACCCAGATGCATCTTTTACCTTTCCCGCTAATATATTAGTCATGACCAAAATTTTAGTAAATATATTAGTAATATTTTAGTCATGACCAAAATTTTAGTAATATATTAGTCGTGACCAAAATTTTAGTAAATATGAACCGTGTTGTGGATACATACCGCGCCGCCGATCAAGCCAGACAAGAACTTTGGATGCTTTACCACCAATGGTATGAGAACCCTAGAGGCGCCGAAGTGCTCAGAAAACACCGTAGACTTAATAAACCAACCAGAAAAGAGGTAAAACTTGCATTTTACCAAGAAATTCGCCGAAAAACTGTTATTATCAATGTGTCGTTGCGGCGGATCAAAGACCATCAGCGCTTCAACTTGTTTACATTTATTTTCTGGAAAAAGACTGGCGTAGACGCCGAATTCGCACGTAGAAGAATATGTTCGTATTTAAAATAGATTATAGCCACCATCCACCACGCGTGAGAATTTTTAATGTGTAAATATCTTCATTATCTTCTATAGTCATTGTTTGTATATTCCACGCGTTCGAGTGGCCGTCTTTAGTCGTGAATCCACCCGACAAGTGTCCCAAGTTTATATCATGGTGCATTTGTTCCGAATCAACCCTTTGCCATCTCCCATCGTCGACTTTGAAGAATGTTGGTTCTTCAAACCTGGTCATTCCTTTGAATATGAATGGTTCAAGTTTTTTCACATCCTGTTGTCTTATACACACGTCGTTGCCATAAGTGTCAATGGCGTGCCATCCTGCGGCATTTCCGTCAAACATTGAAGGTCCTTTGTGCTTGTAATGTAGTACAAACTCGTAATCTTGTATGGTCACATGGTCGAAGGGAAGAAGCATTCTAATCTCTCTGACTAAAAATTTGGCCAGAATCACCAAAATTTTAGTCATTATTTTGGTCCTGACAATAGGTCTTGATAAAAGAATAAAATGGTTGTTATGTTTGGTCTTTTTTTTCTGTAATAGCTGTGGTTGTGGCCTCTTCGATTGTTTACGAGTATTTGCCGATTCCGAGAGTGAAGCGTAGTTAGACTCTTTGTACGTATTTGGACGAGACAGTTGACTTTGATACACGGCCATTGTCCCATTTGACTGAATATTTTCCGGATTTTGTTATGTTGATAACCGTTCCGGTTCTTTTTCTGGGATGGTGGGGACTAAGACACGAGATCCGATCTCCTGGATGTATCTTTTTTTTGATTTTTTGAATGTTCTTTTTGATTTTCAGCGCCATCTTTTTGGCAAGGGCGATGGATTCGATAGATTGTGTGTTTTTATGGAGTAGAATATTGATCGTTGAACGTCTCAAGGTTGTCTTTGGTGGTTCTGAGTTTGAGAATTCCTGTCTTAAAGATTGAAATGTACGAAATGACATTTATAGTAATAAAAATAAATCTGTTTATATATATATATAAATTTGTTTACTATTTCAGAAAGAGGCATCCATTGAAAATGAGTTAGCTTCCACTGTTTGCCCAACACCACTCATGCTGTACTCCGATACTCGACGTTCAAAGAAATTGGTTTTTGCATCGATAGAGATCATTTCCATGAATCCTAATGGTTGTCTTGCGTTATAAATTGGCGCTATTCCTTTGTTGAGCATGCTTAAGAGTCTGTCTCCACAGAATCGTACATATTCGCACATGTCTTCTGTGGAGAGACCCACAAGATTTTGTGGCAATGCTGCGCGTACGAACGCAATTTCGATGTCGATGGCTTCTCTTAGTATTGATTTAACAATTTCTTGGTCTATTTCTGTGAGCATATTGAGCATTTCTATAGCAAATTTGGCGTGTAGTCCTTCGTCGCGTTGGATCAATTCGTTTGAGAATGTGAGTCCTTTGCATAGGTCTTTGGTTCTGAGCCAGTATAATGACGCGAATGATGCTGAGAAGAGTACGCCTTCAAAGATAGCAAAAGCCCATAGTCGTTGCCAGAATGGTCTTTCTGCGTTCATGTATTTTTTTGCGTAATCTCCTTTTGCTTTGATGGTGGGTTCTCGTTCAATGGCGTTGAATAGATGTGAGGATTGCTCACGGGGTGCTAATATTTCGAGTGCGGTGGCATATGTTTCCGAGTGAATGGTTTCAACATATGCTTGTATTGTATAAAACGTCCTGCATTCGGCAACAGTGACTTCCGACATGAATTGGTCCATGAGATTGTCGATGACGAGCATGTCTGAGGAAGCAAAGAATGCTATGATTTGAAGTAAAAAGTTACGTCCGTCTGTTCCCAGTTTTGCGAAATCTTTTTTGTCGTTTTGCCAGTCGATTTCTTCAGTGGTCCATAGAACAGATTGTTGTTCTTTGAAAATGTTCCATAGATTTGGGTGTTGTATAGGTTTCAGGACGAGTCTTTTTTGTGCGGGATCTGTAAAATTCATATTTGATATATAGAGTAAGTCACTATATATAACCAATTATTTTATGTTAAAATGTCGGATTGTAATAAAGATGAATGGGTATCGGGTATGTGGTTTATGATTTCGGGAATGGCTGTTGTGGCTTCATCTGTGTTTTCGTTGTTAGTAGTGGGTCCGGTGTTACGTAACCGTTGATTTCTATATTGACGCATATAGTGTCTCCTGCACAGTTGTTTCGAAAAGACTTTGCGACTGCATTGTGTGCATGTTCTGTAAGTAAAATGATAAAAACATCTTTGATGCATATATGCTGGCCTTTCGCATAGTTGACAAGTCTTGACTGGTGGAAAATCTTTCTTTCTGTAGTGGTGCGCGCATACCTGTTTACAGTACGACGGTCTGTTGCAATCGGTGTGTGCGCAATTGACATTAATTTGTCTGTAGTGTGTTCTGCAAAGGGTGAGTGTGAACACGGGTCTGAGACAGCTGTGCCAAGTGCAATGAAAGCAGGATTTTTGGAAACAATTTTTGCATAGATTGCTTCCACACTGTGAGTTTTGGTCACAGTTCTTACATGGATCCATATACGAATATGATTAGTTGAGGTTAAATACTATTTTCTAAATAGAAGAGAACTGCTTCGGTGTTTATTTTGTTTTTTTTGGAAAAAAATATATTTTTCCACTTCGCTGGTTATATAAATATAAAATTTGATGTTTGATTTGAATACTAAATTTACTCTTCATCTACTTCCTCTTTGGGGGATGGGAATTGATAGTTCATCTGGAGTTCGACACAGACCTTGTACATACCAGAGGGACCGTCAGGATGGGTGTCGGTGTAGTGTCCAGTGGGCTTGCTGGTAAACTTGGCACGGACATCGTTCAGGTCGGTGAACGGCATACGGGCAAGGACGTGCGATTGGAGGTCGTTGATCACGCGGTCAAAGACATGGGCCGGAACCTGCACGTATTTGCCGTTGAAACGGGCCTCTGAATCGACGTTAATGCCAAGCTGTTCCCAGTTCTGGCGGATTACATTGAGGACAACATGATCCTGCGAAACGAGGTAGTACTGTTCACCGGGGAAGGCGACAACACCATCGTAGAGATTTTCAGTACTGCAATTACCGTATTGCTCAATGTAACGATCCGAGGCAATCTCGTTGGGCTCATAGACGTTCAATTCAGCGCGCGACTTCTCGTAGGGCATGACAGCCAAGAGGTTGCGGTAGCCGTTGGCGTCCTTGGCCATGGCTTCAGTGCCGAAATCGGTCTTCTGTGGTGTGTGGAGCCATCCCTCGTTGTTTTTGATGGCCGGTTCCTTCTCTGACGAGTTGAAAAGGTTAAGGGCAAAGGTGACGGGTTCCGAACAGTCCGAGTAGATGGACTTGACGGTCACCGATGTAAGAATACCTTTGCTGGCATCGACTTCACCGTTTCCGGCAAAGACGTGAGAAGCATTCGAGAGCTGGACAATGACTCCGTGTTGCATCTGCTGGGCAGTGGCATTGGATTCGAAGACGACTCTGGTGGTGAAATCTTCCTTTGGTGAGTCCGCGGTAGACGTCAAAGCAGACGTGGTGAGCGGGGCTTGTTCTTTGCCTTCGGCAGATGCTAGGGTTGCGGTAACTGGACGTTGAATTCTGGACATAGTTTTTCTTATTGTAAAGAGTCCCCCCTTATATAAGTGACAAAAGTTAAATCATGCAGTACTTCATAAGATAGGAATATGAGATTTTTAATTGAGATCGTTATGATAACCAAAAAAAATAGTATTAGTATGTACAGACGCTTACAAGACGCCCTTGTCTCTGTCCAGACCAATACTATTGTCATTGCCGAAGATATTTCAAAATCGGGTCAAAAGGTATTTCGAGTGGCGTCGCCGGAACAATTACATCAAGAATATCTCAAATTGAAGCAGCCCCATTGGTACGAATGTCTTTTAGAGGGACGGCCCAGTAGGATCTTTCTAGACATTGATTCGAAAGAGCCTATCGAGTTAGACGGACTTTTGAAAACGTTGGACACGGCCATTCGGCACAAATTTGGAAAAGAACCCGTTATAGAAATACTAGACTCGTGCGCCGCCGACAAATATTCATGGCATATCATCGTGACAAATATTTGGTTGAAAAACGTCTACCATGTTGGGGCGTTTGTTCGTCGTTTAGTCCTTGCTACAGAGTCGCCCGCCATAGATACGGCTGTATACACCAAAAACAGAATGTTCCGTCTCTGTGGATCTTCCAAATTTGGTTCGGACCGATGTCTTCGTCATTCAGCCGCATGGCACGCGTTATTAGTCCAGGGGACCCGACCTCCAGCGGAATATCTAGAATGTATGGAAATCGATGAGTCGGAGCCTGTTTCATCCTCTCAAAACCCTTTTGATCTCTTTCGAAAAACTGCAACGGGCTATCAGCGACTCGGCAGTGCGCACAGAGGCGAGTCGTCCACGACCATTTGTCCAATGCTTCGACCAATTGTACAACATTTAGATCACATTACAAATGGTTCAGTCTATTGGCACAAGACCTCCATGACAAATGACGGACAATATATGGTGGCCACGCGCTCCAAACAATGCGCTATCGCTGGCAGATGTCACAAGGGGAATAATATTTGGTTTATGGTGAAGCCGATGGAGAAACGCGTCTTTCAACGCTGTTACGACGAAGAGTGCAGGTCCCGAGCCCACGAGATTTCTATAGACAGTAGTTTATGGTCTATGTGGCATAACGAATGGTCAGCTTTGGCTAGGACACCAAAGAACGAAAACACCCTATATAACATGGTAGATTAAATAAAAATGCCAATCACTGTCTCAAAATCGCCGCTCGCACGTTCTGATCCAGAGACCATCAAAGCTCTCCAAAATGTATTGGACAGGTTGGAAGAACAGTCTGGACAGGTTAAATCGGTCACCATTCTCGCTAATTTTTCGGTTGATAAGATCGCCAGTCTTCAATATGGAAAGGAAATTGTACAAGGGCTAGTGGTTCAAGTTTCGAAAGAGTACACACTTTCAGAAGCCGACATGTCCTGGTTTCATCCAGAAATTGCCGCGGGCCGTTCTGTTTTTGAAGTAGATCAACTTATTCCTTCGCGCAAGTTGGCGGGACTCGAAATGGACGGTCTACAATCCTCCGTCGGGTCATACACCATTTCAAGACCCGATGATTTTGGATGTGAGGATGTCAAGTATCATGTGGTCGTAGATTCCTCCGCCACCGCAGCCCTACAAGGTCTCTACCAAAAATGGTTGACCACAGGCGCAACAGCAGAAGAAGTAGACAAACAGTGGAAAAGAATGAAATTCGGAGACCAGTATGGTATCTCCAAAGCAACCGAGGACGCAAGACTCGTCACAGCCACACAAATCTCAAGTTCTGCCAAACTTATCTACTCAGATACGGTTCGAGCTGTTTTGTCCGACTCTTCTTCAGTATACTTTACAAACAACGTGGTCAAACAAACAGAAGGACTCACACTGATCAAATCTTCCGCTCTTGGTGGTTACAGAACCTATAATTGTAATAATGAATCCATTCGATTTTTACCGGCCACTCTCGGTCAATCCAACGAATTTTATTCGTGGAACGATATGACGCGTCAAAATTGCGCCAGAATTCAAAAGTCGTGTTCTTGGGAAGGAGAACTCAGCTTTAATGCATCGGTTATGACACCACCTTCCATCACAGGACCCAAGATCAGAGAAATGGAAGATGCATACGAATTGTCATTCAGAGATACATTGACCATGAATACTGCACGCTTTTCACCGACAGACCAAGTAAGAGACTCAATGTCACCCGCAGATATTTTACATTTGACACCATCGCAAGAACACAGTTCAGCCGCACAGAATTTCATCAGTGCGCCCGTAAACATGGAACATCCCGTTCTTAAACAACTTATGGACAATATCCAACAAATTCAAGCCAAGTGGCCAGACTTTAAGTTGTTCAACCCACAAATCATGAAAGACGGACGTCTCAAAATACCAAAGTCCATTTACAGAGAATTGGCTTAAACATACAAACAAATAATTAAATTTATATTTTTATAATTATCTCCAATAAACGCTTCTAGTCCTTGTCCAATCGTGTGTCTTTACTCTCTTAGGCGGAAAAAGCTTCAATATCATGTGCTGCTCCTGATGCAAACGCTGGTACGTTCGGTCCCGACGATTACCCTTACCCGTGATCACCCCAGACAAGACAATACGAATACTCACCAGACGCGCAAAAGCAGTGGCAAAACTAGGGGTTTCAATCAATTCTTTTAACGGAACACAAACACCTCGATTGTTCAAAATCATTTCCGCTTCTTTAATATGACCATACAGTTTCGGAGACAATTGAATCACGCCAGTCACTTCGGGCATTTCCATCCAACTGTCCTCTGGTTTTTTGGACGCCGTTCCGACAAATGTACAAGTATCGCCGTGACAATGAACCTCTTGTTTTTTTTCAGTATTGGAGATACGCGCCACCGTGTCCAGACGCATCGACGCAAATCCAGAAACCATCATCAAAAATTTATAACCATTGTCTTGCCGTATTTCGTTCGTCACTTCATTTCGCTTGTACAAATTCGCCGCCGCATCCTCTCCCTTTCCCAAATGTTCTATACGTGATTCAATACCAAAAACTCGGTCAGTTGTCTCCGAAATATCAGCGTCCAATATCTGCATAGACGTCTCGTTATCGTCAAGACCTTCAGCAGGTGCAAACTCCACTTTATGCGTTTCCCAAGAATTCATTTACGTCAAAGTCAATCCTATAAATACTCCCTAATCGACATGCTCTACTGGACCGCGCAACATGGTCGGCAAACGCATCTTTGTAAATAATATGTCACGCTGATGTTCAACCCATTTAAAATAAAACATCATCCCAACCACCAAAATCATGCACACAAACCAGTGCAAATTAGCCATCACCCAATCCAATGCACCCTCGCAACGACTATGCCCACACGGATACCAATCATTCAATATATCATAAAAAGCCGCAGAACTTGGATTCTCATCCACGATATGGGAAGCCTTCTCGCACAAATTAAACGTACCCAACTGCGCACGAGTCACAGAATCCACACACACATCAGATTGCAGATACGTCACTGCCTCATCATGCTTGCGGCGATGATCCACGCGATATCGATTAAAATTTCGGACTTGTAACAAAAAACAAATTACCATAAACGATAAGAGGATAGAACGAAAAACATTCATTTATGTGTATTATAGAAAAGACTTTATACTTCTGACAATAATACCAAACATTTAAATCCATTCTTATCGGAATCCAGCATCGTCAACACACGAACCTTTTTGGTCAGATCCTCACGAAAAATATCCACAACATCCTCGTCGTCAGGAAATACACCCATCTTGTCCAACACGAAACAAGGCACACCCACAAAAATGTCCATTTCCTCCCATTCCGGTAAACGACCAGCAAACACCCACTGCCTATTGTCGGCGTCAAACCAAGTCTCCTTAGAATTAAAACGAGGAAATTTTGTTGTCATCTTCTTTCAAATAAAGTTCCTTAAATATGTCATCATTAACCAAAATTTTGGCCATTGATTAACCAAAATTTTGGTCATTGATTCTTCAGAGCCCTGAACATTGTTTACTAAAAATTTTGCCATTGATCACCAAAAATTTGGCCATTGATTAACCAAAATTTTGGCCATTGATCACCAAAATTTTGGTCATTGATTCTTCAGATCCCTGAACATTGATTAACCAAAATTTTGGCCATTGATTCTTCAGAGCCCTGAACATTGTTTACTAAAATTTTGGCCATTGTTTCTTCAGAGCCCTGAACATTGATCACCAAAAATTTGGCCATTGATTAACCAAAATTTTGGCCATTGATTCTTCAGAGCCCTGAACATTGTTTACTAAAATTTTGGCCATTGATTAACCAAAATTTTGGTCATTGTTTGTCGTGCGACCGCAGGCCATTGATTAACCAAAATTTTGGCCATTGATCACCAAAAATTTGGCCATTGATTAACCAAAATTTTGGCCATTGATTCTTCAGAGCCTTGGTCATTGTTTACTAAAAATTTGGCCATTGATTAACCAAAATTTTGGCCATTGATTCACCAGAGCCCTGAACATTGATTAACCAAAATTTTGGCCATTGATCACCAAAAATTTGGCCATTGATTAACCAAAATTTTGGTTGTTGTTGAAAGCGTGGCGGTTTTGATTTGTCAAAAAATTAGGTGTAACAATCGAATATGAATAATATATATTGATAATAATTGTGACGAGTTTAGTTTGTTTTTTGTCTAAATATTTTCGGTGTATGTGTTGTTCCCCCTCCTTCGGATCGTTGTCGGTGTAGTTTTGACTTTCGAACTATTTGATAACCGGATGCGCGTGCTTTTGAGGTGATATATACGATGGCAGCGTCTACAAATCTCTGAACTCTTCTTTCTGGAGCGCCCAACAACCTTGCTCGAGCAGCTCTAGCGGAAACGTCTTTTAATTTCATTTCTAGCATTTTTCTGAGATTTGTTTGGTCATTGTTTGTTTCCTGTGGTCCCTGTGATTCCCAAGAATTTTTGAATTCCCCCCCGCTCATGGGTCTAAGACCTTCTGCTGCTTCTCTAGCCAATGTGTAATCTTTTTGAAGATTTTCTTTATATTTTGCTTGTGCCATGGCTTCGGTGTAAGTTGTGAATATGCCGTACTGAGCCAATGTTTGTTTGTCGGCATCTCCTCTGAATATATCGAGTGACAATTCTATCGTTGTCCCTTGATCTTGAACTTTGTCAGTATGTTCACAACATTTGACAAAAAATATGAGAACATTATATTCTGTGTCATAAAAATCGAGGAGCCAGTCTGCAATTTCGTCGGCGTGAACTGCCCAGACTGCTTTAAGTATTTCTTCCGTATCTGATTGATGTATAGAACCTGTCCGTTTATCGTCGGACTCTGTGACGACCCTTTCTACAAGTTCTTCGCCCGTTTCTTGTATTGGTTCCGATGTCTGACTGACTCCAGATGCGGATAACATTTGTACTGCTGAAAACAGGTCATTGTCTGCGGCTATAAGTGCAACTTCGGCAGCTTCTCTGGAATATCCCAGGTTAATCAATTGTATCATCATTTCTTCTGGTGTTTCCTCCTTTTCGAATGGTTCCTCCTCTTCGAATGGGTCATCTTCCCAGTCTTCCGAGTCGTCCGAAGCATCTGTTGTTTGATATATTGAGTCGTCCGAATCGTTTTCCATTTTTTCTTTGAGCCAATATTCCAGGGCTTTGTCTACGTCTTGGTGTGCCAAAGCTAAAAGTCTATTTGCTTCAGATTCTTCTATGTCATATTCCATCAGTTGTTCTACTTTTGAAGGTAAATAGAGTAGTTTCCTTGAAACTATGAAACATTCTCCCAATTCTGACAAGTGTTCGCGGCGTAAAAATGGCCCATCGGCCGGGCCTAATCGCATCCATATTGCGAGATTGTCGTCCTGTATGTTTTTCCGGAATTTTTTTTTAACTGTTTCTGGTTCTGTGATTTTAAAATGTAGATAAACAAGGGATCCATATCGCACTGTCCCGTTAGATGGGTCATCGGGCATTTCTACTTGTATGGCAAATTCTGAATCTGAGATGTCCACGGGTGTCCTATTCTGGTATTTTTCTTCACCTTGGTCCGATACGGATGGTGTAGTATTGGACAAAGATGTCATTTACTTTGAATAGTCATAGGTTAAATACTGTACATTTTTTAAATGGATAATGTATAAGCTCTACAATGAGTTAATTCTGGTAGAGCTTCTATGGAACCATTGATCCAGTATTTTAACCATGTCGAATGTGATACAATGGCTATTCTTTGATGGTTGGATGTTTGAATGATATGTTGTACTATGTTAACATTGTGTTGGTGGTCTACTGGCGCTGGCCATGGCTGCTGTTCTGTTTGTAAATCCATGAAATCTACCCGTGGAAATAAGCGCTTGAGAACCGTGGTATTGCTTCGTTTGTTGCATATCTCAGTGTGTTGTGGATATTCTTTTAGACATTCCAGAGCAATTTGTGGTTTATTTGGAAACATAATGTGCGCGGTTTGTAGTGTTCTGATGAGAGGTGAAACAAGGACGAGATCTATGTCTGGACTTTCTGCTGTGGCGGCTTGTTCCATGCCTTTGGCTGTCAAAGAAGTGTCGCGATAGTCTGCGTAAGCTTTCTCGCCCATGGTGTCGAAAAGAACGTTGTGCCAAGCTTGTCCGTGTCGAATACCGTACAATGTTTTTGCGGGTTGTGTTCGACACACTTTTGTGATAGGAATTTGTTTTAGAATGGCGCTCATTTATAATACAAATGGAAGTTTATATAGATAAAAAAAGTTTTATAAATCATTTAGTGTATAATCCATCTGGCCGCGCGCCCTCTTAAATGTAATATTAGTGGTGCATGGTCTTTGCATTGGCCCTGCGTTTGCGTTTCTTGGCTTTCTTGTGCTGAATATACTTTTTAAGTTGTCGAATTTCCTTTCTTTGTTTGTAGCATACGGCCGAGAAATTTCTCAAACTTTGTCGAAAGATCTTGGTTTCTTCTTTGGAGACTGAAAGTTGTCGCAGTCCCTGTTTCATCTGTTCTGCGACAATTTTCTTGAACGCTTTGGCCTCGCGCTTCGTTTTAGCGAGTTCTGCTTCTGTCCTGATGCGCATGAGGCGTTCCCGGCGGCGGTCTCTGGCATGGTGTTTGGTGTGTACGGACATGTTTGACTTGACCATGTTGTAATGATTATTATTTGTAATGATTATTGTATGATAGTGACTAAATATTTCCTAGCGATGGACCAAATTTTTCCTGACTAAATTTTTAGTGATATATCGGTTAATGTTTTTGTTTGGTTTGTTTTCTTTGTTGGCATTGGTATCATATATTCCAGCCATGACCCTACAATAATCGCTACTAAAATGTCTGAAGTATAGTGCATTTCGGCAAGGACTAAGCATATCCCTACTGCTAAAACGAACAGAGGTCGTTCTTTTTGAGGTGCCATGATATAGACGAGTCCGGTGTGTCCTGAAAACATCATGTCTGCACAGTTGTCGGACATGAGTAGGACGCCTAATAAGGTCCTGGTCTGACAAGGGCCTGTCCCTGAAACTGCTGGAACCAGTGTGACGAATTGTATGACTCCCTTGAGTATGTATAGGGCCGCCGCTCTTGTGAGGTATGTGGCTATGTTTTTATGTTGGTATATTCTGTAAATGACTGTGGCGATGGGAAATGCGTTGGCAAAAGGGACTGTCCACGGAATGAAGGGTGCCTTAAAGTAATCTCGTTGACAGTCCAGTGTTATAATTTTCCTCATGCCTATGTATGAGAGTGTATAATATATAACAAGAGCTCCGAACAATTTCGCGGCCGCCTGCGTGGTCGTCATCCAGTAGAATATGAAGATTTATATAGTGTTTATTCACTATATAAAGAAGATCTGTTGTTGGTAAAATGAATCGTCTTTTATTTCTGGGAACGCTGGTCGTGACAGCCATTTCGTGCCCTACACGTGAAAAGGCACTGGCTTGTTTTTACGATAAAGCCGATTTGAATGGCGATGGTCGTATAAGCCGTCACGAGATGCGTCGTGCCATTGATCATTATTTGCCTTGGTGGCAGCGCATCCCCTTTAAAACGTTTGGTGGTATCAACAAAGTGTTGTCGGACTGCGATGCAAATGACGACGGTTATTTGACCAAAGACGAGGCTCACCAAATGAAAAATACCTGTTTGAACAGTTGTTTTAAACGTTCACATACAATATCAACGTTTGGTTGTTGACTAAAAAAAAGTCAGTGTCTGCCCTATTTAAGGCGGTCGATTGTCGACGAATGAATGGAGATTCTACCTGCGATTGATTTTGAAGCAGTCGTTGATAATAATGGTATGATGGAAGAGGATGACCCTGGTGAGTTTGTCCCGTGTTATTTTTCGGACGACGAGGAGGATGGTGGCCACGAACTTGATTGTAAATGTGCTTTGTGTCAATATGGCGATGGTGGTTCTGGCGATGCCCATTCTGTGATTCAGCGAATGCAAGAAATTGATCAACAGATGGTTGGAAAGGTGAAAGACGATGAAATTTATAATTTGCAAGCCGATTTGTATCGGACACATGTCAAAGAACCTTTAGAAAGGCAGGGTATTGAGGCGCCTGACGTTACAGCCGAGACCTGTAAAGCTCATTTTAGTAAGCATCGTATGAATATGAAGCGTATGGTCGGTTCTGAGATTCAGTTTGTGAATTCTATGCAGAGACATGTGCGTCGTGAAAATATCCTGAGTCGTAATAATGTAACTGGTCGTACAAAGGTGGACAATGGAGCAATAAAGCAGTGGATTGCCTTGTCGAAACACAAGTTAGATTTGATCAAGTATTGGAAGGGTCCGTTGAGTAGGGAGACGTCTACCAAAACTCAGAATATAAAGCCGTATAGTTTTTCTTAGTTTTTGTATTAGTCGCCGAGCATTAAAAATGAATCATTTTTTTTGTCTTGCAAGAATAAGTTTTAGACAGTATAAATAGGATAGTGTTTGTATTAAAATAACATGGCATCTATCGCATCACTGTCTGGAACCCCGACCCTTGGAAATGTGAACTCAGCGCCACCCTTTTCCTTTAAATCTTCGTCTGCCGTTCGCGGCGATTACGGCTCTAAACCTGCTGTCTCTGCCCTTCAGAACCCGACATTACATAATAATGTTCCTGAATCAATGGTAAATTCAACGGCGCGCGCCCCACTTTTTGTCCGCCCGTTCCATCGTGGTTTCGAAAAAGGATATTCAGAGGGCGATGTTTTGTTTGTGAAGCGTGGTGACGAGCGTGCTGTCGGTCAGCACCATGTCGTGGCAAATCTGTGCGTTTTAAATTATCTCTTGCGGACTGATATCGATCCAATTACAAAGGCGCTCAAGTACAAGTCGTTCGAAGCCATCCAAGAGGACTGGAATTATTTTGGGATTCTGAATAATGATATGGATACTGGCAGCAAATGGCAGCGCCTGTTGAATGTCAACGTCCGTGGTCGTTCTCGCGTTGCCCGTCTTTGGCAACCCGTCCGTGGAAATCTTCGACGTGGCGACGTTCTTTGGATTGGATTTGTTTTTAGAGAAGGGATAGATAAGATCCAAGCCATTCCCGACCCATCAGGGGTAAGACATCCGATCGATCGTGGGGTTGGATTTTTCGAAGCCGTCCCTTTAATGGATTGTTGTTCGGACTTTAAAAGAGCAGTATTCAAGCTCCCTGTAGGCGTTGTGAGCCAAGTCACCTTAAAAAAGCCACACCCCAGTTCTCTGGCGGGCGCGCTTCACGTAACAGAAACAAGTAAATTGCTTGAGCGTATCGAGGTGCTCATGCGTATATAAACAAAAAGGTACTATATAAATCGGTTCATTTCTATAAATCTAATATGTCATACCAGTCTTCAAAACGTCGTCGTATCAAACCTTTCGCTCGTGCCACTTCATACGATATCAATGTCGCGTTTGACATTCGTCATTATCAATCGATCAAGTATGGAAACGTCATAGATCCGTATTTCCCTGCAGTTGGTACCGACGAAGCCTTTAAGGTGCTTGAAGGTGAAATTTTAATGCAAACAAACAGACCAAATGTTCGTCGGTATGGGGACCACCAGATGCATGTTTTTTCCTTTGCCAATGGTCTTAAAGGAAAGACTGGACCAACACTGAACTCATCTTCGGACAAGGTTCCAGCAAAGACAGCCATCCTCAATACATTGAAGTATGCTGGTGTTGCCGTGACCGAATTCACTCCTGAAAAAGACGTTTACGAACAGGGATTTGTCCTTACGATGGGCGGTCTCAACACTATTTTCAATAGTGGTTCCTCTATCATATACCCTGGCGACTTAATTTGCGCCGATATCCCAAATCCAGTGGGTAGAGGTCTTCAAAAGAACAGAGCTATTCAAACCGGTATCCCCCACGAAAAACTTCAATTTGTTGTCACGCCATATGCTGCTCTCAAAAAGGAACTCCAGGATTCTGAACTTGCCAGTAGATTCATTATGGGTACTGCACTTTCTTACTCGCGCCCGGGAAACCCACTTGACGTTGTTCTACACAAGTGCAATGTCATTACAACCAGTGGAGATTCAACCAGTGGTTTCGAGGCAGGCGAAAGCCACATCACACCAAAAGTTGTCAAAGCTGTCGCGAAAAAAGCAAAAAGTAAAAAGTAAACATTAAACAAGTAATTTATATTATAAATAGAGACCTATTTTAATAAATGTCTTCGTCTAATTGTATGTTATGTAATAAGGATATCGGTCTAAAAGATCGTGCAATCTTTGATTGTGGACATACTTTCCATTTGTCATGTGTCTTTGCTTCGCCTTTTTCCACTCAATGTTCCGATTGTCATCAACATTTAGATCAAAAGGCGGAACTTGGTAACGACCGTTCCATCGCTATGAATGCAGATATGTTAATGGCGATATCAGAGCGCCGATTGAAACCCACAATCTCTAGGGGGGTGATACATTCATTTGTACAGGCTATTACTCCGCTCACGCCGGAGGCCAGAACGTTTATTGATCACATGAAACAAAACAAAAAATTATCAACGATCCTTGCCTGTGGATTTGGCCCAGAAGACGCAGTGCAAGAACGCGTACGATTTGAAGATATTGCTTCCAGGTACGATTCCAAAGATATTCTCGAATTCGGATTCACATGGGACCATATGGTACAAATGGGTATCCTTCCAATACAGTTATCTCATTTTTCATGGACAGAACAAAAACATAAACTTAAATTAAATGCTGCAGAAATGTTAAAAATGAGATTAACCATGTCGGAACTTGCAGAGCTCTCCTATACCACACACCAGCTTGTGGAATTGGGATTTACCTGGCAGATCATGACTTCGATGGGCGCAAACGTAGATACGTGGAAACGGTTCAATTTTGAACTGGAAGATATCAAAAGATACTGGGAACCCACCCTTACACAGTGGGTCTCGGCTGGATTTTACGACAAAGAAAGGGTACAGATGGCAGGATGGCCGATGGAATCGGTTCTCAGTTCATTGCCCACGATGGATTCTCGAGCATCGGGCCGAGTACTCAGACTGGCTTTTTAAACGTATATAGAAAGAGTATTATGCACGCACATATCAATACAAGATACATATATTCTTCCGTTTCGGGCATTTCTGTTGTTAATGTGTATGTTTCTGCCTTTGTCTTTACTGTTGTGGCAAACGGGGAGGACCAGGCATTCTGCGGCGCAACTTTGACCGTAGACATGACAGTAAAAGAATTCCTGATTAAATATGAATGTATAATGTAAGATTTTGGATTTAATATGTTTTATTTTGTACTTTGTATTTTCTGTATTTTTCGATCTTTCAATTTTTTTTTCTGTTGATCTAATATCTCCAATGGGATCGTTTCTTCGTATTGTCGCAACCATGGTTTGTAACAACCGTTACAAATGGCGACTGAAATAGGGTCCCCTTCTTCTGGTTTGGCCGAAACCGTAGTCCACGAATCTTTTCCGCGGTAAGTGTCGCAAATATGACAAGAAACTGAAGTGTAGAGTGTCCCCTCTTTTAAACACTGTCCGCAGGTAAACCCATGCTTGTCGTATTGGTCGCGACGAAAGACGGTCGGATTGCCACAAGACGGACAAAACAAATACATGTTTCCATAATATTGGAATAGACATCCCGTCATATTAAACTTGAGACATTCCGTACTCGCACACAAATCATTTTGCATATTTTTGCGTTGTGTTTTCCAATCTTTCTTTGCTCTTCTTTTACGTGCCTCTTCCAGTTCGACACCATCCAGAAAAGACTCCACAGCGATCCTCTTGCGCTTCTTTGTATCTGATTTCTCGCAACGACGCCCACAATAACATTTTAAGGTTTCGTCATCGATGATGATCTTATGATGACCATTCGCAAACAAATTATTGGTTTTACTGTCTTTGCGAACTATGAATCCCTTGAAGGAATTGCAAGACAAACACAAATATACTTGACCCACATGATCTTTCAATTCTTGATCGGGAGACAAGCCGTAACGACGACGCAACGCCACACACTGCTTTTCATAATAATGCGCCGGCAACGGAAACGTTCTCATATCGTGGTGGGTTTGTTGAAACGCGGCAAATAACTCGCGAATCGCTTCGAAATCATAACGAGATGAGTTCTGCAACAATTTACGCAAATCGGTGCGATAAGTATTTTGAGGTGAATGTTGGTACATATTCACTAATAAATCGATCGTAGACTGCTTGACATTGAAATATTTGAGCCAGTCGATATGGATAGTGCCCCTTTCAACACGTTGAACCATCTGACGGAGCAATTGTTTGTATTCATTTGGGAATTCGATGGTAGGGTTGACTTGTTGCGCAATTTCGTCTATGCGATTGCACATCGAAACGACTGTCTGAGTAAATGTCTGACGCTGTGGCCGAAACAAATTACCAAGCTGTTGTTTATTCACTTGCATCAAATTCGATTCTATCTGAGATAACCACTCCTGAATAGACTGAGAACGACCCACATTTTGATTAATAATAGAACGAATATGATCCATCGCATCGTGCACAGTTGTCTCAAATGTATGCCACTTGTACGTTTGGCATAATTCGTCGTATAACGCAGGGATCATTCCCATTGAAAACGTTAAAAATTCCTTAATGATATAAAACAATAAATGCTGGTAATTCGTAAATAACCATTCCTGGATCTGCATGCGATTCGGTTTCAAATAGACAAAACGACGTAAAATAGCCTTCCGCTCTTTCCAGTCTAAACGGACCTTACAGTGCTTGTACATGCCCAACACAGAACATAAAAAAGCATTCTTCATAAAATCGTGGACCAAATCGTCCGTTTGGCAATAGTTGGATATTATTTCGCGCAAATTGCGGATCTGACATCTCTGAGGCAGTGCTTTGCACATCAGATGGACGATAGGTTTCATCTTTGGTTTGTTTTCATTCCAAAACGAACATTGGAGCTGATAGTTGACAATATCGGGTAAATTGCCTTCTTGTAATACGTTTGCGGTTTTTGGAGGATATTTCATAAAGGATTGTCTCAAATATTGTTCCTCTTTGGTTTCCTCAACAGCACACATGATTGACACATGAGCATCGTAATACATATACAGACAGAAAGAAATATGCTCTGGATAATCTTTCGAAGACATTAATTCAATAGACGCATGCACAATAGATATCAATGATTTGACCCAGGGATGGTCGGCGTGAGGAGGTGACCAAACTAAGGGACCAGTATAATTGGCAGCGGTTTGTAAGCGATCCCAATACGAACCCATGAAGAGCCACTCGTAACAAGAACCTGAAAAATAATTCAATAATGTATTTTCAGGCAATTCGCGAGTAAGCCCATCGTCAAATTCGAACGGTAAGATGCGCCCAAGAGTGCTCAATTCTTGGACGCCTTCGTTAAAAAAGACATCTCTTGACCGGGATATTTCATACGCCACTGCTCGTAATGACGAACACCTTTCACCACCTTTAGACGATAAGCATTGCGCAAATGCAACACTACAGGGTCCAAGAGGCCCTGAAACACTTGAGGACTCGATAACAAACAATCTTCAAGACAATATTCACCCTCCTCGTCCACTATATTACGATAATCTTGTAGAATAATATTGTTCTTGACGCCCATGCCATCGGCGCGAATATTAATAAACGCACGCGCAATCTCAGAACGTTTGCACATTAAACATAAACGACCCTCCGCAGGCAACTTTGCGGTACGGTTGTACTCTTCCTCCTCGGTAGGAAGAAGGAATTCGCGCAAAACAAACGCATTATCATTCACATGGGGCAAATGCATTCCTTGACACTGATCGCCCATAATACAAGAGCGTTCTTTACCCGTCGGTTCGCGTAAATAATTTTCCTCATATGCACGAGTCACCACCTGAATCGAGACACGCACATGCTCCTTATGCTTAATATCTTCAGGAGACAACGTATCACACGGCTTTTGCTGAATTAACGCCCGGACATAGGGGAAATCATACGGGCGCAAGTGTGAGAGATCCGTACGATGCCAAAAGTCTTTATTACGTTGGTTAAAAAAAGTGGTTTCCGCCACCATCAATGTCTTTGCCTGCTCGGGTTGATCAACAGGCGGCTGTAATATATCGGGCGTATGCTCCTCAGATATTTTTTCCGTAGATGGCAACTCAGAAAATTGCACATGTTCCGTCTTTTGACGTTTTGCTTGACTCAAATCAAAACTATTCCAATGGCTAGACATCACTACTTAAGGTTTAGTTTTTTACTTATATAGTCAATTCAGATCCCAGTCGACAGAAACGGGATTCGAAAAATCACATACTCGATATTAAATCACATATTTAGATAACCACATATTCCATAAATGAGAATATTTTTTGTATTGTCCGCGTCCATATGGGCATGGCTCGTAGCGAGATGCATCGCATTCGGACCAAAAAGCAAAGCCATCTGTTGGAAACCAGACCTACATGCAGACACCTGGTACAGACTCACACAAATACCCGCAAAAATACACCACAAAAAATTCACATACTTGCCGGCCGTGATCGCCATCGCCACTATACCACCTCTATACATTCACAACGACATCATACACATAGTCACTGTCATATTACTCGTATCAGAACACGCATTCATTCCAATCTTTGTCGCACACATTCACAAGGAAGTCACCATCACTATATGGGCCACCACAAACCTACTCGCAGCCATCGGACTCGCTCTATTACTACACACACACCTGTTATTTATCACCATCATTCCCAAAATATTGCTATGGACATACCTCACATACATACAAATATACATAAGCATACACGGAATACAAACAGAAACAGATTACCAAGAAAGAAAACCAAGAGTTATTACAGTTTAACCTCTATATCTACAATATTTTCCAAATAATAACCCATATTCTCCTTTATACGATCCGTTAGTGACAACTGTGAACATGCCGACAAACCCTCTTCATAAGCATTTGCGTACCAAGCAGTAGCACAAATCTCGTCCAAAATGCCAACAGAATAGATCCATCGATCCATAAACAGAAAATAGGAGCGCGCTCCCAGGCACATTGCACGCGCCGCATATATATAGGCGGTCGCACGACGACCCGACAAACGAAACAAACGCGATAACGCATACAAAGGCTCAGCACGTTCAGGATGACTCTCATATGCACGCAAATATTGATCGTGGATCGCATCAAAAGAATAATTCAGTGATTCCTTCAATTTGCCAGCCTGATACAACGCATAAAACTTTTCCTCCTGCCATCCCTTCATCGTAGCGCGCTTCAAATACGCCGACAACGATTTTTCAAGAAGACCAGCATCTCGATAAGACTGAGCCAGATAAAACTGATAACGAGCATTCTCAGGCTCAGAGACCAACGCATTCTCCAAAACCAATGCGTCGCGCTCATACTTTCGATCATCGTCGTTACGCTTGGAAAGGCGGCGCGACAAAATGTAATAATCACCCTCCAAAAGACCAGACGTAAACGAAGAAGACGACGACACATACTCGTGAACCGGACCAAACGCTCGCCAACGAACAGTGCCAGATAACAACTTCAAATTCACGTAGGAATTGCCAGAACCAGACCGCTGCAAAAGGTCATAACCATCCTTGTCCATAGGCTGGGGCCAGTCCAATACACCCATCACAAGGTCATCCGCATCCATCTTAAAAAGATAATCGGCTTGCCCATAACAATTCGAATACATCACTGTCTGAGAACCCACTTCAGAACCATGATCACCAAACCCATTCCAGTCCGTATGATACACAGTACCAGGCACATTATTCCGACTCATGACCGCTCGAATGACGCCGGGAGTACCGTCCGTAGAACCCGTGTCTGTAATATCATATCTATCAATATAAGGCAACATGTTTATAAGGGTTTCTTCGATAACAGCCGACTCATCTCTAACCATCATGCACAACGTAATAGACGGACGCGCTAAAACTACAGGCAATAACAACAAATATAAAAACATATATCTCATCTTTTATTCTATATATATTTTTTTATAGGGTTTATCGAGGATTCAAAAGGCGGCTTTGACAATCAACGACCAAAATTTTGGCAAATCAATGTTCAAGGATCGATACTCTGAAGAATGAAAGACCAAAATTTTGGTCACGACGAATCAATGTTCAAGGACTCAAACATGTTTTGTACGCAAACATTTTTTTGACTGATTCACATTCTCTAAAAAATGGAATTTAGGGAATGAAAGACCAAAATTTTGGTCACGACGAATCAATGTTCAAGGACTCAAACATGTTTTGTACGCAAACATTTTTTTGACTGATTCACATTCTCTAAAAAATGGAATTTAGGGATCTAACATCCACATTTCTCGACTCTTGATGAACTCTGATATTCGGCTTTTAATTGCGCACAGGTTAATTTAACCGGAACCGTACAAT
>Ga0209302_10000047_pt1 | contig 78127 bp, 55 predicted proteins | sample ArcOceMetagenome_2_FD_187445 | JGI IMG/M metagenome (GOLD analysis project Ga0209302, IMG submission 187445) | Marine eukaryotic phytoplankton communities from Arctic Ocean - Arctic Ocean ARC135M Metagenome (SPAdes) (version 2) | ecosystem: Environmental > Aquatic > Marine > Oceanic | place...
TTTTCGTCACTACTTTTTTAGGCGCTACTTTTTTAACGGCCTTTTTCGTCACGACTTTTTTAGGCGCTACTTTTTTAACGGCTTTTTTCTTCACGACTTTTTTAGGCGCTACTTTTTTAACGGCCTTTTTCTTCACGACTTTTTTAGGCGCTACTTTTTTAACGGCTTTTTTCTTCACGACTTTTTTAGGCGCTACTTTTTTAACGGCTTTTTTCTTCACAGCTTTTTTAGGCGCTGCTTTCTTAACGGCTTTTTTCTTCACAGCTTTTTTAGGCGCTGCTTTTTTGGGTACCGCTGTTTTGACTGCCTTCTTTACAGCTTTTTTCTTTGGCGCTGCTTTTTTAGGGACTGTCTTTTTTGTAGCTTTCTTAATCGCTACCTTTTTATTAACAGCCTTTGGAGCTGGAGCTTTTTTAGCGATTTTGTTGGTCGCTTTCTTAGTAGTTTTTTTCTTCTTAGGCATAGTTTGTTTGGGGTTAAAATCCGATAATTCGGCTGGTAGAGACTCAAGCGCTGCTCGCAACAGTTCTCCAACACTTACCTTCTTCTGCTGACTTAAACGAGTAAGTCGCTGACGAAGTTCTAAAGATAAACGCACAGAGATTTGACGGTGAACGGATGCTTTTAAATCAATGTCTGAAGAATCAAAAACACTCACTGCATAGCGAACAATTTCGCTAAGTGAGCGTGCACCAACTTTTTTTTGTAACTGCTTGAGCTTATCAAGCAGTTCTTGTTGAAGATCGAAAGTTAAGGGGCTGGTAGTTTCGCTACTCATAATTACGTCGCATCTGATACGGATGCGAAGATGCAAAGTGTAGCAACTATGTCAATACAATAGATTTATACAAATATCCCCGCAAAAAAATAGCCGCAATAAACTTACAAAACATTAAAAAGTTCCACATAAATCTCAGGAGCATCCACGCCACTGTCGGGACTAAAAACCGCTGCGTCAAAAATCAAACCAACGCTCGCCTCCTTTACCCTAAAACCAGTGGAGTCTTGAACGTTACCGCCGTCGACTTTGGACAATACAGTTTCCTTCGGGATATACTGCCCCTGTACTTTCTGAAAGCTCCGCAGCGTGAACTCGGAACGTGGCTCGCCATCCACACCAAAGACTTCAAATTCAAGTAACCCATCATACATATCGTCTAAAGCAATCCGCACGCCTGAGATTCCATGCCGAGCAGACAATGAACCTTCAGGTGGCTTCATGAGAAAACGCTGGCCGATACGACTCAAGACATTCGCGGGCCCCTCATATTCATAGTCATCCCAATAAATGAATGGCATTTGCAAATCAAAGGGGGTGTAAATAACACCATCAAAGATTGGCTCAAACAAGGCCCCATCTTTAATGCGTGTAAATGGTTCGGCGGCGTCATGGCGAATCCATACTTCAGGCGTGACCCCGTTTTGCACGATTAACTCAATCGGAGGGACCTCAACAAGTTTGCCTCGCCTTACCCGCTCCGGATATAATTGAAACCGGCTAACAGGCCCACGCTCATTCCACGAACCAAACATGACACCATTATATCGGACAGTTCGACTGCTCCTCTTAGGTTTATGCTCCAATTGAAACTTTAAACAGTAATCACCATTCAAGCGCTGCGCCCTAAAAGACGCGATGCGCTTCGCTCCCTCCTCTGCATCAATCTTCTCCATAATCGAAGGCCGTGGACCACTATCTCCAGCTCGCTGGGCATTAGAGAGACTAGGTAACCAGACATAGAAAAGGCCAGCTGCGGTAAAACCGAGAACAGCTGACCTTAGTCTAAAGGAAAATGTAGGTGTCTTTATTGAATGCATTAATTTGAAGTTGGCACAGTCTCAGTCGTTGACGCTTCTGCGTCAAAAACTGGAGCAACCACTTCAATTGTCCCCGCGGTGCCTCCAACAACAGGCACAGCCGCAGGGGCCACCTCTTCAGCGCTAATTAACTCACCCGCACTGACGATCTGCGTATGATTGGACGCCTCAGATTGATATATAAGGAACAAGACTAATGCTACTATGAAGAAAGCAATAATACCATAAATGGTACCCTTGGTTAGTATGCTACTCGTATCCGAACCAAATGCCGACTCAGCCGCACCGCCTCCAAGCGCCGCTCCCATACCTCCGCTTTGGCTAGTGCGTTGCATCAAGACCAGCAGGATGACGAAAGCAGAAATAAGAATAAGAACTAGAGTGAGAAGGCTGATGAATAAGGCGCTCATGAAATATCGCGGATGGAAATTAGGAAAGTCGCTAAATTGCGCAGTGCGCACCCGAGTTCAAGCGATAAATTCAACAGAAACGGCCCTAACCTCATAAAAAGACACCGGATTTAATAGCGTTTCCTTAAATAATTGATGAATTTCGCTTTGACAGTCGCTCATGACTGCATTTTCTGATGTGCATAAATGGAAATAGCACCCTACCAGAAACTACTCACCAAAAGCCACATCGCTCTTGGGGCAATTCTTACACTTGGAGTCTTCATCCTAATGTCGTTTTTGTTGCGTCCATTCACTTTTTCGACTGACCCGACAATTGCGCAGCTACAAGCTTGCTTCACTGCGATCCCGATCAGTACGACCTTTTGGTTTGCATGCCACATGTTCATGCTCGTCCTAGTCGATCAGCGTAAGCGCAACAAAGAAGCTCAGTAGATTAAACTTTAGTTAATTTCTAGAAAAAGCCGCATCCTGCATTCAGGATGCGGCCTTTTTTGTGCCTTAGCTGTTCGGTGATACAGAGAAAGAAACTGGTTGAGACTCGGCCAGAGGTGAGACCCGCAGACCTCGTGCCCAGGGGCGAGCATTACGAATCGAATAACTGGGAGGGACGACCTCAGCGTCGGCCGCATTGCCACTAAACTCCGCAGTTGCGGCAGGCCACGTAGAGCGACCCTGGCCATTTCAGACCAGAGGCCACCCGGTCCCACGGAACGAATCACTCCTCGATAATTCGGGACAGCGATTATTCCTGGGCCTCAAGCTCTGCTAATTCAGCAGCAGTACGCTTCTTCTCAATACGCGAACCGACTAAGATAGCCAGCTCGTAAAGCCCATATAGAATCCCCGTCGTCAACGGCAGAGATAGAAAGTCACCGCCAGGAGTTAGCAGCGCCGCAAAGATCATCGTCCCGACAAAAACCGCCCGACGAATCGCCCTCAGCTGCTTAACCGCTAACACTTGAATGAAGATTAAGATTACTATAATAAGCGGAAACTGAAAGATCGCGCCCGTCGCCAAGGAGAACCAGACGACCATGTTGTAATATTCCGACGCGGCCAACAGCACCTGAAAGCCCATCACTTGGTTGAACTTAACCGAGAAAGCCAACGTGAGCGGTAGAATCGCATAAAATGCGACTGCGACCCCTGAAAGGAATAAAACAAATGCAGCGAAACAAGCAGGACGCACCACTTTGCGCTCTCGATCCGTCAGCCCCGGAGCGATGAAGCATGCCATAAAATACAGAACAAAAGGCATCGAAAGTACTAAGCCCCCCAACAACGCAATCTGAATAAAAACCGAAAAGACACCCATCGGCTTGTAAGTAATTAACTTCTCTCCGACCAACTCCGCCGAGCCATAAGCCTTAATTAAAGGCATCTGTAGATATGCACCGACATGCGGCATTAGGCAGCCAACAATCAAAACACCGAGGAGGAACGCTAAAATACTACGGCCAACCGTCCAACGGAAATCCTCCAGATGCTCCAAGAAGGACATTCCATTCTCTTCCGGATCTGCCGGCAACTCATCATCCCAATCAAACTCACCCTCGTCACTGTTTGAAAAATCGTCTTCGTCACTGTTTGGGTATTCCGTCATAAATATGACAAACTTTTGAATAAAATCACAGTGTAACCGCAACACTGAAAATGCGCCAAATAAATAAATTATTCAATAAAACCGGCTACAGGTCTTCTAATTCGTCTAAAGGAATCGCGAAATTCATTCGTCAAACTATTTATGCTTACTGAAAAAAATTTAAAGCGCTGTGCCTCAGCACCTAAATCGAACGCACTTAAGTCGTTTTCATGCCAGCTGAAAAAGTTTAAAAGTCAAAAAAAAAGCAGCCCAGCGCAAAGTGACGAGAACAGTCAAATACAGCTACGACTTCGGTCAAAAAACTGATGGCAGCTCTAAACTTGGTGAACGTCTCGACGTTAAGGGTGCTGATCTCGCTAAGATGGTCCAGTTTTGTTCCTATCAGTGTCCACAAGCGTCACGATCACCCCTGAGTTCTGCTATCTTCTAGGGCAATGGCTACAAATCCCCAAAGACCTCGCAGCTGAAGCTGCGAGCGAATCGCCCTCCTCTGCAGCAACACAGGATCAATTGCACGAGTCGCCCACACTCCAGGTTGCTCCTGCAGGCCCACATAAGGAAGCATCCGACTAGAAATGGCGATGAGCCTTCTTTAATTTCACGTTATCCGAAGATCAGCAGCATACCAGAATCATTTATTTTCGCTTGCTGGAGAGCCGTTTGAATGACTATTTATAGGCCATTCCAAGATTGCAGAGCTAGACTCAGCAACAAAGTCGCACCACTTCAAATCATGGCAGACTACTACATCCGCACTCCCGACCGCGAAGAATCCCGTGGCTCCTTTGATGCGTCACCTCTCTCGACCTTAGCTGAAGCGGGCCAAATCACAGAGAACACGCGCTACTTAAAAAAGAAAGAAAAGAGCCTTCAAAAAGCCGCAGTACTCTCGAACAGCAGCATCGGCCTGATGATGATGCTTTCGGCCGTCTTCCTGCTCGCACCGCACTTCTCGGCTATTAACGAAGCCATCTCAGCAGAAAAAATCAGCACGATCTTCAACTACCCATTCATAATTGTCGGACTTTTTGATTTCATCATGGCAGCGCTCTTGTTCCTCTCGGTCACTGAGATCTACCCACTGCTACGTAGCCGCGCGATGCTCACCCTGGGCTTTGGCATTTATGTCGGCTGGGCACTCGGCGACCCAATCATCTTAATCGCCTCCGCAGCGGCTGGTTTGGGGATTTTTTTCGCTACCATCGCACAGAACCTCTCGACCATGCTCGTGGCGATGACACTCGGCATCGGCGGCAACGCAACCCTAGCCTACTTAGCAATCCTCGACCACTTCGTCGGATTTTTTGATAGCATGTATTACAAGCTAATACCTTCTGGATAACACTCGAAGCTAATTATTTTGACTCGTAAAGAACACACCGCGCCTCTGCAAACAGAGGCCAACTGGTCAGTGCGCATGCGCAAGCAATTGTCGCGTACCCGCGACCTGCTGGACAAAGACATTTGGCAGCTAGAGCACCTCGGCCGTAAAACAGCGCGCGCTCGCTTCTATCTCTTACTGCGCGTCCTCACACTCACATTTCAAGGGCTCCGGAGGAATAAACTACCAGTGCAATCGGCTGCGTTAACCTTCTATTCGCTGATCGGCATTGGCCCGCTCATTGCACTGGGTATTATGGTCTCGAGCTTCGTAATCGACCAATCTCCAGCAAATCCGACTAATGGCGAATCACCCGCCGAAAATCGTGCGGTGGAATGGATCGAAACTGCGATCTCCTACGCTGCACCTCAACTCTCAATCGATACCAACGATGATAATATCGATAACGCTGAGTTAGCCCCTGAAATTACCGAGATGATCAATAGCTTTATCGCAGCGGCACAGTCCGGCACCGTCGGCGTCGTCGGCTCGCTCATGTTGTTTGTGATCGGCATCCAAGTACTCTCCTCGATTGAAGCCTCGTTCAACTCACTCTGGGGCGTCGATCAAGGCCGAAAACTCGGCGAGCGCATCGTAGTATATTGGACTTTTATCAGCCTCGGAGCAGTCATGGGCGCGGCAGCGCTGACCTTAGTCACGGTCACAAAGATCGCACAATTAATGGAGCATTTGCCCTTCGGCGGCGAATTTCTATCCCTTGCCCTGATCTTGAGCCCCATCATTGCTTTTATTCTAATCACTATACTGCTGGCAGTCTTCTTCCGTTTTATCCCCAATACACAAGTTAATTGGAAGGCGGCCTTCACCGGAGCAACCCTAGTCGTCATATTGCTACAACTGTATAATATGCTCTCATTTTTATATGTGCAGCGTGTAGTCGACACCCGCAGCTTATATGGATCAGTCGGCATCATCGTCGTGCTCATGCTTGGGCTCTACGTCTTTTGGTTACTCATTTTATTTGGAGGTCAGGTAACCTACGCAGTGCAAAACGCCGATTATCTGACAAATGAGAATGCCTGGCAAAAAACTAGTGAACACACTCAAGAGATCATTTCACTGGCGGTGCTGATTCTCGTCGGCAAGCGCTTTCAGGCCGGCGCCTCCCCTTCGCGTGCTAGCGAACTCCACAAACAGCTTCGGGTGCCCAGCCACATATTAAATTCAAGTATCAATCGTCTGTGCGAACTCGGCTACCTCAACGCAATCGTCATCAAATCAATTGAAGACGAACGCGACCATGCCTACCAACCGGGGCACCCGCTAGAATTTATTACGCTCGGTGCGTTTAAGCAGACATTCCAATCTTACGGGAACAATGACGGTGCCGAACTGGTCGTTCAGCACACACCTGAACTGGACATCTATTTAGAAGAAATCATCAGTTTGAAGGGCTGCCCCAAGGCCACACTCACGATCCACGATTTAATTAGTCGCTAGTCAGACAAATCCAATCAGTCTCGAATCTGTTGACATACATGCAAGCAAGAGATTGACAGGTCATAACCTGTATCTAACCTCCGAATTTTCTAATTTCCTTTGTCATGATTTCTTGGATCCAAAACCACCTCATCCGCCACGGCCGCTGGATATTCCTAACTCTGTTGTCGGTCATCATTGTCGCCTTCGTTTTCACGATAGGTAACACGCCGGGCTGCACATCCGACCAAAGCGCTTACCGTGAGCAAAATTTCTATGGTTACGACCTCAATTCACCTCGCGAAATGGGGATCATTAGTGAAAAGGTTTCGCTGAGTGCGATTCTCAACACAGGTCGTCCGATCCAGAACGAGCAACAATTCCAGTCGCAGGTCACCAGCCGCATTGCCCTCCTGCACTTAGCAGAAGAGATCGGTGTGCCAGCCCCCGACCAGAAGACACTTGAAGGCTACATTATGACCAAAGCTGCCTTCCGTGGCGCCGATGATCAGTTTAGCCGCGATGCCTACACCAGCTTCGTAGACAACATCGAATCCAACCCAAACATGCCGCAAGGTCTTTTCGTTACCGTGCTCGAAGAAGACTATCGTATCGATCAAGTTGGCAGCGCCCTCTCCGGCCCAGGCTACCTGCTGCCTGCCGAAGCACTGGCACTAACACAGCGCAATGAAACATCCCTTAAACTCGCCACTGCCGAGATCAGCTACGCTGCATTCACTCCAGAAATCACACCCACTAAGGAAGCACTAACTGCATACTATAGTGCCAACAACAGTCGCTACGAAATTGCCGAGCGTATCCAAGCCAGCTACATCATCTTTTCGGCAGCCAACTATGCCGAACAAGTTATCGCCGCTCAAGAGTCTGATCTACGCCCCCACTTTATCGCTAACCGCGCTCGCTTCATCGCAGCCTACAAGGCCACTCAACCAAAAGCTGAGGACGCCGCGGCAGAAGTACCTGCCGTCACATTCGAGACTGTGCGCGATGCCGTTGCGACCGACCTTGCCACTGAAGCCGCACAGCGCCTCGCCAACGAAGCCGCACAGAGCTTTGCCTACAAACTCTACAGCGACAACGTCGAGCAAGACTCGGCCGCCTTCAATCAGCTGCTCAACCAGTCTGGCTTAGCGCTCACAGAGATCGCACCTTACACAGCCGAAGGCGCTGCACGTCGTGCTCTATCGACCGAGATGCTCGAATCCGCGTTCACACTTTCCAAGAGCCGCTACTTCTCAGACGCCTATGCGATTGACGGAGGCTTCGGCGTGCTGATCTACACAGGTCGCATCGCGCCAGAGATCCCCGCCTTCGAAACAGTCGAAGCAGTTGTCACTGTCGACTACACTGCCGAAGAAAAGCGCCGTCTCTTCAACGAAAATGGCGAGCGCTTGGAAACCGCACTCAAAGCAAAAATCGCCGAAGGCAGCACCTTCGTCGAAGCTGCTGAAGCACTTGCCCTCAAAGTCACCGTAAACGAAACCTTCAAAATTGGCGAAGCACCACGCGCCTTCAATCAAGCTGCTCTACAAAAAGCACAAAGTATGGAAGCTGGAGAAATCTCACCGATGCTAACTAGCGGGGTCGTCGGCACCTTCGTCTATGTCGAAGAAAAAAGCATTCCAGAAATCACATCGGAGGACGAAAACTTAGTTCAAGCACGCAGCTTCCTGCAACGCTACGCATCTTATGTCAGCTCCAATGCACTCGCCAGCGAGTTAGTCGCTCGTGGTATCAGCGAAGATTCAGCAGCCGAAGTACTCGACGAGCAGTAAGCCAAATAGGCATCCTTTTAAATCAGCTTCGTCCTTAACCGGACGAAGCTTTTTTGTACCCGACTCTCAGCTCTCAGCTCTCAGTCCTCTCAGACTACCACATCAGTTATAGATACTCGCCGCTGAGCGCATCAATTAGTGCGAGGATTAGGGACGATACCGAATAACAGCTAGAATAGAGAACAGTCTTCTAGAAAAATCCTCAACCCAACCCGCGCTGACTATCTGCAGTAAAGTCCAAGAAGGTCTTCACCACACGATGCTCAATATCTTCATTAGCGCGCAACCACTCGACTGCCTGACTGCGGTTCAGGCCGTCTTTAAAAAAAGCTTTAAAAATGCGGCGCGCCAAGGAAATATCTTCCTTACTGTAACCAGCGCGTTCGAGCCCGACCTTATTAATGGCGCGCGCGACAGCTGGGTTACCATCGCTGATCACATACGGAGGTACGTCTTGCACGACCTTCGAAGTGGCACCAACCATTGCGCGTGTACCGATTCGACAGAACTGATGAATACCAGCGCCCCAGCCAATATTGGCATAGTCATCAACGATCACATGCCCGCCCAGCGCGGCGTGACTGCTCATCACCAAATGATCACCGACCACGCATTCGTGGGCAATATGACTGTAGGATAAAATGTTATTATGATTGCCGACCACCGTAAGTTGCTCGGCTGATGTCGCACAGTGCACTGTGGTAAACTCGCGAAAGACATTGTACGCGCCAATCTGCAAACGATGCACACCACCCCGATATTTCAAATCATGAGTTTTGCCGCCTACATAGGCATACGGGTGCACCTCATTACTTTGCCCCATTGTGGTCACACCATCGACTGTCGCGTGGTGCATCACTATAGTGCCTTTGCCGATTTTAACTTGCGCACCGATATAGGCATAGGCACCGACACTGACATCTTCGTCAAGTTCGGCACCCTGCTCTATAATTGCAGAAGGATGAACGTCTGTAGCCATTTGATTTGTTTCCCTTATTACGAAACATCTGCCAGCATGAACATAAGCTCAGCACTGGAAACGACCTTACCGCCAACGGAGCAAACACCGGTCGCAGTCGCGATCTTGTTACCCCGAATCTTGACCAGCTTCACACGAATCTCAACTGAATCGCCGGGCTCCACCGCGCGACGGAACTTGACCTTGTCCACACTCATAAAGAATGCGATTTTGTTTTCCTCAACAGGCAACTTGCGCAGCAGCAAAACACCGGCAGCCTGCGCCATTGCTTCGATTTGCAAAACACCAGGCATCACTGGACGGCCTGGGTAGTGACCTTGAAAGTACGGTTCGTTAATCGTGACATTCTTCAATGCCACCAATTCATCTTCGCTCACCAGCTCAATCACGCGATCGATCATGATGAAAGGATAGCGATGCGGCAGCAGATCCATCACGCGACGAATATCCATTACCGTCTCAGGTGCATCCATTACTGCGGCGGCCTTCTTAGGCGCTACAGCTTTCGTAGCACCCTTGATCTTCTCCAGCATTTTCTGGCGAAGCACCTTAGAGAGTTCTGCATTCAGCGCATGGCCTGGTCGCACCGCAATGAAGTGTGCCTTGATCGGCATACCGACCAGCACGATATCACCGACGATATCAAGGATCTTGTGACGAACGAATTCTTCCTTAAAGCGAAGCGGCTCCTTAGAGAGAATTTTGTCCCCCTTGATCACGATCGCACTGTCGAGACTACCACCTTTGATCTTACCAAGCTTCAATAGCTCTTCGATGTCTTCATATATAGTAAAGGTGCGAGCCGGCGCGATCTGTGCCACATAGGACTCAGGATCAATATCGAGGCTCAAGTGCTGCGTGTGAATGCCGCGATCATCGGTGGATGTACACGTCACACGGAAACCATCGTGTGGCAGCGCAATGATGGAGCTAGCACCACGAGTTACAGAAATCGGCTCATCCAGCACGAAATACTCACGCTCCGCATCCTGCTCAACCGGTTCGGCTTGTTGGATCAAGTTCACAAAATGCTTGGCAGAACCATCCAGAATCGGCGGCTCACTGGCATCCATTTCGACCAGAACATTGTCCACCCCACAACCGCTCAATGCACTCAAGACGTGCTCCACGGTATTTACCTTCGCATGCCCATCAGCAATCGTGGTGCTACGCACTAGATCGGTCACGAATTCGACCAGTGGCTTCAGCTCTGGTTTTCCAAAAAGATCCATGCGCTGGAAGACGATACCGTGATTCACGGCTGCTGGTTTCAAAGTCAGTTGAACTTCTTCACCCGTGTGCAAGGATTTCCCACTGATCGAAACTTCTCTGAGAATGGTGCGTTGCTTCATATTATTTATAAATATACTGCTCTGTGACTGAGAGGTGGTCAAGCGAGCCAAAGCGGGTTAAACTACGATAAGAGGGCTATATGTAAAGCATCCGTTTTAACATAGGTTTAGCGTATTTCAATCAACGGAGCACTTAGACTCGTGGTGATCTGAGACAATTCGATCAGCAGACGCCGATCTACTGAAAAATTACTTTGCCTCTACCGTAGGTACCTATTAATTTCAAAACCTTAATTTCACCACCAAAATGCTCGAAAATCTTACAGACAAATTGGGCTCAGCCCTCCGAAACCTCCGCGGTGTTGGCAAACTCAGCGAAGACAATATGGCCGAGGCACTCAAAGAAGTGCGCAAAGCCCTACTCTCGGCCGATGTTCATTTTAAAGTGGCACGCGCGTTTGTCGCCAATGTTCAGGCGCAATGCGTCGGTCAGGAAGTACTGAAATCAGTCACCCCTAGCCAACAAGTCATCAAAATCATCCACGACGAGCTGGTAAAGCTCCTCGGCGAAGGGGCCACTGACCTCGAAGACAAGAAACCGCTGCGCATCATGATGGTCGGCCTGCACGGCTCTGGTAAAACCACCAGCAGTGGTAAGCTCGCCCGCTACCTCGCCAAAAAGCGCGCATACCGTCCCGCCCTCGTGGCCTGCGACGTGTATCGCCCCGCGGCGATCGATCAGCTCGAGATGCTAGCCAAGAACGAAGGCTGCATCTTCTACGGCGATCGTGAAGAGAAAGACGTCATCAAAATCGGCAAGCGCGGCCTCGAAGCTGCGAAATTGGCTGACGCCAACCTCATTATTTTTGATACCGCTGGTCGTCTCCAAATCGACACCGATCTAATCGAGGAGATCAAGCAACTAAAGGATGCCGTCCAACCAGACGAAATTCTACTCGTTGCCGACTCGGCACTCGGTCAAGAGGCGGTCAATGTTGCCAAGCACTTCCACGAAGCAGTCGGCTGCACAGGTATTATTCTGACAAAGCTCGATGGTGATGCCCGCGGCGGCGCGGCACTCTCGATGAAGTCTATCTCCGAGGTGCCGATTAAATTCATAGGACTTGGCGAAAAGTCAGACGAATTTGAAGTCTTCCATCCGGATCGTCTCGCCTCTCGTATTTTAGGCATGGGTGATGTCGTCTCCCTCGTCGAGCGGGCGCAGGAGAATATCGACGAGAAAGAAGCCGAGCGACTTGCAGAGAAAATGCGCAAGGCCGACTTCAACCTCGAAGACTTCCTTTCGCAAATGCAGCAGGTCAAAAAAATGGGCTCACTCAGCTCCATCGTTAGCATGCTTCCCGGTGCCAGCGGCATCCAAGTCGGCGACGAAGAGGAAAAGAAAATGGCCCGTACCGAAGCCATCATTCTTTCTATGACTCTCAAAGAGCGCCGCCAGCCACGTATCCTTCGCGGCAGTCGCCTCAAGCGCATTGCCGATGGCTCTGGCGTTCAAGTGCGCGACGTCAATGCACTGCTCAAACAATTCGGACAGATGCAAAAGATGATGAAAATGATGAACGGCGGCAAAGGCCGTAAGATGATGAAAGCCATGAAGGCACAAATGGGAGAAGGTGGTGGCATGCCCGGCCTGCCTGGGATGTAATCACACACCGGTTTTAGCGCCAAGCCAAACACGCCATGCCAATCGACTCCCCCCCCTCCTCTCAACTCAACGATCTCGCCTGCGTTCTTCTGTCTGAGGAGCAAATCCACTCTCGCCTGAAAGAGCTAGGTGCAGAGATCAATGCAGCCTATGCCGGTCGTGACATCGCCATCATAGCAATCATCAATGGTGCGGTGATCTTTGTCGCCGACATCATTCGACAGCTGAATATTCCACTGCGGCTCGATTGCATCCGTGTCTCAAGCTATCGCAATAGTGCATCGCCCGAGCAAGCGCCAGAAATCATCGACCGAATTCGCCTCAACATTGAAGGTGTCGATGTGCTACTGATGGACGACATTCTCGACACCGGCAACACTCTCGCCGCTGTCTCCAAAGTGCTACAGAGCATGAATCCAGCTAGCCTCAAGACCTGTGTGCTGCTCGATAAGAAGGCCCGCCGCGCAGTTGAATTCGAAGCAGATTTCGTGGGTTTCGAAATTCCCGACGAATTTGTCGTCGGCTATGGCCTAGACTTCGCCGAGCGCTACCGCCAACTTCCTTGTATCGGCGTCCTGAAACCCGAACACCAAAGCATCTAACTTCTAGTAATACACTTCTTTCAAGTCTCATTTTTTAGAACTCCATTCTCTCACCCACATATGTCCACAACACACGACAACCGCCGTATCGCCGACAACCGCCCACTCTTGCCACCTGCAATACTGATTGAGGAAATTCCGCTCACCGAAAAAGCAACAGCTGTAGTTGAGAACGGACGCGCGCAGAGCGAAGCCATCCTCAATGGCACAGACGATCGCCTGATCGTCGTCGTCGGCCCCTGCTCGATTCATGATCCCAAGGCAGCAATTGAATATGCACAGCAACTGCTTCCACTTGCTAAAAAGTATCAGGCTGACTTGCAAGTGATCATGCGTGTGTATTTCGAAAAGCCACGCACCGTAGTTGGCTGGAAGGGGCTCATTAATGACCCTGGTATCGACGGCAGCTTCGAGATCAACTCCGGCCTACGCATCGGCCGCAAGCTATTGGTCGATATTTGCGAACTCGGTCTACCGACTGGTGCCGAATTCCTCGACACCATCATTCCACAGTTCATTGCAGATGCTATCGCATGGTCCGCGATCGGCGCACGCACCACCGAAAGCCAAATCCACCGCGAACTCGCCTCTGGCCTATCCATGCCAGTCGGTTTCAAAAACGGCACCAGCGGCAACGTGCAAATCGCGATTGATGCCGTGCGCTCTGCGGCTCAACCACACTGGTTTCCGTCCGTTACCAAGCAAGGCGTGACCGCAATCTTCCAAACCACAGGCAACCCATCGGCACACCTAATTCTGCGTGGCGGCAACCGTACAGGCCCGAACTACGAGGCCAAGGATGTCGAATCAATCTTAGAGCAACTCGCCGCCGTCGACTTGCCGCAAAAGCTAATTGTCGATTGCAGCCACGGGAACAGTAACAAGGACTACACCCGTCAAACTATCGTCGCCAACACACTCGCCGAACAAATCTCAGCCGGCCAGCAAGGCATCGCTGGCGTCATGCTCGAAAGCCACCTCGTCGCTGGCCGCCAAAACTACGACGTGAGTAGCGACAACACTTACGGCCAAAGCATCACTGACGAATGCATCGACATGCCAGCCACCGAAGCGATCCTCGATGCACTCGCCCAAGCGGTGCAAGCACGACGTAAAGCGTAGAATACTTTAGCCAGCACATTCGGCTTCACCACGGCAATGACTAGAGACATCACTGGCACAGCGATGACCGTCCTACACGACTTAAAGCCATGCTTAAACAGTCTGCTAGATGTGCATACCTAGCCTATTATCACGACCCGCCCATCGGTACATTGATACCAGATTTACGGTCCGCGCACTTTACGCGCTGCGCTTTCAACTGACCGCAGCCAGCCGCAACATCAATCCCACGTCGTTGTCGGATTGTGCTCGGAATTCCCGCCTCTTGAATGATTTTTTGGAACGCTTGTGAGCGTTCCTCCGTCGGCATCGTGCCATCGAAACCTTCGGTCGGATTAAGCGGGATTAAATTCACATGCGCATCCATTCCTTTTAACAGCTCTGCCAAACGCTGAGCATGATCGTCGCTATCGTTCGCACCGCCGATGAGAGTCCACGCAAAGAACACTCGGGCACGCTTGATCGCTGAATACTCACGGCACGTTTCGAGTAACTCAGCCAACGGCCAACGCTTGTTAATCGGGATCAACTTACCGCGTTCTTCGTCACTCGCACCATGCAAGCTCACCGCCAGTGAATAGCGTTTCGGGTGGCGGGTCAGTTTCTGAATGCCAGGAATATAGCCCACCGTGCTGATCACCACCCGCGCTGGCCCAATATTCATTCCACGATCATCGGTGATGATATCCAGCGCCTCCATAGTTGGCTCAAAGTTGTGTAACGGCTCGCCCATGCCCATCATCACAATATTACGCAAGGTACTCCCTTGAGTACGGCGCAGTTCACGTTCGACGTGATGCGCCTGTGCGACGATCTCGCTAGCAGTTAAATGCCTTGAAAAACCCATCTGCCCGGTGGCACAAAAGACACAGCCCATGGCACAACCGACCTGACTGCTTAGGCATGCGGTGTAGCGCCCCGGGAAGCCCATTTGCACAGACTCTACTTCGGTGCCATCGTGCAGACGCAGAAGATATTTGCGCGTAAATCCGTCCGAACTGGCCGTATCATCCACTAGTTCCATTGCACAGGGCTTGACCGCCTGCTCACTCGCCAACCAACGCTGGAGCGGTGGTAGGACACCTTCCGCTGACTCTAAATCATTTTGCAGCAGACGACGTTGCACAGCACTAAACAACGGCCTCGCATGCACAGGGTTGACTCCTGATTCTGCAAGCTGCGCCTCTAGCGCCTCATAGCGCAGACCTTCCAATGAAAAATTCATACCGACAGTGCGTGAATGTGGATTGTATCCGCGTCAACTCCGTAAAACACGAAAAATACATAAGTAACTATCATACATCGAATTAACACTTATCCTCAAGCTAATAGATCCTAACGACTATCATTGACACACCTGAACACTAACTACATATTGGCAAACTAAGATTTAGACTAAATCAAGTCAAAATCATCAACCACCTACGTATATAAATATTATTATGGAACCCCAAAAAATCACTCTTCTATTCTCTGTCATCGCACTTGCAGGTGCTAGCTTCCTCACTGGTTGTGGCGAAAAAAGCGATGCAGACCAAGCAGTGGATGCGGTTGAAGAAGCAGGCGACAATGCTGCTGAAGCAGTCGAAGCCATCACAGAATAAGAAATTCAATCGAATTTAATACAAAAAGCGCTCTTTTATAGAGCGCTTTTTTTTTGCTTTTCCGCCTAGCCTCAATGTTTATGTTTCAGCTCATTCTGCATTGCTCATTTTGCGAAAGCCTGAGTTTGCTCTGGAATAGGAATCGACTAACCTTCTTGCTCTTCCTCATATTCCAAAAACAACCGACAAACTATTATGGCAAAATCACTCGACGCAAAAAGTAAGACTAAGAAGGCTCCACAAAAAACCGCTAAGGAAAAAAAAGAGGCTAAACGCCTAAAGAAGAAAGGCTAATAATAAGCCCGTTCCCCTTGGAAAATCGGACTGCGCCAAACTAGGGACAGCATCAAAACTAGGGCAGGGGCATGCCGTTATCTTTAAAATCGCCCACATTAAAGCGTACCAAGCCTTACTTCGTAGCCCAGTAACATGAAACCCCACCCTTCCGAAGAAAGATGGGGAGTTTGTTTTATACCTTACTAGTTACCCCTAACTAACATATGAAAAAGTCATGCATTGCATGACAACTAATATAGTATCCGCTCCGGTAAAGAAGTTCCAGATATTTGTCGTTTTTTAGACACTTCGTCAATTACTGGAAAACCAGTGATATATCTGCAGATAAAAACGACCCGCTTAGCTACAATAAACAGTTAAAGGAGTGTGGGCAACACATCCACGTACAACCCACAATGAGTGCGGGTCGCGCCCATTCCATTACAAAATACATACGCAATGGCTGGGAATCGAATTATGCGATCGTATTGGCAGAAATCCATTCGCTACAAACATCCGTAGTGACTGGCTGTATAACAGTGCCAAGATCCGTATCACGCCCTTCCATACAGCGTGCTGTAGAGCATTTCGGCGCTATAGGTTTCACGAGCGACCTGCTTGAAACTGGTTGCCGCTAGGATGGCCTCAACGGGTGGCACTGTGCGGGCGGGGATCTTTGCCACGCAGCGAAAGAAGGCATACAAGATGATGAGCCAGATACGGGCGCGGAGTCGCCGCCAACCACTGGCGGGAATCTGAAAGTCCGAGAGCAACCATTGGGCGGACGCCGTGCTGGCGCGCTCAAGGACTGGCACGACCCGCCGAACGGTAGCGGCATCGAAATTATCGAAAAAAAACAGAGTGACGATCAAATCGTAGCGATCTTCGGGCAACTGCTCAGTGGTCATGTCCACCTGCCAAAAGGCAATGCGAGCGGTGTCGATACCTGCGGCTTCGAGCCTATTTTGGGCCACCCGCAACATTGCAGGGCTTTCATCGAGCACAGTAATCCGCGTATTGGGAAACTGCTGTGCGAACGGCAGCAGAAAGGAACCATTGCCCTCACCGACCAAGAGTGCGTGATGAATCGCAGGCCCTTCAGCAAGTCGCTGTAGGTGGCCAAGCCGTGCATCCAGCAACGAACCCCCGATCGTCACTGATTCGATCAGTTTATAAAATCGAGCGATACTGGAGTAGGACATTAAAAGGATTTTTGAAGGAAAACGCTCCGTCGTTTGAATAGAATTAGCGAATTCAATTAAGATGGAGGCACGGAAATGACGGAGCGTTCCCTTCCAGCATTTACAGGCGAAAAGGTCTCAGCAGTGGTATATTCTTGGGCTAAATCAGTGACAAGCTAAGTATACAAAATCAGCCAATGCTCATGTGAACATTGGCTGATAAAAATTAGTGCTAGTTCGTCTCTGACTAGCTTGCTAGGTTCGCGTGGAAGTTATTGCCAGCAGTGGTTGCTTTCACGTAGTCCTTGCGAATCACGAAGTCGCCGAAGCGTTCGCCTTCATTGCGCTCTTTGGCGTAAGCTAGGAGCAGCGGACGAAGCTCTTCAATAATTTGCTCGTTGGTGATCGAGGTGCGATAGAGCTTGTTCAAGCGTTCGCCGTCGAAGCCAGCACCAAGATACAGGTTATACTTACCGGGAACTTTACCAACCAGCCCGATCTCACCGAGATACGGACGGGCACAGCCGTTCGGGCAACCTGTTGAGCGAATCACGATCTCGTCATCACGGAGTCCGGCTTCTTCGAGAATCACCTCGAGGTCGGTGACTAGAGTCGGCAGATAGCGCTCGGACTCAGCAAGTGCGAGTCCGCATGTTGGCAGTGCTACACAAGCAATCTGGCTGCGACGCATGCCCGATGCAGTCTTGTAGGCATCAAGCTTATATTGCGCAACGAGGGTGTCGATTTTACCTTTGTCGGCGGCATCGACATTGCCGATCAGCACGTTCTGATTGCCAGTGAGTCGGAAGTCCCCCGTGTGCACTTTAGCGATTTCGAGCATACCAGTCTTGAGTGGGCTACCGTCAGTGTCAACGATACGCCCACCTTCGATAAACAAACCGAGATTCCATTTGCCGTTAGTGCCTTCGCACCAGCCGTAGCGATCGCCCGTGCTGGTAAATTTATAATCGCGCGCATCTTCGAGCTTGTAACCAAGACGTGACTCGAGCTCGTTGCGGATCCAGTCCACCCCAAAACGTTCGACGGTGTATTTGAAACGCGCGTTGGTGCGCGCTTCACGCTTGCCGTGGTCGCGCTGAATGGTGACTATTTTCTCTGCCACTGCGACTGCTTGCTCAGGTGTGCAGAATGCCATGACATCAGCCAAGCGTGGAAAGGTCTTCTCATTGCCATGAGTCATTCCCATGCCCCCACCGACAGTCACATTAAAACCAGCCAGCTTGCCGTCTTCGAGGATTGCGATGAAACCGAGGCAGTTTGCAAAAATATCAACGTCGTTGTAAGGCGGAACCGCCACAGCGATTTTGAATTTACGCGGCAGGTAGGTCTTGCCATACAGTGGCTCCACATCGTTGCCACCACAGTCCAGAGAGCGTTCAGCTGCTTGAGGAACAGTCAGTTTGAGTGGCTTACCATCAAGCCACATTTCAGAAAATGCCGGTGTCTGCGGCTTAAGGTGCGCGTCAATCTCGTCAGTGATTTGTTGCACCTGAGTATGCACTTTAGAAGCAAAGGGGTTGGGATTACACATCACATTGCGATTCACATCGCCACAGGCAGCAAGCGTAGTCATCGCCACGTCATTACAACGGCTGATGACCTCCTTGAGGTTGCCCTTGAGGATACCGTGCAGCTGGAAGGCCTGACGTGTCGTCAGTTTCAACGTGTTAAACGCGCAATAGTTAGAGAGTTCATCCATGAGGATCCACTGCTCAGCCGTGCAGATACCACCTGGCAGACAGATACGCGACAAGAATGAGAATGCTTTATCGAGCTTGTGCTTACGCCGTGCGCTGCGCACATCGCGGTCGTCTTGCTGGTAGAGACCGTGGAATTTCGTCAATTGCTGGTCATCGGCTGCGATCGAACCCGTGGAGACATCGGCGAGCCCCTCGAGGATGGTGCCACGTAAATAGTTGCTGCTATCTTTGATGCCTTCGTTTTTGTGCAGTTTCTGCGGTGTTTGACTGTCGGAAATCATAATAATAGTCGGAATGAATGCATTAAGCGGACCCTCGTAAATATCAAAGATTACTGGATGCGCAAATAAAACTTGTATTAACACTAGCTCCTTTCTTTAGTTTGTCACTCATAAACCTAAGAAAAGAATCAAAAGGCCGAATTCGTATTGCATTTCAGCCGTACAATGCTTTGATTTCTACACTTTCCAAACCGCGAACTATCATGAGCAACTCTGACGCTTTCCTATCAAACACAGCACCCTTCACACCCGACCAGGTGCAATGGCTCAACGGATTCTTGCCGAATCTTCAACCCGACCAATTGATTTGGATGGAAGGCTTTATTAGTGGCCTCCGTGTTGGCCGTGATGGTAAAGGTGGCGCCGCAGCAGTTGTACCTGTGATAGCGCCGACATTAACTGTTCTGTTCGGCTCTGAGTCGGGCAACGCTGAAAGCCTCGCAGATCAAACTGTAAAAACCGCGGCAAAGGCCGGCTTTCAAGCGAAGGCCATCAACATGAGCGACATCAAACCAGCTAAGCTCAAGGGCATCGAGAACCTACTCGTGCTCGTCAGCACATGGGGCGAAGGCGATCCTCCGGAAAATTCGATCGATTTCATCGAAGCGCTCATGAGCGACCAAGCACCGAGGCTCGAAGGCACTCGTTTCTCGGTACTCGGCCTCGGCGACACCAGCTATGAGAATTTTTGCACCACGGGCATCAATATCGACGCCCGCCTCGAAGCCTTGGGTGCACGGCGCGTGTTCAATCGCAAGGACTGCGACGTTGATTTCGACGACGACTACGACGCATGGCAAACAGGTGCCCTCGCCGCACTAAAGGAGTTGGCCGCTCCCGCCGCCGCACCAGCAACTGCCACTGCACCGGTGACTGCACCGGTTAAATACTCTCGTAAGAACCCATTTCCATCGGAACTCAAAGAGCGCGTGCTGCTCAACGGCGCAGGCTCTGCGAAGGAAACAATTCACCTCGAACTCGACCTCGAGGGTTCCGGCATGACCTATGAAGCTGGCGATGCACTCGCAGTGATCCCGCACAATGCGACGGATGTTGTCGAGGATATCTTAAAGACCACTGGCCTCGACCGCGACGCGATCGTCACCCTGAAGGATGGCGACTGCACATTAGAGACTGCACTCACCAGCAAGTTGGATGTGACAGGTATTTCACTCCCTGTACTCAATCGCTACTACGCAATCTCACAAAACAAAGAGTTGGATGACCTGTTGAAGCCGGAGAACAAGAAGCAACTCCAGGCTTACCTTTATGGCCGTGAATTGATTGATGTCCTACATCAGTTCAGTGCTCCCGAAATCACCCCAGATGATCTCGTCAGCATCATGCGCAAGTTGCCACCTCGTCTCTATTCAATCGCATCGAGCCTGAAGGCACACGAAGGCGAAGTTCACCTGACTGTCGGTGTCGTTCGATACGATGCCCACGGCCGTGAGCGCAAAGGCGTCTGCTCTACTTATTTGTCGGATCGTATCGTGGAAGGCGAGAAAGTCGACATCTTCGTCTCACCGAACAAGCACTTCAAGGTTCCGGCGAATCCAGATACGCCACTCATCATGGTCGGCCCTGGAACTGGCATCGCACCGTTCCGCGCATTTATCGAAGAGCGCAAAGCCACCGAGGCCAAGGGCAAGAACTGGCTCATCTTCGGCGAGCAACATTATTTGACTGACTTCCTCTACCAGACCGAGTGGCAAAGCTACTTGAGCGATGGTGTACTCACCAAGCTCGACGTAGCCTTCTCTCGCGACCAAGCAGAGAAAGTTTATGTGCAGGACCGCATGCGTGAAAACGCCAAGGAGCTGTATGCATGGCTCGAACAAGGCGCCTCTTTTTGCGTCTGTGGTGATGCCACTCGCATGGCCCATGATGTCGATAAAGCATTGCACGATGTAATCGCCCAAGAGGGAGGACTCAGCGAAGAAGCCGCCATCGATTACGTCAAGCGGCTCAAAGCCGACAAGCGCTACCTGCGCGATGTGTACTAGGAATATTATATTCGTGGCGTCGTTGCTGGCGACGGTCTCAGAGTCATCTAGCGAGCAATGGCCGTTGCAAGCAACGACGCTACGGGTATTCAATCTCTACATGCTGACTCCTTAACCAATGTCCACCCCCACTCCAGTCGACGTTCTTTGCGTAGGCTATGCGTGTGTGGATATTAATTTCAATGTATCGCACCACCCGACAGCCGATGAAAAGCTACGCGCCACTACCATGCATACCAGTGGCGGTGGACCAGCGGCAAATGCAGCAGTCACTATTGCACGGCTCGGCGGCTCAGCGCGCTTCTGCGGCTACTTAGGCAACGATGCCTTTGGCGACGCGCACCTCCGCGAGTTCGCAACCCATGGCGTGCATGCTGACGTCCTACATCGCGGCGATGCACCTACACCAATCGCAGCAGTCACCATCAAGCCCAACGGTGAGCGCTCGATCATCGACTATCGTGCCCCCTCAGCGCTGGCAGCGGAGGACACGATCAGCCTAGCAAAGTTTCCCGCCAAGGTGCTATTAGTCGACGGCCACCAACCGCTGCTCTCGCTCGCACTGATCGAAGAAGCCAGAGCGCTCGGCATCCCTTCAATATTGGACGCCGGTTCTATCAACGACGGCACCCAACTACTCTACAACAAGGTCGATTACCTGATCACCTCCGAGAAATTCGCCAAACACTACAGCGGCGAAGACGATCCACGCACCGCCCTGGCGGCGCTCGATGGCGCAGCGCCGCTCATCGCCTGCACCTGGGGAGTGGACGGCGTGTATTGGCAAGACCAATACGGCCAACACCATATACCCGCATTTGATATTGAAACAGTCGACACCACTGGAGCCGGCGATGCCTTCCACGGCGCATTTGCGCTCGGTATCGCCGAAGGGCTCAAAGCCAAGCAAAACATGCGCCGCGCCTGCGCCACTGGTGCACTCACTTGCCTAAAATCCGGCGCCCGCAACGCACTACCAACACGCAAAGCCGTTGACGCACTCTGCCGTTAGGTAGCGCGCAGGTGCGTTTATTATGCCCTTGGGTACCCGCACCGCAATCGATTGCACTGCACACAAAAATTTGCACAAGATGCGTTGTGGGACGCGCCTGCGCGACCTCTCTGCAATCTGAGCAAATCACTGAATCTTACTCGTCATCTTATCCTTAATTAGCTGCGTGGAGATTAGGAATAAGATTACGAGTATAATGATGACCTACCCCCCATAAAAAATCAGATTCAAGGTTCGACGTTCGGCGTTTGATGTTGGACGTTCTTTGAATGCCCAAGACGCTCTATCTTCTCGATGGTATGGCCCTCGCCTACCGTGCACACTTTGCCCTGATCCGTAGCCCGATTTATACCTCAAAAGGCTTCAACTCGTCGGCCATTTTTGGATTTACTGCGACCTTGATCGAATTGATCACCAAGAAGCAGCCTAGCCACCTCGCGGTGGTCTTCGATACCTCTGCGCCGACCGCACGCCATATTCTGCATCCAGAATACAAGGCACAACGCGAAGCGATGCCGGAAGACCTAGCCGAAGCGATGCCGCACCTTAGCCGTGTCGCCGAAGCTTTCGGTATTCCTGTACTCAAGATGGATGGCTACGAGGCCGACGATATTATCGGCACCCTCGCTCACCGTGCTGAGGCCGATGGCTTTGACGAAGTTTTCATGGTCACCCCAGATAAGGACTTTGGCCAACTTGTGACTGAAAAGATCAAAATGTATCGCCCCTCCCGCCAAGGTGATGGCGCAGAAATTTTAGGCGTCGATGAGATCAAAAAAAAGTGGGACATCATTCGCGTCGATCAAGTCATTGATATGCTCGGCCTCTGTGGCGACGTTTCCGACAATATCCCTGGCGTGCCTGGCATCGGGCCGAAGACGGCAGCCAAGCTCCTCGCAGCCTACGACAACGTCGGCAACATCATCGCCCACGTCGACGAGCTAAAAGGCAAGCAACAAGAACGCGTGCGCGACAACGCCGAACAAGCCCGCCTCTCCAAAACGCTCGCCACCATTCAACTCGACGTGCCGATCGATGCCGATTGGGATAGCCTACGCCTCGACGCGCCGAGCAAAGACAAGCTCGTGCCACTGTTTGCCGAATTTGAATTTCGCACGCTAGCCAAACGAATCTTCGGCAGTGAGTTCACCATCCAAGAAGCCAGCGCCGAGCTCGTGCTGATGAGTGAGGACGACGAAAAAACAAAGGCCAAGCAACCCACCTCCGACAGTTCGGGCGATCTGCAACTCGATCTACTACCCGCAGTCACCTTTAAAAAATTCGCTGATATAAAGACCGACTACCGCATCGCCAATTCTGCTGACACACTCAAGCAACTGACCGACGAGCTCCGCAATGCCGGCAGCTTCGCCTTTGATACCGAAACCACCGGGCTCAATCCGCGTAGCGTCGATTTGGTTGGTATCTCATTTGCGACCAAAGCACACAGCGGCTGGTTCGTGCCTGTTTCTAGCGACAACTCAGCCACCGTTTTCGAAGCACTGCGCCCTGTATTTAGTAACAGCAACCTGGCCAAAATCGGCCATAACTTGAAGTTCGACCTATCAATTCTAGCCGAGCAAGGCATCGACGTCGCCGGCAAATGCTACGACACCATGCTGGCACACGCGTTGATCGATCCAGAGCAGCGCCACAACCTCGACACGCTATCGGAAGACTTTCTGCAATACACCACCATCCGTTTCAGCGAACTCATTCCCGAGGTCAAGAAGGGCCAGCCAATTGACTACTCTTCGGTCAAACCCCAAGCCCTTGCGGATTACGCGATCGAAGACGCCGATGTAACGCTGCAACTCTGGGAACTCTTTAAAGTGAAGCTCGAAGAGAGCGGCCAAGCCAAAGTCTTCTACGAAATCGAAACGCCTCTGCTCCCCGTGCTGGTCGCAATGGAGCGCGAAGGGATCTTGATGAACGAAGCGACGCTGGTCGAAACGGGCAAGTCACTCGAAGGCCACATTGAAACACTGCGCGACTCGATCAGCGCGGCGGCTGGACGTGAGTTTAACCTCAACTCTCCCAAGCAACTTGGCGAAATTCTGTTCGACGAGCTGAAGCTCGTTGAAAAACCAAAGAAGACCAAGACCGGCCAATACGCGACCAACGAACAAGTACTTTCGTCGCTCGCGTCGAAGCACCCCATCGTCGCCAACATTCTCGAATACCGCCAGCTCACCAAACTCAAGAGCACTTACATCGACGCACTGCCGAACTCGATCGATTCAGTGAGTGGCCGCGTGCACACCAACTACGGCCAAGTGCAAACCTCGACCGGGCGCCTGTCCTCAAACGATCCCAACCTGCAAAATATTCCCGTGCGCAGCGCCCAAGGCCGCGAAATTCGCAAAGCCTTTATCGCACGCCCAGGCTGGAAACTACTCTCCGCCGATTACTCGCAAATCGAGCTACGCATCCTCGCCGCACTCACCGAAGACGAAGGCCTGCTCACCGCCTTTCGTGAAGGTCGCGACATTCACGCAGCAACTGCCGCGAAGATCTTCGAGGTTCCACTCAACGAAGTCACCCGCGAGCAACGCAGCACCGCCAAGATGGTCAACTTCGGCATCCCTTACGGAATTTCCGCCTTCGGGCTGGCGCAGCGACTCGGCACCGTCTCACGCACCGAAGCACAAGAGATCATTAACAACTACTTCGCGCAGTTCCCCGGTATCCCTGGCTACATGTTGCGCATGCAAGACAGCGCCAAAGCCAAGGGCTACGTCGAGACCATCACCGGACGTCGCCGTTATCTGCAGGACATAAACTCCAGAAACGGCACGATTCGTGCCGCTGCGGAGCGCAATGCGATCAACATGCCAATCCAAGGCACTGCAGCCGACATGATTAAAATCGCGATGGTGAACGTGCAAAACGCATTGGTCGCACAAAAGCTCAACACTCGCATGCTCCTTCAGGTGCATGATGAATTGATCTTTGACCTCGATCCAAACGAAGAAGCCGCAGTGCGCACCCTTGTCACCGAAGGCATGAAACAGGCGCTTGATTTGAAATGCCCCATCGAGATCGACATCGGCCTCGGCAACAACTGGTTGGAAGCGCACTAACCACAGCGCGTGAGATGTGATCAGCGAAGTCACACACTGCGCACTAAAACTGAGTATTCAGCCCAAGGCCGAACCAACTCACGTCTCCCAGATTCTCGCGTTCGACATCATCCTGCGCGAAGCTTTGGGCCACATAGCCGACCAGCGCAGTACGTTCGGTTAATCGATACTCGAGATCGACACTGATTTGCACGTGGTTCGGGCCATTGTGTGATTCGCTGCGATAGCCATAATTAAATCCCTCGTGCACCAAAGGCACGAGCCACAACCGCTCATCAAAAAACGCCAACGGATAGGACAGCGCAATTTCGACAAAACTATCCTCAATCGAATACACTGCGCCGACTCCTACGATCAAGCCACCGAGCACTTCGACTTCAGACGCGATACTCAGCTCATCATCATTTCCCGAATCTGAAGCAAACTCTAGAAGCGTGTAACCGACCTAAAGTGCGACGTCTCCAAGCTGGAATCCATCGGCTGCAAACAAATTCAGCTCCTCATAGACTTCACTGTCGGCCAGGCACCAAACGAGAAATCGTCAAACGAGCCAATTAACTCGCCCGAGGAAATCCCGCTATCATCGAGATCCTCGCGCCTGCTATCCACATCGTGGTTGCCGTCCACTCGATCGCTGCGCTGCCCTAAGCCACAGCCAGCCGAGCCGCGCATCCAAACACCCCGAGCCAAACTCCATTCCTAAAAATACTAATATCATTAAACATCCAGCCCTTGCTAATCACTTATTTTGATCAATCAATGTAGAGGACTTCATTTCAGAATCAGATCATACTTCCGGAGGCGAGATAGTCCTGAATAGCTCTCGATTCGGAGCTGGCGAACCCGAATGAGTACACAAAATTAGCTTTCCTTTCACAACAGAAAGGATGCTATCTATATAGTGAACCTATCGATCCTATCCTGTGCACCTAAATGCTACTCGACCCTACGGCTTATTGAGGCAGCCAAACAACGGAATCATTCCGTTAAAGTTTTAAACACTACGCGCTTGACGCTCGGACTCGCTCATGGGGAACCAGACCTCTATTATCGTGGCTCGCAGATTGAGACGCCCGACGCCATTCTACCTCGTATCGGCACCTCGCTCACGCGCTACGGCACGGCAGTGGTTCGCCAATTCGAGCAAATGGACATCTACACCCCGAACACATCGGCGGGCATCAGCAACTCACGCGACAAGCTGAGAAGTTTACAGATCCTCTCACGCCACGACATCGGCATTCCACGGACTGCTTACGTCAACGACAAACGAGACGTGCAAGAAGCGCTAGAACGCGTCGGTGGTGCGCCCGTGATTATCAAATTGCTCGAAGGCACTCAAGGTGTTGGCGTCATTCTAGCAGATAAGCCTGAAATCGCAAAAGCGATCGTTGAGACTTTACACAGCACAAACCAACAAGTGTTGCTGCAAAAATTTGTCGCCGAAAGTAAAGGTAAGGACGTTCGCGCGTTTGTCATCGGCGATCGGGTGGTCGCAGCGATTCGACGCACCGCTCAGGGACAAGAGTTCCGCAGTAATGTGCACCGAGGTGGCAAGGCAGAGGCCATTGAGCTGGACCCCGTTTACGCTGAGGCGGCAGTGCGTGCCGCACAAATCATGGGCCTCCGTGCCTGTGGCGTTGACATGCTGGAGGGAGCCAACGGCCCACAAGTGATGGAAGTCAATTCGTCCCCCGGCTTCGAAGGGATCGAGCGTGCCACTGGTCTAGATATCGCTGGCGCGGTGATCGACTACATCGCAGATCAAGTAAAATTCCCTGAAATTGACATTCGCCAACGTCTCACAGTGAGCCGCGGTTACGGCGTCGCAGATATCAACATCCCCGAGGGCAGCAACTTTGTTGGCATGACGATCGAAGCGACTGGCCTGCGCCAACAAGACGTCGTCGTGCTCACACTGCGACGTGGCAGTGCCGTGATTTCAAATCCGAAAGGAACTCGCGTGCTGGAAGCAGACGACTCACTGCTCTGCTATGGTCGATCAGACAACATGAAAGAACTAATCCCCGACCAGCGCAAAAAGCGCAGTAAACTAAAGCCATTGCCAGCCACACCTGTCACCGAAAGACACACAGTATGAGCTTAGATATTGGGATTTGGGGCACTCAAAAAATCGGCCTAGGCCAACGCAAGCGCTTACAACTACAAGTAGGTAAGAGTTTTAGCGGGGCAAACATCAACCTACCACTCATGGTCTGGCGGGCCCCAGAACCTGGCCCCGTACTGGGAATCACAGGTGCCCTGCATGGCGATGAGATCAACGGAACTGGTGCCATTCGTGGCATTATTCAAGAACCACCTTTTGAGTTAAAACGCGGGGCATTAATACTCGTGCCTGTGCTCAATATCATGGGCTTTGAGCGGCACAGTCGCTATAGCCCGGATCGACGCGATCTAAACCGATGCTTCCCTGGTAGCGCTACCGGTAGTTTAAGCGCACGCTTGGCAAAGTTAATCTTTAGCGAGGTGGTCGGTCGTTGCGACTACATCATCGATTTGCATACCGCAGCAGTGCGACGCACCAACTTTCCAAACGTGCGCGCCGACTGCGAGAATCCTGATTGCGCGCGCTTGGCAAAAGCGTTCGGTTGCGAGGTGATCGTCAATGGCACTGGCCCCGATCACTCGCTACGCAAGGAATCAGTGAACGCGGGGTGCCCGACAGTCGTGCTTGAAGCAGGCGAAGTTTGGAAAGTGGAGCCCGCGGTCTTGGATCTAACAACCCGCGGTATCATTAACGTTTTACACGAACTAGAGATGACCGACAGCGATGCCTACGAAGCACCGCCTCATCAGGTAGTGGTGAAGGAGACACGTTGGATTCGCTCCGAAACCGGCGGCTTCCTACACTTCCATATCGCACCGGGCGAAGCAGTAGTCGAAGGGCAAGCGGTCGCCAGCAGCACCAGTTTGCTGGGGATGCAAAAGGAAATTATACGCTGCCCACACGATGGTATCGTGATGGGGATGACCACGATGCCGGCAGTGGGGCCCGGCGATCCAGTCGTCCACATTGCGCTTCACAACACGAAGTATTCGCAGCGCAAGATGGAGGCGAGCATTGACGGCCTGGAACAAGGCACGATTGAGACGGACATTCGCTCTCAGCTGGCAACCAACATAACCATAACCGAAATAGAAGAAAACGCATGAAATCGAAAACAACTATTGGTTGGCGCGAATGGGTTGAATTACCCGATTGGGGCATTCGCATTCGTGCCAAAGCAGACACTGGCGCCAAGAGCAGTGCAATTGATTGTGGAGAGATCATCGAATTGCCCGGTGAACGTGTTCGGTTCACGGTCCGTCTGGACCGCAAACAGACGCGACTCCTTAAACTCGAAGAGCCGATACAGTTACGCAAGCGGGTCCGCAGTAGCGCGGGCCACAGCCACGATCGCATTTTCGTGGAAACAATATTGCGATTGGGACATGTCGAGCAACGCATATTGGTCAATCTAGTTTGCCGCAAAAATATGATCCATCGCATGCTGCTGGGGCGCGAAACATTAAACGGCGCTTTCCTCGTGGATTCTTCGGTCGATCATTGGGTAACGCCCCAAAAGCCCGCTCAAATCGATTCGTCTGTTTGAAACAGCTCAATTGGTTTTAGCTTTTTATTCGCCATTTATATAGGCGCGCAAATATTCCCGGCCTCACACCGCACGATCATGTTGACTCCACAACTGCGTCCACTTCAGCAATCCACTGTGCACGTGTCGCCTGATCCACGAGTGCGACTTCGAAGCCATTCTTGGCAATCTGCGCGAGCTCGACATGGCTAAACTTCAGGCCAGCACTCAATGCCCCATACTCATCTTCGACATTGTTACCAAAGGAAAACGGGTCATCCGTGCTAATCGTACAGCGGAGGCCACGATCCACAAACTGACGAATCGGGTGCTGTTCGAGCTCCTTTACCACATTAAGCTTCACGTTACTGATCGGGCAGACATCAAAGGTCGTGCCACTCTCAATTGCTAGATCCACCACAGCGTCGTCCTCGATCGCGCGCACACCATGTTGGATACGACGCACGCCCAGCACTTCAATCGCCTCACGCACATTCGAAGCAGGACCGAATTCACCAGCATGGGCCTTCATCTCCAAGCCCGCATCCCGCGCCCTTGCCCACAGCTTGGGCGTCCAATCTTCCAAAGGTATAGATTCGACCCCATGTAGATCGAGCCCAGCAAGACCTTCCCAATGCACACATTCCTTAAGTACTGGAGCCAATACCTCGTTGTAAGAATTACGCGCCATGCCCATGAACACGCGCACTTCCATCCCAGTAGGCACCGCACTACGAATCGCCGCCAAGATTTCCGGCCCCGGAATATCAATGAATTGAATCATCCCAGCATGAAACGAGGTTTCCACGTAACGCACATTACGAGCGAGTTGACCCTCAAAAATCACCTTAGCCGCTTCGTAATAACGCTCAGGCGTGGTAAACCAATGCATCGCATGCTCAATCAAGTGATGCTCAAAATCCTCAAAGCACTGCCATTTGAAATCCTGCGCCCAACACGCCTGAGGCTCGCTAAACTGATCGGGATCAAGCTGCTGCAACAGTTCGTGCGGTAACGCTCCTTCAATGTGCAGGTGCGTCTCAGTCTTGGGAAGGCGACGAATGAAGTCAGCTGTCTTTGGCGGGATCGGGGAATGCATATAAAAAAAATCAGCAGCTAAAAGTTAGGACAGAGACGGACATCACGCCCCCAGCAAGTAATCTGGGTTAAGCGTCTTCAGCTCTTCTTTGACGAATAAACCGTCTTTGCGGATCAGCTCGCCATCAAACCATATTTCACCACCACCATACTCAGGGCGCTGGATTTGCACCATGTCCCAGTGCACTTGAGAGCGATTACCATTGTCTGCCTCTTCGTAGGCTTGGCCTGGCGTGAAGTGGAAAGAGCCAGCAATCTTTTCATCAAACAGAATATCACGCATTGGCTCAAGAATGTGCGGATTGAACCCGATCGCAAACTCGCCGATATAGCGCGCACCCGCATCCGAATCGAGTATCTCATTCAAGCGCTCGGCATTGCTGCCGTCTGCGTGCACGATCTTACCCTTTGCAAATTTCAAGTGGATCCGATCGAAGGACACGCCCTGATAGATCGTCGGCGCATTATAAGTAATTTCGCCTTCGACCGAATCTTTAACTGGACAAGAGAAGACCTCACCATCTGGGATATTGTGCGAGCCGCCACAAGCAACCGCACCGATGCCTTTGATCGAGAAACGCAGATCTGTATCCGGCCCTTTGAGGTGCACTTGATCAGTGCTTGCCATCAGCGTCTCTAGCGCCTGCATCCCCTTCACCATACGCGAGTAGTCCTGTGTACAGACACGGAAGAAAAAGTCTTCAAAGCTTTCTGTGCTCATCATCGCCTGTTGCGCCATTGCAGGTGTTGGCCAACGAAGAATCACCCACTTCGTTTTATTTACGCGGTAGTCGAGCACTGCCTTCATCGCCTTCATCACGCGCGATACTTTGGCAGGATCCACGTCTGACATCTCAAAAATATTATCCGAACCACGCACCGCGATGTAGGCGTCCATCTTCTGCATGCGCGCCAGCTCCCAAACCGCCTGCGTCTCAAACTGCTCAATATCAATCTCATTAACGAGTTCACGGCTGATACGTGCATCCTGTAAGTTCACAAACGGGATTGCCCCGAGTTCGCGCGCCGCGCGCACTAACGCAACCACCATCGCCTGTGGGATATCAAACGCATCGATCAGCACGCGCTCCCCTTTTTGCAGATTCGTCGAGAATCCAATCAATACCTTAGCTAATTTCGAATAATTCGGTTCCATGCAAAAATGCACACGAATTCAGGCCGAAGGTCAACAGCGACCCGTAATATTCAGCATTAATTAGAGAATAGCCCAGCTAGAGATGAAAACTGGCAGATATGGCAGTCTGGAGGAGATTAATTAGGAGTAAAATCAACAGGGTATGGCATCCCGGTCGTCCGCATTGCCACTGAGCTTATTTAACTACGGCTGGCACGGAGACGAACCCTCACCCCTGCTTCAACAAAAAAGGTACATCGTCGACCGAGGTCTCCAGCATGTTCTGCGAAGCTCAGAGAGCGTAGCGGGGAGGCATACTACAACTAAGCAAAGGGTGGAAGCCAGCAGTCGGCAACAGCCACTGCTCTGCCCAGAATCGCTAAGGATTAAAGAATCGGATCACCCTTTGGCTGTTCTGGTACTTTGGTGCCGATCCAAAACACCGAAGTGCCAAACCAAACCAGTGTCGCAATCAGCAAACCCTGCTTCATCGCTGCCAATGAGATTTGCTCGATGAAGAACGCGAGCGGAAGAATAAAAGTCACCGCAATCGATAACAGTCCGATCCATTTACAGGTATTTTTCATGCGAGATATCCTTTCTTAACTGATGACTGTGGTGTGCCTCTCAAACGACTAAAGACGAGAAATAAGACCCCGCAAGCAAGCCAAGCGGGTAAAACGAAATACCAAGTGGTCACGCCTTGCGCGAAAATAAAATAAAGCGAGACAGTCACCGGAATCAGCCACGCGAATAAAACCGATTTATTGACACCGCACCCACTCGCTTCGGCGTGAAAAGGTGTGACTCCGATGCGTTTACTCAAATACCAATCGGCGAAGATCACCGCGCCCATCGGTGCGAGAATAGTGCCATATAAACCGACAAAACCAAGCAACTTAAATGCAAAGGCTGGAAAAATCGCTGCAGTGGTAGCAACACCCCCCGCAAGTAAGGTCATACTTAAGCGACTCGTGCCAGGCAGCATTGCCTGAAACGCCAAACCTGCGCGATAGATCGTGGGGTTGGCAGTCGTCCAACCAGCAACCACCACACAAATGATACCTGCGATACCGACCACGTTAAAAGCCATCGGGCCGGGAACTGGATCGGCACTTTGAGTCAACTTAATCTGCGCCGCCAACATCAACGCTGCAGCTATCCAAGCCATATAGTGCCCGACATACATACCACCTGCTGTGGCCCAACCACTGGAGGCCTTTTTAGCATAACGAAACACCGAAAGGTCCGACATGCCGACGTGCATCGCGGCATTACAAAACCATGCAAATAAAACAACTTCGAGGAATCCCATCGACGTGGTCACCTCGCCACCTTGCGCAAAGCTGATCGACTCCGTCCAGATGGCATTTAGCCCCGCCCAAGAATCGACGCCTAATTGCTTGAGCGCAACGATCCCACAACCCAAGAAAACCAGCACCATCCATGGGGCTGCAATATTCGCAAAACGACTCACCGCATTATAACCAATACCGGCGACTGCTGAAATGACTACCCCGACAGCCACCACAATCATAATAAAGGATGCACTGTTCGGATAAATCGCATCAAAGGCTGGCATTTCCAAATTAAACGGAATCCCCACTGCTGTGGCGGACACGGTAATCATCGCGCCAGCGAGGAAGCAAAACAGCACGCCATTCGCAAAATTGTAAACCTTAACCAGATCCTTGCCGGCGATTTTCTCCAAATGGCAATACAGGGTTAAACGTGCTTTCGTGGCAATCGGCGCACAAATAAATCGCCAGCTCAACACCGCCAAGAAATTCCCCAGCAGCAAGCCCCAGAAGATATTTTGCAGACTCACTCCAGCAAGTAGAAAGAGCGGCCCGATCATGAACTCCGTGCCTGCGGCATGTTCACCTGCATACATGCCCCAAAAAGCTTTCGCGCCTTTTTGCGCGCGTTCAGGAACGGGGGTCGATTCAAACTCTTCAACAACAGGAGACTCGATCGGTTTAGATTTTTGGGGCATAGTTTATATATGGTAATTGAATTCTAGCGGCAGTTTTTACAGTTAAAACTAATCTTAATAATAAAATAAAAATGCAACACTAACGAAACATAAATCTTACATCCAGCCCCCTAAGGTACCCTAACGCATAAACTGGAAGTACACTTTAATTCGCCCCCCTATAGAGCAAAAAAAGCTGATTTTTGTTTCGAAAGTGCGGCAAATTGATTGGCCTTATTGACGGCCGGAAAGAACGGATGCTTCGTAGCCTTTGACTTCATCGAGCAGCGACAACTCACCGGGCACTTCGTTGCGCTTACAGAACTCTTCCCACACGACCGACCATGGCAAGGCCTTGGCTTGTTCAAGTAGTGCTAAACGTGTGGTATAATCGCCAGCAAGTTCGGCTGCACGCAATTGCTCGCGCGGTTCAAGTAGAGCTAACAAGAGCGACTTCTGAGCCGCACGTGTGCCAATTGCCCATGCGCCAATACGATTAATGGAAGCATCGAAGAAATCCAGTCCGATATGTGTGCGTGGCAACACGTCACAACGCACAAGCTCCTGCATTATGTTTTGAGTTTGATCATCAAAGAGCACGACGTGGTCACTATCCCAACGCACTCCGCGAGAGACGTGCAACAAGAGCTCAGGCACATACATCATGACGGATGAAATCTTATCGGCGATTCCCTCAGTCGGATGGAAGTGGCCGGCGTCCAAACACAGTGCGATCTGATTTTTGATCGCATAGCCCATGTAGAACTCATGCGAACCAACCACCATACTTTCAGAACCGATACCAAACAACTTACATTCGACCGCATCGATATGGTGCGCCGGATTCAACTTTTTAGCAAAGACCTCATCCAGACTGACAGACAGTCGTTGACGATAGCTTTGACGATCTGCTGGCATATCTTTCATACCATCTGGCACCCAGACATTCATCACACTAGCGCTACCAAGTTGCTCGCCCATCGCTGCGCTAATGATTCGGCTGCGCTTACAGTGTTCGATCCAAAACGCGCGAATCTCCGGGTCCGGATGACTCAAGGTCAAACCATCGTCGGCTTTCGGGTGTGAAAAACAGGATGGATTAAAATCAAGACCGATACCCTGCTCTTTCGCCCAATCGATCCAGCTCTGGAAGTGCTTCACTTCGATCTTATCGCGGTCGACCGACTCGCCGCCAAAATCGCCGTAAATCGCATGCAGGTTCAGACGGTGCTTACCGGGCAACATTGATAGCACTTTTTCTAAGTCCTGTCGCAGCTCGGCGATCGTGCGCGCCTTGCCTGGATAGTTCCCCGTCACGGCGAGACCACTGCCAAGGGCTCCGGCACCGACTTCAAAGCCGACCACGTCGTCGCCTTGCCAGCAATGCAACGAAATTGGGGTCTTACCCATCGCTTCGATGGCTTGCTCTACATTTACGCCAATTGAAGCATACAGTTCTTTTACTTGATCAAACATATTAATTGGTAGTGATTAAAACACAGAGAATAACCTAATTTTAGGTAAAAATGAATACACCCGCTGACATTATATTTGCACTTTTTGACATTACCTAGACGATCACAGTCCATGACCACAGATATCGAGAGCTTTAGCCGCTACCTCCCCACGGACCAGCAGGCCAAGAGATGGGGCTGGCGACTAGTGCACGCGGGTCGGCAAAATGTGCCTCCGCACTCCGAATATCCAAGTAAGGGGCACCCACACAGTTACCTTTTTGACACATCTGGGCGACGAACACTCGACGAATATCAGATCATCTACATTACGACTGGGTCCGGCATCTTCGAATCACGCACCCAACCCAAAACGGAGGTGCGTACGGGGGATGCGATTCTGGTCTTCCCTAGTGAGTGGCACCGCTACCATCCGGACGCTGAAACTGGCTGGTCAGAATACTGGATTGGCTTCCGCGGAAAAGAGGCGGATCGCATCATGGAGGCTTTTTTCTCGCCAGAGGATCCCATACTTAAAGCGGGCCAGACCGATGCCCTTATTCAGCATTTCGACCAGATTCTCTATTGGTTACAACAACCTGTTGCCGCCAAGGAACAAATACTAGCCAGCCATGTGCCACTGACACTTGCGTTTCTAAGATCCGGAACTCTGAGCGAAAGTCGCTCACAGAGCAAGGACAGCGCACTCGTGGTTCAAGCCAAAGCCTCGATGCTCGCCAATCTGGCCACTCATACCGACCTCGAAGCACTCGCACAAGAACTCGGCGTCAGCTACTCCCGCTTCCGCTTCGCCTTCAAGAAGCAGACCGGCTACTCCCCGCGTGAATTCGAGAACATCATTAAACTCAACCGCGCACGCGACCTTCTGCTCCGCGAGGGTAACAGTGTTACTGAAACTGCAAGCGCTCTCGGCTACTCGACAGTTTACTATTTCTCTCGTGCCTTTAAAAAACAATTCGGTCAATCACCACAGCAATGGCTGCGCCAACAATAACGCTAGGTATTTAAAGAGCTAGTAGATTTCTAGCGGACCAAATCCAGGCGGCGATGACACACCTAAGAATTAGATGGCGCACCGATCGAGATACTACTGAGCGGCAAGCACCTCGCCTAGCTCCGAGCGGTGACGCTCTAAAGGGAAACTATGAACGGCGCCAATAGCACTGCGCCAACAATCGATGCACGGCTCAAATTTTGCTGCCGCAGCCACTCAAAGCACATTTTCTTTTCCGGCGAATAACCGACGTCACGCATGTTCAGCCCAAGACTTAAGGCTGATTGATCCACACTGGCAGATAAAAGACTGATCTGCTCCGGGATCTGCACATCCATGGAAGCGAGCACTGAGCCACTTGATCGCAACGCTCCTGACCCATGGGCCGTAATCTCGGACTGCCCTTGGAGGAAAAACTGTACGTAAGCTTGTCACGCTTATCGATCGCAATGATTCGCCTTAAAGCGCATCACAGCCTAGTATTAGTTGCTTCTAGGAGCATGCTTTATCTTTCGATACATAAGGATCATCAGCGCCAAAAATGAGACAATTAAAACCACTTCGTCAGCCAAATCTGACGTGCCACTATCACCACCATAAATCACATATATATCAAGTGTGCTTGCTTGCATTAACTCGAAATCCTGCTGTCTAGAAATCGTATTGGAAGCGATCACCATCGGTTCGAACGAGTTTAAGACATCATATGTGTATGTCGGATTTTTCATAATATTGATACGTCGAAATAACTAAAAAAGAATGCTCTACGAGCAAGGCAACAACCGCCACGCCCAGAACTCTAATGTATAAACTGGCTGCGTACTTCATTTCGCCTCCCCGATAGAACAAAATGAAAGCTGATTGGTGTTTCGAAAGTGAAACTAACAAGAATATTAGATTAGCGGCTAGTGTGCCAATTCGCCAAACACCATTACAATTAATAGAGAAATCGTAAAAAATTCAGTCCGAGATTTGTGCGCGGTCAAGCATCACTGCGCACAAGTGCCTGCATGATATTTTAAGTTTGATCGTCAAAGATAACCACGTGATCGCTCCCCCAACGCACTCCACGATAAGCATGTAGGAAAAGTACCAGCACATAGATCATCACAGGCAAAATCTCATCCGTGATCCCCCTTTGCCGGATAAAACGAATCGGCCCAAAAGTGCCGACCAACAATAAACCGCCGCCACACGGCTATTAACGCAAAACACCGCTGCTATTTGGTTTAATATTTCAGCCAGCCAGCCCCAGAAGCCTTGACCTGAGTCGGGCATTTTTGGACATTTGGGCAATGCCCCCTACTCCTATCCAGCTCGCTCGCACGATACATCTCCTGCTGGGCCTTTGGCTCCTCTCATTGTGCGCCTGCGATCAGCAGCAAAATGCGAGTTACTCTGCGACTGAAAAGTCACCGAATGCCCAGGCGGCAAACATCGAATACGGCATATTTCCAATTTCCCATAACCCAGCGCGCCAAGCCAAAATTGGCCCAGAGGCCTGCGTCGAGTGTCACGCAGATGAGGTCGACGACTGGAAGAATAGCCACCACGCCAAAGCCAACCGTCCCATCTCGATCAAGTTCGATCGCGCAGCCTTCACCCCAGTTCGTCGTATTCAGGAATCAGGCGTGACTTATGAAATGGCCGAAACCAACGGCAAATTTGAGCTACGCGTGATCCATGATGACGACAGCATTACCAGCTACGATCTTGTCGGCGTGATCGGCGAAACGCCACTCCGCCAATATCTGGCACAACTACCTGGAGATAAATTTCAAACCATCAGTGCCACCTACGATGTCAAAGAGGACCGTTGGTACGATGTATACGCGGGGGAAGATCGTCTTCCAGGCGAATGGGGTCACTGGGCGAATCAAGGCATGAACTGGAATGCCAATTGCGCGTATTGCCACACCACTGAATTCGAGAAGAACTTCGACTTCGAATCTAACAGCTATGATTCGACATGGACACAACAAGGACTGGCCTGTGCAGAATGCCATACCGGCCTCGAAGAACACGTCGTCGCAGCCAAAAGCGGCAACTACAGTGCTGGGTTATCGAAGCTCAGTACCGTCCAAACTGAGCACAATTGCGCCAGCTGCCACTCGCGCCGCGATCAGCTAACAGCCGACACCTTTTTACCGGGCGATGACTACCACGATCACTTCTCGCTGTCCTTGCCCGACCAGCCGAACCTCTACCATCATGATGGACAAATCCTAGACGAAGACTTCGTCTATGGCTCGTTCCAGATGAGCCGCATGGCACATGCAGGGGTGAGCTGCAAAGATTGCCACAACCCGCACACGCTTAAAACAATCTTACCAATTGAGAACAACCTGCTTTGCATGCGTTGCCACTCTGGCGGAGTTCAAAATGCGCCAATCATCGAACCCATCGCCCACAGCTTCCACAGCCAAGGCAGCACGGGTAATATGTGCGTGAATTGCCACATGTCGAAAACCACTTACATGCAAGTCGACCCACGCGGCGATCACGCATTCCTTTCCCCAGACCCACTGCTCACCAAAGAGCTCGGCATCCCGAACGCCTGCAACAAATGCCACACTGACGAGAGTGTCGATTGGGCGGTCGAATGGTCTGAGCAATGGTATGGCGAGAAGATGGTCGATAACCGTCAGCGCAAGCGTGCCCGCATTATCGCAGCCGCTCACAACCTCGATCCAAGTGCCCTACCAAAGCTGCTCGAGCTATTAAAAGACGAAGACCTACCTGGCTGGCGCGCCGCCTATACTGGCCTCCTAGGCAACTACCTGCCCAATCAATCTGTGGTCAAGGTGCTCAAGGCACTCCTCAGCGACGTCAACCCGATGGTCCGCAGCCGCGCAGTCGGCATGCTAGGTAGTGCTGGGCAAGCCGATGCCGCAATTGAAACGCTTGCCGACAGTTCACGCAGCGTCCGCATCGCAGCAGCGCGTGGCATCGCCGCGAATCAACTAATCCCTGATTCTATCGCGAAAAAAGAATGGGAGGAATATAACGAATTCAACACCGATCGCCCACAAACCCTACTGATGCTTGCCAATGAGGCAAATAGCGAAGGACGCAGTGCAGACACTCAGAAATATGTCGAGCGCGCGATCCTGATGGATCAGCTCAACCCAGAAATGTATCATCAAGCCGCAATTTTACTGAGCGGCGCAGGCCTCAATCAAGCCTCCCAAAAAACACTGTACCTGGGCTGGGAGTTAGCACCGAAAAACCCTTCCTTCCCATATTCACTGGGACTGCTCGCAGCCGAGCGAAAAGATCTCGAAAGCGCAGCCGGATTTCTAGAAGAAACCGTCGCCATCGAGCCTAGCTTCAGCCGCGCGTGGTACAATCTTTCACTCGCATACGGGCAGCTCAACCGCCCCGAAGATGCCGCTCGTGCGATGCAACGCGCACAAGCTGGACAATAAACAAATCTCGACTCTCCCACAAAGCACATCCAAAACGCACCAATGAAACTCAAACAGGGACAAATCTGGAAAAACGAAACTGGCTACATACGCATTGTTGAATTAGAGCGCCTCAGCGTAGACTTTAAAATGATGGAGGATCCGTTCACCAGAGATGGCACACACAAGCAACTCACGAAGAAAGAGTTCTGCCGCTTGGTTAAAGACGCCACGCTGGTTGAAGAAGGATAATTTGTAGGGGCGTTGCTGTTCGGCAAGCTCTAGATGATAACCCTTCGAAGACCGCTTCGTGCATGACGTAACGAACCAGCACCGGCACAGGCGCTTCGTGCAAGCGAGACGATCTCAACGGTATAAATCCACAGGTTGGTAGTCGCAATGGCGCTCTCCCGTCGTTTCCCGTATTTATGGTGAAATACGGGAAACCGAAAAAAACGTCTCGGCAGAGCGAGTCGGCTACATCAAAAAAAGCACTTTATTTGGTTTAAGACAACCCACCAGCACGCTCCCGACAGCCAACGAACAAGCACAAAAAACCGGGCGCGGCGCGTCCCACAGAAGCATGGTACGCGCCGCCCCCGGCAAATCCCTCTATGAGTTTAGCTTATTGACCGACTTTAACTGGTTTCAAGTTCCAAATCTGTTCGGCGTATTGGCCAATCGTGCGGTCGGATGAGAACTTACCCATCTTCGCGGTGTTGATAATCGCCATCTTCGCCCAACGCTGCTTGTCACTGAATGCCTTATCCACCTCTTCCTGAGCGCGAATGTAGTCGGCATAGTCAGCCAAGCAGAGATATGGATCTCCGCCTTCTAACAGGCTACTACAAAGCGGGGCAAAGGCATCTTTTTCTCCTGGTGTAAAGTAGTCGGAACGCAACCAATCGATCACGGACTTTAACTCCCAATTACTATTGTAGTAATCGTATGGGTTATAGCCTTGAACCTTCAATACTTCGACCTCATCGACCGTGTTTCCAAAGATAAAGATGTTCTCCTCACCGACTTCTTCACAGATCTCGACATTCGCACCATCGAGGGTACCGATCGTCAGCGCACCATTTAACGCGAGCTTCATGTTACCAGTGCCGGATGCTTCCTTACCCGCAGTCGAAATCTGCTCAGACAGGTCGGCGGCTGGAATCATCTTCTCGGCCATGGTGACACGATAGTTTTGCGGGAAGACGACCTTGATCTTATCGTTGATCCGCGAGTCGTTGTTTACCTTTTCGGCAATTTTGTTGATCGCACGGATGATGTTCTTCGCCAATGCGTAGCCTGGTGCAGCCTTCGCACCGAAGATGAATACACGTGGATTCATTTCGTAAGCTGGATCATTCAGTAGGCGACGGTAAAGCGTCAGAATATGCAGCACGTTCAGGTGCTGACGTTTGTATTCGTGCAGACGCTTGATCTGTACGTCGAACAGTGCGTCAGGGCTAATCACTGTGCCAGAGTCCTCCAACACGAAATCAGCAAATGCTTGTTTATTTGCACGCTTGATGTCCATGAATCGCTTCTGGAAATTCGCATCATCGGCAAACTGTGCAATACCCTCTAGTTGATTGAGATACTTCGGCCATTCAGGGCCTACCTTCTCTGTGATCAAACCACTCAGTCCTGGATTACAAGCCAACAACCAGCGACGTGGTGTAATACCATTGGTCATGTTGATCAACTTGTTCGGATACAATTCGTGGAATGTCGCGAACAGATTTTTCTTTAGCAAATTGGTGTGCAATGCCGCGACACCATTCACCTTAGTCGAACCTACGACAGAAAGATACGCCATGCGAATCATCTTCGGATAGCCCTCTTCAATGATCGAAAGCTCCGTTTTCTTCGCACCGTCGCCCGGCCACTTAGCCTCAACTACATGTTCAAGAAACTGTGAGTTAATCTCGTAGATAATCTCTAAATGACGCGGAAGGACTTTTTCGAAGAGCGGCACGCTCCACTTCTCTAGCGCCTCAGGGAGAAGCGTATGGTTAGTGTAGTTGCACGTTTTGCTAGTAATGGCCCATGCATCATCCCAATTCAGACCATGATCATCGATGAGCAAGCGCATCAACTCAGGAATCGCAATCGCAGGGTGCGTATCATTCAACTGGATCGCATTAAAATCAGGGAATTCGGCCCAATCGCTGTGATTGGCCAGGAAGCGACGCATGATATCCTTCAACGAGCAACTCACGAAGAAATACTGCTGCACTAGACGGAGCTCTTTACCATTTTCAGTCGAGTCATTCGGATACAGCACTTTGGAGATCGACTCACTCAAAGCCTTTTCGCGAACGGCTTCGACATAGCCACCCTCATTGAAGATGTTGAAATCAAACTCGCTCGATGCTTTCGAATCCCAAAGACGCAGAAAATTAACAGTTTCGGCTCCGTAACCGACGATTGCGATATCATAGGGCACGCCTTCGATCGTCTTCTGATCGACCCACACCGGACGAAATCCCCCCTTGTCATCGATGTGATGCTCGACTCGGCCGTAGAGCTGTACTTGCTGCGCGAAGTTCGGCCGCATCACTTCCCAAGGGCAGCCCTTTTCCATCCAAGCATCTGGATGCTCAACTTGGTATCCGTCTTTAAACTCCTGACGAAATAGACCAAACTCGTAATGAATACCATAGCCAATCGCTGGCAGGTCCAGCGTTGCGAGGGAATCAAGGAAACACGCGGCCAAGCGACCGAGGCCACCATTACCGAGCCCCATATCAGCCTCTTCGTCAGCGATTGCGGTAAAATCTTGGCCAAGCTCGCCGAGCGCATCACGTGTTTGCTCGAACAGACCGGAATTGTGCAGATTATTGACCAACAAGCGGCCCATCAAATACTCCAAACTCAAGTAGTAAGCACGACGCACTTTTTTCTCATGATGCACCGCTTGAGTCTTCATGAAGCGGTCGAGTATGCGGTCACGCACCGCATGGCAAGTAGCCATCCACCACTCGTCCTGACTCGCGTTTTCAGGGTGACGCGCCAGCGTAAAACGCAGGTGATTGAGAATCGAGGTCTTGATTGATTCGGTGGTAGCCGCAGTACTAAAGCGGAAAGATGGCTCTGACGCCTTGCTTGCTGATGCGCTGTTGGCAGCGGTTTTTTTAGCAGCAGATTTGGCCGTTTTTTTAGCCGTTTTTTTAGCTGTTGTGGTCATAATATGTGTGTCTGTGTAAAATTGGCGAAAAAGATCTCCTCTAGTCTTGAATCGGATCCAAGGAAACGTCAAAAACGTAACTATTTCCGAAGCAGTTGAAAGCGGTAAAGCAAAAAAAAGCGCCAGTTCTGCGAAATTCCCCAGCAAAATAGGCAGCAGCACTGCATTCCACACAAGCGCAAATAAAATTGTGCGTGTTCAACAGTTTACACCGCCTCGGGCTTCCTCAGCGGAAGCACAGAGGGCATGGCATACAACCAGCCCCTAGGCTTCAACGCAGCGAGCGGGTTTATCCCGCGATATTATAGCGGAGGGAAACACTCCGTCGTTGCTACCGATAGTCCCAGACGGTCCAATCAATACATGGAAACGACGGAGCGTTTCCCTCCAGCTCACTCGCCGCCGGCGAGCACGCACGGCAGCAGAGCTGCGTCTTTCATCCCATGGATGATTTTCTTATCCGCCGGGCACAAAGTGGCGAGCACGCCGTGCAACTCAGCGCGTTGCGCCTTTTTATCCACGAAGTAATACGGGCACAATCGCACCCGACCCTCCATCTGATAGATACTGCCATCGTCCCGATAGACAGGATGCGACAAACGCCGCGGCTTTTCGTAAGTTTGCAAAATGTGCAACGAAGTATCGGCCATTGTCACCGCTTGTTGAATTGCAGCCTGCCATTCCGCCTTCGACGAGTCACTGCCTAGTGTCACACTGCGTGCGCCCCACGCAGTCTCATGAAACCCGCTAATCTTAATAATCAAATTACGCTCCTTCTTGCTCGCATCGGCTAGTTGCGACCAGCGAGTCATCGGCTTACCACCAATCAGTGGCGCGTCGAGTACTGCATTCGGCGGCAAGTCCACCGGATCCATGACCCAAGTTTGCGGAATCACCCGCTTGAGCACCTGATACGAGGCCTTCGATAAATTCTCTTTCCAGAAATCTTCGAGAATATGGTGGTGCAACAGCGCCAAGTTGAGTTTCTCTTCCTGAAAAGGCCGCATCGGCGGCGTCAGACTCAGTGGCGACTCACGCCCCGCTGTTACCAAATGTTCGGCGATCAATACATTCGCCAAGTCAAACAGCTCCCAGAAGCGATAAATCACATCCACCTGTTGTGGCTCGCCATCCATCGGCACACAAATCGTATCGCCCATCGGCATCACATCGTCGGTATGATGCACGTACACACGGCGCCCATTGGCTCGCAGTTGCTCGGCGATCCATTCCATCTCTGGGCGATAGGTCGCAGCCTCATCACTAACCAGAATTGCGATATAAGGCGCCACTACATTTGGCGCAGCACTACACAGCGCCTGATAAAAGGCTTCGACCATATTCTGCTCGCCCGAACCGATTAACGCATCCGCATGCACGCCCGCATAGAGGCGATTCAAAAATGCCGTCAACCCGATGCCACCCGGCACCGAGTCCATCTCGGTCAGCGCAAAACCATTATCGGTCATCAATAGGTCTGGCCGCACCACCATCGGCGTCGAGCCACGCAGCGCCTTCGAGCGCGCATGTTCAATCAGCGCTGTTGGCTTGCCACGATCGAGGTACTCAGCAACCCACGGCGCCTTCAACTCACGATTACGCAGCAAATTTTTATCCGTCGCCGAACGCAGATACAATGTCTCATGCGCACGGTAAAAATCGTAGCAAGCTTGGCCGATCAATTCGATCTCAGCCACCTGCTTCGCATCCAGCGGAAACGCCACCGGCGAGGTGCGCCAACTCTTATTTTCGAATAAGCTCTGCTCCGAAAAAGTCTGTTGCACCGCCTCGAAGCTCAAGCCTGCCACACTGTCGTCTAAATTACTCATTGCCAAATTCTCGCTCTGCAGCTGATACCCGCGAAGTCGGACCGCCTGCTCGCAACCACGCATGAATAAATGGATCCAGCGCACCATCCATGACCGCTTGAATATTACCAGACTCTACGCCAGTGCGTAGATCCTTAATCATTTGATACGGCTGAAAGACATACGAGCGGATCTGGTTACCCCAAGCAATGTCGCCCTTTTCACCATAGAATTTCTCGATTTCGCTGCGCTTCTCATCCTCCTGTTTTTCATACAGCCGGGATTTCAAGGTGCGCATCGCAGAGGCCTTATTCTTGATTTGAGAACGGTCATTCTGACAAGTCACCACGATACCAGACGGAATGTGAGTGAGCCGCACCGCAGACTCCGTCTTATTAACGTGCTGACCTCCCTTACCACTAGCACGATACACATCTGTGCGGAGATCCGACGGATCGACCACAATATCGGCATCATCTTCCAACTCGGCAATCACATCGACCGAAGAGAATGAAGTATGACGGCGGGAGGCGGAATCAAATGGGCTGATGCGCACTAGCCGGTGCACTCCACGCTCTGCCTTGGCATAACCAAACGCATTTGGACCGGAAATACGAATCGTCGCTCCACTGATGCCAGCTTCTTCCCCGGGTGAAAGATCCAACACATCGACAGTAAAGCCCGCTTGTTCGCCCCAGCGCGAATACATGCGAAAGAGCATATCAGCCCAGTCGCACGACTCCGTGCCGCCCGCCCCAGCATGCACCGTGAGCAAAGCATTGCAGCCATCATTCGGGCCGCTCAAGAACGACGCCAACTCCAGCTCATCGAGCTTAGGCTGTAGGCGTGCCAACGTATCTAGCACCTCCTGTTGATACGATTCTGCATCGGGATCATCAGCCATCTCATCGACGAGTTCCAGCATTGCAGCAAGATCACCGAGTTCAGCACGAAATGCTTTGGACGGATTCACTGTAACCTTCAGGCGATTCGCCTCGGCGATTACTTTTTGCGCAGCAGTTTGGTCGCCCCAGAAATCAGGGTTTGCCATCAGATCCTCTAACTCTGCGATACGAGTCGTCTTGGTATCAGCGTCAAAGATACCTCCAAATGTGGCCGGCACGACGGGTCACTTCTTGGATTTGCGAGCGCAGTTCTGGAGTAATCAAATTCATCTGTTAAGATAGGAACCAAGAGCGTACAGAGTTAAAGCACAAAATCGCAAACCACCAATTCGCTACTCGCTTTTCGGCGAACTTTCAAGCTCATCCGCCCCTGCTCCCTCTGTCGTGCCGTATTTCGCCATCGTATAAATAAATAGATCCTCTACCTTCTTACGCGCCCAAGGTGTCCTACGTAGAAACTTCAGGCTGGATTTGACCGATGGATCTTCGTTGAAGCAGCGGACCTCGATGCGACCGCCTAAGCCCTCCCATCCATAATAATCAGAGAGACTGGTAACAATCTGCTCAAGCGTATAGCCGTGTAAAGGATTCTTAGGTTGTTCGTAATTCATGCACTCTAGTCTGCCGCGTAATTAAATTAAACGTGAAACGTGTCACATTCACACAAGAAAGTGAAGGTTCAAATTAAAGCAATCCACATGCCAAAGATCGGCGCACTCGGATCAATACCGGTCACGGCCACTACCCACAAAGCTCTTCTGGCTAATACTCATAAATTACTCTGACTCAAAATCGTCTAAGTACGTCTCTGAGGGCTTGAAGTGATCGGGATACATCCCTTATTTCGCAATAAAATAGCCTACAAATTGGTATTGTCCCCGCAATCATGTAAGTTATCCTTTTTTACATATGTGTTTATCAGACAACAGATTTACCTCCCCTCAAAAGTGTCAATTCGTCGGCATTCTCGTCGTCACTAGCTTAATTCTAGCACAGCCTTTTGTAAATGCGGACACAGACCAGAATTTCGTGCCCAGTACCAGCCCACTGATCACTGAAGGCTATGCGCAGCTCGAAGGCGGACAGCCTGCAAAAGCATTGATCGCATTTGAGCAAGCGCTTCAGGTTGACGCCAAGAATCTCTCTGCACGACTCGGGCAAGCCATGATCTTTGCCAAGCAAGAGCGCCACCAGGAAGCCTTCACTTCTTACGATGTGATTGTGGAGCACTATCCACAACACGCGTTCGCATGGAATGGGCGCGGGCTCGCCGCCTTTAACTTAGAGGACTTCGACACCGCACTCACCTCATTTCAAATGGCTACTGTCGATCAGCCAGTAAATGGATTCTTTTACGAATCATTGGCATGGACACAGATGTGCCGTGGCGAATTTATCGACGCAGCTGAGTCCGCAAAAAAAGCTTCGCTCATGTATAGTCGCAAGGGTGAGACTTCCACATATCCACTGCTAATTGCCTACTTCTCGTACCATGAATCAGGCGATGCCCAAAACGCCCTACGCACACTCGCATACGCCAACAAAAATAAGCCAGTCAATCAATGGCCCGCGCCAGTGATTGATTATTTAAGCGAGAAAATAGGCGAAGCCGATCTCATCAGTTTTGTCACCAATTCCGCCGAAGAAACCGAAGCACACACTTACATTGGGCTTTACTTGCGCCTACTCGGCGAAACCGATGCTGCCGATCAGCATCTTCAATGGGTCAGTCAAAATGGCAATTCCCAGGTATTTGAGTATACCCTCGCCCGCGCGCTCAATTTACAAAACAACGTCGCTTCGGCCATCCGCTAGCATTGGAATGAGCACTACCGGATTCGGAATGCGATGCCGACCGTTCCACGTTGTCGGTGTCGGTCTAATCGTTGCGCTCAGTTCGATCCTCTCTGCAGGTGAAGCACCGGCAATGGCCATACCGCCGCTGCCAATAAAATTTGAATGCAAACGAGTGCCAATGGTCACGCAAAAAGGAAATTTCTGCGTGCCTGCCTCTGCTGCAATGATTGCAGGCTTCCACGCCGTCAAAACTGACCAGGATCAAATCGCACAGCTCTCCTCCAAAGCATCCATCTCAAACGAAGGCACTTATCCCAGCGATATGTCCCTCGCCATGGGCAAAATCGGCTTTGACGGACGCACTCTGCTGTGGGAGGGCGAAGCAGAATTCAATGCCAAGATTTTACCCGTCATACGAAACGCTTTAGTCAAGACCGGCCCCATCTATATTTCCTTTCGCCCAAGTGTATTTGGCAGCATGGGGCATGGCTGTGTTATCGTCGGCTACGATGATCGACGCCAAGAAATGCTCTTTTATAATCCGTGGGGCAATCAATTCAAGAAAGACTACAACGTTGTCGCCCTCCATGGCTATGGCATCGTGGTCTTCGATCCGCCACGTATTGCCCCCCCCGCATCAGCCGACTTTGTCACTCAGATTCAACAAAGTGTGCCACGCTACGACGGCGACTTTCTCACCTTAGCCAACCAGCTGCAGCAGTCAGAGCAATCCTTCGAGCTCGTCTGGTGCAGTCGCCGTGACACACGCAATGACAAACACTTTGCGGTCGATACGGCACGCCGTGATGGACGGAAAATACTTGAGCTGGCCTTTCGGCGAAATCCTGGTGTCCTCATCCCCGCGAGCCCCAATGGGAAAACTACAAAATACTATTTTGTCACACGGCCTCCGCAAGGGGGCGCCAGCTACTCAGTGCGCGAAATCACCGAGCAGGGCTGGAGCGACGCAGCCCTCAAAACACTCGGCAGTTTGACGCGTGAATGGGCCACCATCTTTACCATTACCGATCAAACCGAACCCCTCTGGGAATTACCGATGATCGAGCTGCACAGCAGCCATTCGACCGATACAAATCAGCCGAGTACAACTGCCCAGTGAAGAAATTCAATGCGAAGGTACCACAACGACGGTATCTCCCCCTGGTCAAACGAAGGACGGAGTCGCTCTGCTAGCCCTCTGCGGCAGCTCCACCGCATCAGTCTATTCATCCGCCGGCGGATTCACTCTTAGACCGCCTGTCGGCGTCACTCGCTGATCGGGCCCGGCTGCCGCTCAATTCGCCAACCGCTTCATCTATTATATTATATGCCGATTATTCATCTTTACTGCCTCGTTTTTAAACTCGGTCGTGTAGCGTTGCATTTTTATGATTTGATTCTTTTTCTAAGAGAATCTCATGTCCTGTTCTCTCAGGGTACATCACTAATAAAACTACACACAGGACCAGTGTGCCCTGAGGATCTGCAGCGCAATTCCCGAACACCAAGGGCAGGACCCGGCGACACTCAAGCGGTTCTCCCTACAGCACCTCCACAACTTCAGACAGCACGTTGGTGGGTGACAGACATTGCGTGCCGATACAGACCTGATAATCAGCGGATTGCTCGTCAGTCGTGGTCTGAATGAAAACTCGGCGCCAGGGCGCGGCTGCGAGTGCGACTTGCAAGTCTTCAAGCGAGACACCTGCACGCACTTTAATGACGGCGATGCCGATGGCGTGCGTGGTTACCGCTTCCAGTGCATGAGCGACTCCGGCGGCGACTTTCTGTGCATAATCAGCAAAGGCAGGCAGCGTAGCGCGCAGTGCGCTGTCGTAACGGCCTTCCCCGGTGAGTGCGTAGAGCCCAGACAGCGCGTGCAGCAAGGCAGCGTTACCCGAAGGGGTGGCATTATCGAACCACTCCTTGCGACGCGCAACAGGTGTCTCGGTGTCTTCCGCAGTAAAAAAACACCCGATCGCGTGTGGATCCTCAAAATAGCGCAGCGCGCTATCGACACAGGCTTGTGCACGCGCCTGATACCTAGCGGATGCCCCCGCTTCTAGAACATCAATCTTCGACGCGATCGCCAAGAAGGCCTCTGCTGCCAGTGCATAATCATGTAAAAAGCCATCGACCTGTGCACCAGAACCTTGATAATAAACAGCCTTCAAGCGCAGGTCGCCGCCTTGCTGTTCGGTGAGTTCTTCCCAAATAAAATCAGCAGCTTTGCGCGCGCACTGCAGCCACTCCGGACGTTTGAAATAAAATCCGGCATCTGCGACCGATCGGATCAACATACAATTCCACGCGGTGTTGATCTTGGTATCTTTGCCGGGACGCACACGATTGGCTTCGCGATACGCCAACAATTTCGTACGAGCTGCTGCGAGTTTGTCACGCACACCGATATCAGCATCCACCAACGCGGGGTTCGAACTGCCATGCTCAAAGTTCCCCTCGGCGGTGATGTTATAAGCCAAACGGATTTCGCGAGCCTCTTCAGTCGGCCCAAGCACCGAATCGATTTCTTCGGGTGTCCACACATAGTAGCGCCCTTCTTCGCCATCGCTATCCGCATCGAGCGCAGCATAGAAGCCCCCGCCATCCGCGCTCATTTCTCGTTCCAACCAGCCAATCGTCTCTTCGACGACTGCAGCGTAAAGCGGATCTTGATTATCCAACCAGCCGCGGGTGTAGGCATCGATCAGCAATGCATTATCATAAAGCATCTTCTCGAAATGCGGAATCAACCAATGCGGATCGACGCTATAACGAGCAAATCCGCCACCGAACTGATCAAATAATCCACCATGCGCCATCGCACGCAGCGTCGTGTGACAAACGGAATCGATACGCTCGCCGAGCGCTGGCTCTGCATCGACTGCCGCGCTACGGCGGAGCGCACGTAGAAAATTCAAAGTCATCGAAGGTGGGAATTTCGGTGCGCCACCGAACCCGCCATATTGATCGTCGTGCGTGCCGCAAATCCCATTGGCTGCCTCAATCAAAAATGAATTATCCCACCCGCCAGTGCTGGCAGCCATGGTCGAAGCCATAATATTTTTCTGAATCGCATCCGCATTCTCTTCTAGCTCGGCTCGGGAGCGCTTGTAGTGATCAGAGATACGCATCAACACTTGCGGCCATGGAATCAAGCCTTGCCCGCGATCTTCGGGTGGGAAATAAGTGCCACCAAAAAACGGGCGGCCATCCGGCAGGCAAAAAACATTTAAGGGCCAGCCGCCGGATTGCTGAAGCATCTGCACCGCTTCCATGTAAACTTGATCGACGTCGGGGCGCTCCTCGCGGTCTACCTTCACACAAATGAAGTGCTGATTCATCAACTTCGCAATGTAATCACTCTCGAAACTTTCATGTGCCATCACGTGGCACCAGTGGCAGGCAGAGTAGCCGATCGAAACCAGCAACGGCTTGCCCGACGCTTCCGCGGCAGCCAAGGCCTCTTTGCCCCAGGGATACCAATCGACTGGATTTTCGGCATGTTGCTTGAGATAGAGACTGTTCTCTTTAGAGAGGCGATTTTGCATCTGGCTTATTATAAAACGTTTAAAAAGTTGAGCGGGTCACCCACGCATGGTATAGATCTCGAAATTATGCGAGACGCGAGTTAAGTAAACTCGTTTATAAATAAATTGTTTTGCAGCGTGGCGGTCCTGCTTCACACAATACAGATTATTGCATTCAACATGTCTTCAATCCACATACTATCCGATCGAGTCGCCAACCAAATCGCCGCAGGCGAGGTGATTGAGCGCCCAGTCGCAGTGGTCAAAGAACTAGTCGAAAATAGTCTCGATGCTGGCGCGACTCAGATCGAGGTCGAGTTCCGCAACGGCGGTAAGTCCTACATCCGCATTACGGACAACGGTAAGGGCATGTCACCAGACGAGTCACTGCTCTGCCTAGAACGCCACGCGACAAGTAAGATCCGCGAAGCTGCCGACCTCAACGAGGTGTGTAGCTTCGGCTTTCGTGGCGAAGCGCTACCATCCATCGCATCGGTCTCCAAATTTACCCTGCGCACCCGTTCAAAAGAATGGGAGCACGGCACCGAGATCTTCATCAACGGCGGCAAAATGATTGAGAAGAAAGACTGCGGCATGCCGGTTGGTACCGTGATCGAAGTCGCACATCTGTTTAATTCTGTGCCCGCGCGGCGTAAGTTCCTAAAGACTGATCCCACCGAAACTGCTCATATCACATATAATTGTCGCCTGTTCGCAGTGGCACATCCGAATGTCGCTTTCCGTGTGCTGGAAAATGGGCGCACAGTATTTCAGTCACCCGCCTGCGAAAACCTGCGCGACCGTATCGCCGAAATCTGGGGCCGCAACCTTGCGGATGATTTGATCCCCGTCGATGTCAGTGATCCGAAGACTGGCTTCCGCTTGAGAGGACTTACTGCAAAGCCAGGAGTGGGACGATCAACCCGTCGCGAACTTGTGACACTGGTCAATCGCCGCCCAGTAGATAGTCGCACGCTGAGTCTAGCCGTGCTCGACGCCTATCATGGCCGCATTCAAAAAGGCCGTTACCCGCCCGCATTTCTATTTCTCGAAATTCAACCGCAAGAAGTGGATGTCAATGTCCATCCTGCCAAGCGTGAGGTGCGCTTCCGCGACGACGGGGCCATTCGCCGCTTCGTACTGAATGCAATAACCGAGACTCTGGCCGCTAGTCGGGCCGATAATATCGCGCAAGCAGTGACGCAAATTCCGCTCGCGGCTGACGTGAAAATCGAGACGCCTGCCTCCCTCGCAGCCAAAGTACCAGGCATCGAAAAGCCGAAAGTCGCTATCCTCCCAAGCTCAAGCGCACCGATCTACCCTGCAGTCAGCAAAGCGACTCATACAAACGCGATTGGCACTGCACCGCAAGCAGTTGCCCCGACACTCGATGTAAGTCCATCGCCTGCAACACCCCAAACGACTCCCGACTGGCGTTTGATTATTGTATTAAAGAAGCGCTATGCGCTATTCGACACCCCCCGCGGACTAGTAATGTTACACCTACGCCACGCCGATCAACGCGTGCGCTTTGAACGCATCAGCAAAGAATTCAAAAACGACAAAGCTACCAGCCAACGCTTACTGATCCCGCATCCGATCGAATTCGAGCCACTGGCATCTGCAGCACTTAAATCACAACTACAGCAGTTGAACGCGCAAGGCTTTCAAGTCGAAGAATTCGGACGCAATTTCTACCGTATCGAAGCAGTGCCGACATGGCTATCTCCCGAGCAGGCAGAGCCCTTCATCCGTGATCTCGTGGATTTGATTCGCCAACGCGGCGGCATGCGTAAACCAAACGCACTCGACTCGGATGTCATCGCACGCCTCGCTGTCGAAGGCAGCTACCGACGCAGCGATTCGTTGACCGATCAAGCCGTCGAGCAACTCGCCAAAGACCTACTTAGCTGCGATACCCCACACACCTCTCCGTTCGGCAGACCGACCTTCAGTGAAGTCAGCTGGAACGAATGGGAACGCCGCTTCGGCAGCGATTAACTTTGCGATCGCAGCGACACGGCTCAATTGCGAACACTGGTGAAAAATCCGCCGCCCGTGTGGCGGATCAATCCCTGGCTCACCTGCAGCAGCGCTCCACGATCGAGCGTCAAACATGGTTTGCGGCGGCGCTCGATCGCGCAAGATTATTAGGTAATCTTGCGGAGAGGATGGTGACTGAATTTAGTCGTTAGAAGATAAATCTCTTAAAGTGAGTTAAGATAGAGCAATCGCAGCGGCGAGTAAGGCAGCAAATTCTAGGTGCACACCACCTGCCGTCTCAGCCACCTCCTCATGGGAGAGCGGGCCCGAGGATATTCCGGCCGCCGCGTTGGTGATACAGGAAAGTCCGATCACACGAATTCCTAATTGGCGTGCAACGATCGCTTCTGGCACAGTCGACATGCCGACCGCATCAGCCCCTAAAGTTGCGAAAGCACGAATCTCTGCGGGTGTTTCAAAGCTAGGCCCGGTGGTAGCGAGATAGATGCCTTCCTGTAATCGTATGCTTTGGCTTTGCGCCCATTCACGGATTTTTTGGCGTAAAGCTTTGTCGTATACCTCCGTCATATCCGGAAAGCGTACGCCCACATCAACAACCGCGCCTATCAGCGGATTGGTGCCCAGAAAATTAATATGATCATGAATCAACATGAAATCGCCTGGCACATAGCTGGGATTGATCCCGCCTGCTGCATTTGTCACAAACAGGGTCTTTACGCCGAGTTCATACATCATTCGAACCGGTAAAGTTAACTGATCCATCCGATAACCCTCATAAAAATGAAAGCGACCCTGCATGCAAATCACCCGACGGCCATCCACATATCCGAAAACAAATTGTCCAACATGCCCGGGCACTGTTGAGACAGGGAAGCCTTCGATCTCAGCATACGGCAGATGCCCAACGATTTCAATCCGATCATCGGCAAAAAATCCCAGCCCCGAGCCTAGGATTAAGCCGATTTCTGGTTTAAAATCAGTGATTTCAGTCGGTAGTTTAGGTAGCTTCATAAAGTTAACTGGTTAAGACTCAGACATTTGATCGATAATCACATTCGAACAGGCAACTGGTTGAGCCGAATAAGTGATCGCACGACGCCCCACCGCTGATAAATGCACCACCGCGCCAACGACTAACGCACTGACTTGATAGTCCCGAAATCCACCAGACACTACTCCATGCACCATTCCAGTCACCAATAGCTTCATCTGAGCACGACTCACCGCGCGGTAGACTCGTTTCATTGCAATAATTTCTTGAGGGATCAGCATATGGAAGATCACAGCATACATCCAATCCAGATGAGTTCAACGCAGATATAACTTGGAATTCATACATCCATGCAGATGCTCGCTAACAACTCCCTTATTCAAAACTACTCATGAATGCTTCAGACTTCGCAGCCACACTTGATGCTACAAATCTAAAACTTGACGCCAGTGATGGTGAAATTTGTGCCCTCAGTGATGAGGCTGCACACGCTGGATACGCATCGGTTTGCATCTATCCCAGCAGTGTCTCGATTTGCTCCGACATCTTATATAACTCCAAGGCAAAAGTGTGCACCGTAATCGGCTTTCCACATGGGCGCTCAAGCTTGGAGTCAAAGCGCGAGGAGATCATACACGCCAAGGCCAATGGTGCTAACGAGGTCGATATCGTAATGAACTATGCCGCACTACGGGCTGGCGATAAAACTATCGTAACCGAAGAAATCGTCCGCCTTTGCGTAGTCGCTCGCGAATCTAAGCTAGTAACCAAGGTCATCGTTGAGGCTTGCTATTTAAATGAGGCACAGAAATTAACCGCACTAGCAATCTGTGAAAAGGCTGGTGCCGATTTCATTAAGACCTCGACCGGCTTTGGCTCAGGCGGAGCAACTATTGAAGATATCAAACTCTTCGCCGACAACCGCAAGGGATCGATCAAAATTAAAGCCAGTGGCGGCATCCGTACACTCAGCAATGCACTAGCGCTGATCGAAGCTGGCGCTGATCGCCTCGGCGTCTCGGCCGCCCGTGAGCTACTCGCAGAGCTCAACGGCCAGCGCTTCAAAGCGAGCGACAATAATAATTACTAGGTGCGGAGGTCGTGATACGAGGGTTCACCTGCGTGATTACCGCGTTAGCCAAATTCATCGTCACTTGCTGGCGAGACCACTAACTACGGCGATTGGCAACTAGACATACCAGAGCGAACAGGAGCTCTGCGAGGAGTCCGCGGCACCACTCAACAGACTTGATTCTGTTAACAACCTCCCCAGCACTCATCACAGTAGATCGACTTTGATCGTTAACAAGTTATCGCATTTCAAATATTCGTGGACAGCACGGAGGTCGCCCTTGCAGAGCACAAAAAAAGAGGAGGCATACAATGCCTCCCCTTTTAAAGTTATTGTGGTGATAGCCGACTTTATTGAACCGGTGCAATCTGACTCAATAACTCGTCGATCACATCATGTGATGAATAGCTCAAGGTGTCCCAATTTACAAAACGACCCAACTTAGTGACATCGTCACCACTCGTTACAATTGCTGGCTCAACACCTCCATCTTTGTACTTCTGCGGCATACCGATCGCAGCAATCAGACCATTGCAGAGACATTTACGACCGACAGTGTCTTCTTCCTTACCACCTTTCTTCAGGTAATCCTTCACCGGCTCGGACGGGCAACGATAGCCGACCGTCGCGTCTGCCTTCTTGTAAGGATGGCGCAAATAGCAGAGGTCGCAGATACGCTTACGAGATTTATATACCTTCTCTTCGAAGATCGTACCTTCGAGATTTACAACCTTAAACGGGAAGCCAGTTGGCGAGCCACGGGCATCAGTAAAAATCTTGACCTCACCCGTTTTCACTTTCTCTAACACGCGTTTCTTGATTGAGAACGCGAAGCCCGACTCATTACTATAAGCAAAGGCAGTGCCGACTTGAATACCCGCAGCACCAGCTGCCAAGGCGTCTTTAAGACCGGTCTCGGAAGAACCACCACCAGCGAGCCAGAAAGGAATCCCCATTTTACTGAGTTGCTCCAAATTTGCTTCGTCCTTTACGCCGTAAATTGGCTCATTCTTCTCATCCAGCTTCATTCCTCCGCGTGGCGGTGCATTATGACCACCCGCAACATGACGCTCGACGATGAAACCATTGACTTTACCAGTCGATTTCTTCGCTAAAGTAAGCGCCAAGACATTGGAGGAAATGATCGGAAAGAAGTCGGGGCGTTTCAGCTTCGGCAACTCGATATCAGGTAGGTGCGAACGGATCCATTCGAGTGGATCAAAGCGACTGAAATACGCATCTTCTTTGTCGGCATCTTCGACATTGATTCGCATTTCGACTGGTTTCCACTCAGATAAGGCATCCAAAATACCCGGAATGGTGCGTGGAATTCCCGCGCCCATCAGGACGTTGTCCACGCCTGCAAGCATGGCGCCAAACATAGAGGTTAGATTCGGCATCTGAATCTTTTCAAGGAAATTCACACCAACGTGGCCTTGATGCCCTTCCTTAGCGAGGAAGACCTCGACGAAGTTGGCCGCTATCGTCAAATCGACGACATTTGCAGTGGGATCGATACGGAAGCCCGGGATCAGCCTGGCTGGCTTTTCGTCTTGCTCGGCTTCAGCCTTAAAATAACGCGCTAAAATACGCTCTGCAACGGCTGGCACTGGAAACGCAGCCAATCCACGACGCATGTGGCCCCCCACATCTCCATGTTGTAAACGACGAACCAGTACTGTGTCCAACGCTGTCCCGGAGACCACTCCGAGCTGCCCAACAGAAGACACCGAATTTGCGAGTCTCCAATCAGAAACTCCGGCACCCATGCCACCTTGAATGATTTTTGGTAGAAACATATATAATAAGTTTATTAGTCATTAATCGACTCATGCACGAGCCATATAAAAAAGTAATCTAAGAAGGTTACAGTTTAAATTAAATCGTGCGAACATTATTACACAAAAGAATCAAGAAAGCTTAGTTGATCTGCCGAACATCAAGCCAATCAGGCACACATTCGCCTGATCCCTTTAACTGAAGGACCTAGACGGCAACACAGACAAATCAACGATGGCATCTTTTTGGTACACATGCGCGCCAGGCCGATCATTCAATACCTCTCGAACCACCGAAGCTGGTGCGATACATCGATATTTCCGTAATCGACTGCGTAAAACCAGTGCTCCAAGCAACACAAACTGGCCCATTTTCCAGCACTTATGTAGACCTAACCCCGTTGTGTTTCAAACTACCCGCCAACAGCGAGTTGGCCGAAAATATATCACAGAGGTAGTTGCAATCCGATTAAACCACACCACATCGCAGCCTTGTCCGCGCATAAATCGAGTTCGCCGCTGGATCAGTAGCATTCGAACGGATCACCGATAGAATTCGTGTGCCGAGACGCTGCGCCAGTGCTCCGACTTTCAATACTTACTCAAAGTCCACTCGCTGGAACGCCGCAACTGCGCCAGCTCTGGGAGATGGTGCAGTTGCGGCGCGCAAAAGATATCATCCACCCGCCCTGCAGCCAAGAAACCCGGAAAATGCTCGAAATCGACCTAATATTCGATGACCACCTCGCTTATCAGCGCTGGTAAACGACCTCCCACGCAAAGAATCCGACCGCAGCGCCCTAAAGCCAGCAAACTCCTGTAGCAATTCAGTACCAATAGCCACACGCCCACAACTAGGGCCGCGGTGCGCGGCATGTCAGATGCAGACTTAAAAGCGATTGGCCAGATGTGCGCCTGATTAAGGCAACTAATTCGACGCCCCTTGTTTCTTGGCAGCAGTATCGCCACGCCGAGGGCCAACACTTAACTCCCCCGTGCCCGACAGCAGAATAGCCGCAGGTCGTGTCTCTGGGAAATAGGAGAAGATAATCACCATAATCACAGTGATTGGCACGCACAAAAACATGCCCGGAATCCCCCAGACCGAGCCCCACAGGCCAAGCGACAGCAGAATAACGATCGGACTTAGATTCAATCGGTTACCCATCAACCGCGGCTCCAAAAGACTACCGATACAGAATTGTAAGCCCGTTAATACCGAGGCTGTGATCACAAAGGGGCCGAGCGTATCAAACTGCACCAAAGCCAAGACCGACGGAAACGCAGTCGCGACGATTGACCCTATCGTCGGGATGAAATTAAGGAAAAAGATAAGAACCGCCCAAAAGCTCGCAAAATCGACTCCGACGAGGCTTAAGACCGAATAGCTTAACAATCCTGTCGCCGCACTAGTAAGGACTTTAATCCCGATATAGGAGCGGATATCTGAACGAATCTTTTCAATCAGCTCTAAGACCTCTTCGAGACGATCCGGATCTCGAACCAGTCCATGCATTTTTGCAGTAAATGTGCGCTGCTCTAACAAAAGGAAGATCAAATACAAAATAATGATTCCAGTCCGACTGAGCAACGAGCGCACAGTGCCCCCAATATCCTGTAAATAACTACTCAAATTGATCTGAGCAAAGATCTCTTTAATATTAGGTGCCTCCTGAACCCCGAATAGCTCATACCCTTTATAAATTAAACCCTCCAAATTCTGCTGATAGAGGGGTGCAACTTTGATCACACTGGCGATATTTACCGTGATCAATTGAACCACTAAACTCAACGAAGCTAAGATCACTGCAATCGCCACAATCATGGCTATCGGCCGAGGCAGCGACACACGACCGATACGCAGCCGACAAATTGTATGTGCTAAAATATTGATCAGGTAGGCGACCGCTCCAGCAATCACGAGGGGCAGCAACAGGGCCTGCCCCAAATAGAGCAAATAAAAGGTCAAAAAAACGATCAACATCGTTATTGCTGCGCGCTGCAATTTCATAGCCATCATTTAATAAGAAGTCTTCGGGCGATGTCCACCACGTAGCAGCACGAATATTTAGCTAAGCTAAAACACTTATGATTCTTAAAAAACGTTATTTTGCACCTACCATTGAAACACATAATCCTCATCGCCCTCAGCCTATTGACTTTCACCTTCAGCCTAAACGCGGTAAAACAGGATGACGCGGGGAAGCCTGACAAACAAAGAACGGCTCAAAATCAATCCGACAAGCACGGCTCCGATCCTGACGCCATCAAATCAAAGAAGAACGAAAAAGAAGCGAAGCAGTGAGACGACGCTGAAGAAGCCAGAGACTAGGCCAACTGCAGCGATAAGTCCGAAGCCAGACGAAAAGAAGATCTCTGGCTTTGTTTGCAAAGGCTTGGAGGCTCACGGCTTCTCGAGGGATTTGAGATGTAGAATTAGTTATTATTTGGTATCGGACAGATGTTTTATTGCTAGGCTTATCTCAGCCAGCCCGCAGTAAAGTACGGGCACCACAAAGATCGTTAACAATGCCAAGCACATGCCGCCGAAGGATGGGATCGCCATCGGCACCATGATATCGGCACCGCGCCCGGTCGAAGTGAGCACTGGCAGCAGTGCGAGAATCGTGGTCACACTAGTTATCATCGCCGGGCGCACCCGACGCTCCCCGGCTTCGACCGTCGCTGCTCGAATAGCCTCAATCGTCCCTGGGGGCTTTTCCTTAAAACGCTGTTGCAGGTAGGTGCAGACGATCACGCCGTTATCCGTCGCAATACCGAACAACGCGAGGAACCCCACCCAGACCGCTACGCTCAAATTGATTGTGCCCATCTGAAATAGCGTGCGCAGGTTAGTTCCAAACAGATCAAAATTCAAGAACCAGGACTGCCCATACAGCCACAGCAAAATGAATCCGCCCGACCATGCAAAAGCGATGCCGGAGAATACCAACAGCGTGGTCGAAACGCGCTTGAACTGGAAATAGAGAATCAACCAAATCGCAAACAACGCAATCGGAAGCACCACTAGCAAGCGCTTCTCCGAACGCACTTGATTCTCATAACTGCCGGTAAATCGATAGCTCACACCGTCCGGTATATTTAACGCACCACGAGCAATCTGTTGCTCTATGAATGCCTGTGCCTGCTCCACCACTTCGACTTCGGCGTATCCATCGCGCTTGTCAAAGATCACATACCCCACAAGAAAGGTATCCTCACTCTTAATCATCTGCGGCCCGCGCACGTAATTGATTGTGGCCAACTCGCGCAGTGGAATTTGCGTGCCCTGCGGCGACGCAACTAAGACCCCCTCAATCGATTCAATCGAATCACGCAGCTCACGCATGTAGCGCACCCGCACCGTATAGCGCTCACGCCCTTCCACGGTCTGGGTGACGGGCTTACCTCCGATGGCCACTTCAATCACGTCCTGCACCATCGAAATTTTAATGCCGTGCCGCGCAATCGCATCCCGATCAATATCGATTTCAAGGTACGGCTTCCCCACAATACGGTCAGCCAACACCGCCCCTGACTTAATTGACGGCACTTGCTTGAGCAGCACTTCAAAATCCAACGCGACCGCGTCTAAGGTTTCCAAGTCAGGGCCATAGACCTTCAATCCCATCGGTGCACGCATCCCACTTTGCAGCATCACCAATCGCGTGGCAATCGGTTGCAGCTTCGGAGCCGATGTCGTACCGGGGATCGCCGCTGCTGCAATAATGCTATCCCAAATATCATCGGGGGTTTTAATCTCATCGCGCCACTGCCGGAAAGGTCGTCCATCTTCGTCGGCAATCAACTCGCCAACGGCATCGCGAACGAAGGCTCTTTTATCTCGGTCATAGGCAAAGGTCAACTCATGCCCGTCTGCATCGGTAATGTATTCCGACTTATAGCTGATGATGGTTTCAATCATTGAGATCGGCGCGGGATCGAGCGGACTCTCCACACGACCTAGTTTACCCACCGCCAACTCCACCTCAGGGATGGCATTAATCGCCATATCTTGCTTACGCATCACATCCATCACTTCCCCAATCGAAGCATGCGGCATGGTGCTCGGCATAAACAAAAAAGAGCCTTCATCCAAAGAAGGCATAAATTCCTTGCCCAAACCAGGCACAGCATGATTCATCGCTACATAAGGCTTCGAAGCTTTAACGAACTGCGGCATCCAACCAGTGAGCGACCCGACCCCCAGCCAGACCATCAAGCCGAATAGTACAAACAGACTGCACAGGCTTAAAAACACCAATTTCACTCGCAGCAAATAAGCCAGCATCCACGCATAGTATTTGATAAACAAATGCACACCGCCCAGCAGGCCACCAATTAGAAACACCACAAAACTAAGATTCGAAAAGTCACGCTCTGGCCCGAATGGCTGCCAATCATTTGCTAAAAACACTGATGTCATTAAGGCCACAAACAGGCACAAAAAGAAACGAAACGCTTTTCCAATCGATCCTGTTTCTGTCGCTTTTTTTTGTGTTCTTTGCTGCCTCTTCGTGGCTAAAAACCAATGCGCTAAAGACGGGACCACCGTCAGAACGACTACAATCGAGCCAATCAACGCAAAGGTCTTAGTGTATGCCAACGGCTGAAATAACTTACCCTCCGCCGCTTCCATCGTAAGAATAGGCAAGAAACTGACAACAGTCGTCAACACAGCCGTCACCACCGCCCCACTCACTTCAGTGCAGGCGCGGTAAACGACTTCGAGTCGATCCTCCTCCCCTGATGCTTCGTCCAAATGCTTCAAGATATTTTCGATCAACACAACGCCCATGTCCACGATGGTGCCTATCGCGATGGCGATCCCCGAAAGTGCCACGACGTTGGCATCCACTCCGAACAACTTCATCGCGACAAAGGCAAACAACACTGAAAGCGGCAGCACACCAGAGATCAGCGACGCACTGCGCAAATGTAACAGCATCACCACAACAACAATAATCGTCACTAGAATTTGCTGACGCACCGCGTCTTCTAGCGTCCCCAGGGTTTCTCGAATCAATCCAGTGCGATCATAAAAAGGCACCAGCTTGAGCTGACTGACAGTGCCGTCCTCCAAGGTCTTCTTCGGCATACCAGATTCGATCTCAGCGATCTTAGTCTTTACTCGCTGAATCACAGCCAGCGGATTTTCACCATAGCGTGTGACTACGACACCACCAACAGCCTCCGCACCCGCTTTATCTAGCGCCCCGCGACGCAGTGCGGGGCCAAACTGAATCACTGCAATCTGCTCAAGCGTAATTGGCACATTATCCCGCTGCGTGATCACTGTCTTTCGCAAGTCATCCAGACTCTTAATAAACCCTAGCCCACGGATAACATACTCCACGCGGTTAATCTCAATCGTGCGGGCACCGACATCGCGATTACTACCACGCACCGCATCGAACACTTCGTGCAGAGCAATGCCATACGCTCGCAACGCAGCAGGATCGACATCGACTTGATACTCTTTGACGTAGCCACCAATCGAAGCGACTTCGGCCACCCCATCGACGCCTTGTAGCGCATAGCGCACATACCAATCTTGCGCACTTCGAATCTCATCTAGATCCCAACCGCCAGTCGGCTGACCGTCGGCATCCATCCCCTCTAGCGTATACCAGAAAACCTGTCCGAGGCCGGTCGCATCCGGTCCTAGTTTAGGCGAAACGCCCTCTGGCAGTGTGCCGATCGACAAGCTATTTAGTTTCTCAAGGATACGGCTACGCGTCCAATAAAACTCAGCCTCTTCCTTGAAGATAATGTAGATCGAAGAGAAGCCGAACATCGAGTAGCTGCGTACCGTCTTGACCTGTGGTAAGCCCAACAAGGCCGTAGTCAGCGGATACGTGATCTGATCCTCAATGTCTTGCGGTGATCGCCCCATCCATTCGGTGAACACAATCTGTTGATTTTCACCAATGTCCGGAATCGCATCCACTGGTACCGGATCACGCGGCAGGTTTTTAAACTCCCAATCAAACGGCGCAACCATCAGCCCCCATAGAATCAGAACCGTAGTGAAGAGAACCACTACGAGCTTATTCTCGAGACAAAAGCGGATCAAGCTGTTGATTGGATTAAATGAATTATTACTCATGTTCGCTATGGTCCGTTTCTGTTGAACTGATGGTTTCCTTAAGATCTCCACACTTGAGCATCATCGCACCGAAATATGGGTTCAGGAGTTGGTCGTTGTCTTGCAGCCAGTCGGCCCCGCGGTCGCCATACACCATGGGACAATTCATCAAGTATAGATCACCTTCGATGGCATTCGAGTTGGCTTTGATCGCTGCAATAAGCGCATTCGAGAGCGTCTCAAAATGCGGCTTGCGCATCGCATCAAGCGAGTCGGCAGCGAGCATCGTATGTAATAATTCAGGCAAGGCGCCGGAATGCCCGGTGGTCGCCATCATCGCTTTAGCTTGCGCTTTGGCGGCGTCCAAATCGTCAGAGGCAAGTGCCGATTGCATCGCTAGATACGGCTCCATCAGTTGCACCGCTTGCTCTGTCGAACTCTCAAGCCTCGCAGCCATGACGTGACCCGCATGGGGATCAACGGTAGCGATTTCTCCACCGTGATTATGGCTAGGAGTCGCCCCGCCGCCTTGCGGATTCATCATACTCGGCTTAGCTTGAATCTGCAGGGCACTATCGATTTTGAACGCTCCGTGAGTCACGACACGTTCGCCCGCAGCTAGCCCCGCAGTGACCAGATAGTATTCTCCCGCGCGCGGACCGAGCACGATTTCCCGGCCTTCGAATGTGGGCCGTTCTGCATCCGTCTTTTCGACATAGACAACGGCTCGTTTCCCGGTGCGAAGAACCGCCGAAGTGGGGATAATCAGCGGAGCCGTCCCTGCGGTATTGTCCACATAACCAAGCTCCCTTGCGGGCACGAGATCCATCCCGCAAACATCACATTCCCCGGGGCCGTCTTTAATAATCTCGGGATGCATCGGACTAATCCACTGGCCTGCAAATTCAGGTGCATAGACTTTGCCGTGTTCCGCCAGTCGCGAAGCCACCACAGCACGAACAAACATACCAGGCTTCAGTAAGCCATCCGAATTCGGCACGTCCACACGAATCGGCACCGTGCGCGTCTTGCGATTCACCTCAGGGTCGATGAATGCAATCTTTCCATGAAAACTCTCCCCCGGCATCGCTGCGACGGAAAAAGCAACATCCTGCCCGAAACGTAACCAGGCAAGATCGGACTCGTAGGCATCTAGAAAGAGCCACAACTCACTCAGATCAACAATGCGAAAAAGGACGGTACCAGTTTTCACGTAGTCCCCCTCCTTCACATTCTTCCTCACAACCACACCTCCGATTGGAGCCTTGAGTACGAAGTAATCTTTTGCGTTACCACTCTCAATGATCGCATCAATCTGCTCAGGAAGTAGATCCCACAAGCGCAGCTTTTCCTTTGCCGCACGTGTAATCGAACTCTCAGGATTGGCACGATACGCCGTCAACAATTCGCGCTGAGCAGATAAGAGCTCGGGACTATAGACCTTCGCCAAGTGCTCCCCTGCTTTAACACGGATCCCCGTAAAATTAACAAAGAGTTCATCTATTCGAGCCGCAAAACGAGCGGTCAACGACTTCTCAAGCGTTTCATCATAATCGAGCTTTCCGATGAGCCGCACTTGTGCTTCCGGGTAGTCTTGTAGCACTAGCGTCGTTTGAATATCGGCAAGCGCCCGTGAACTCTCGCTCATACTCATCGTGCGCGGCCCGTCATCCGCACCCGAATCATTCATCAGCGGGATCAGATCCATCCCGCAAATCGGGCAGTCACCTAGTTCTGGTGCCTGAATCTGCGGGTGCATCGAGCAAATCCAAGTCGTCGGCTGATCAGCCGCGCCATCAGTCGATGCGGACTCTTCGGCTGCGTGGTTGTGACTGTCTGGGTTGGACTGTGTAATGCGCCCGATTGCAACACCAAGAACGAGTGCGGCGACCGCAGTGCCGCCAATCAAGTATATTAGTTTATTATTCATGTTCGTTGGTAGCGTTAAAGCTTTCGTGGATGGGTTGATTAGCTAAGGCTTGAATGACAATTCGTTGCTGCGATGCGTCTGAAGCGGCGCGCCAGTAGAGCAGTTGTAGGTCAAGCAAGGAGCGCTTGCTGTCGATCACTTCAAGGATGCCAGTGCGGCCACTTTCGTAGCTGCTTCGTGTATTTTCCACCACTTGCTCGGCCAGTCCCAGCAGCTCTTCGCCGTAGAGCTTGAGTCGCCGATTGGCGTCATTGAGCAGAGCGACACTCGCGCTCAATTCGGCACGCAGTGCGTTGAAGCGATTCTCGTATTCATTCTCAGTTGCACGCTTGCTGGCAAGTGCTTCGGCCTTAGCCGCATCGTATTTATCAAACCAAATAGGGATATTCACAGCGACCGTTACCCCCCAAGGGTCTTGGCCTGCATCAGGGGTATCTTTCATCACCTCAGGATTCCCCACCTGGATGTAATTGATACCAAAGGTAATGTCTGGATAGCTTTCCAATCTTGCTATTTCCCGGCGCGCTTCTGCGCTGGTCACTTTACGACTTAGCATCTGTAGCTCTGGGTTATTTGCACGAACGGCTTGAATCAATGCTGGGCCATTCAAAAAAACTGGCTCGGGGACTCCCCATGTTGGCCATGCCAATAATGTGCTCTCCGGCAGCGCGAGTAGCTCACTCAATTTGGCTGACTGAGCGACGCGTTTTTGCCTGAGCGATTTAACGCGATCATCGACCTTACCGATTTCGACTTTAAGGCGAAGCAAGGCATTGATATCACCACCGGAACGTACCTTCTCCTCCACGATCGGCTCTAGGTCGCTTAATAAATCACGATTTTCTTTAGTCAGTCGAATCGCCTTCTCAGTGTCGCCATATTCGTAGAATCCAAGAGAAACCATACGGGCAATCATCAGCTGCTGATTCTGATAGGCATACCAAAGCGCCTCCGCCTCTGCGGAAGCGAGATTCCCTCGGCTGCGCAACTTACCAAACCACGGAATACGTTGACTCAGCATAATAACATTTTCCTGTGGCCCAGTGCGCGTCTGCACCGACTCAACAAAGCTAGTCACTTGCAACATGGGGTCTGGCAACGCAGTGACCTGCGGAATACGACTTAATGCGGCATTATAGTGCTGTTTGTAAGCCTTCAGTTGCGGGTTAGCAAGTTGCGCCTGATGCAAATAGTCCTTCAGCGAACGTCCTTGAAACTGGGCAGTATCTTTACCAATGAGAATGGCAGCGGATGACAGTAGAAGACCTAGCCCTCCGACACACCGCACTAAAATATGAATCTTAAATGTCATGATAATTTTCCTAATCTGTAACGAAGGTAATTCTGAAAACCCTCATTTTTTTTAAAATCGTAGTTGTTTAATAAATCCCCGATGCACCATCGCATCACTGGACCTGACTCTTCAGCAATTTTTTCGACTTTGAGAGCATTGCAAAATACTTGCAGATAGCTAACGCCATAAAACGGTTAACCGATGTGTCAATTAAGCCTGCGGACACGATCCCAGCACTCAATGCGACGCCCTGCGTCCACACAAAATAGGTATCAATCAGACCCTATAGACACAATAAACCTGTGCCAACGATCGCGGCGGTGCCTGCGAAATGGTGGTTTCGCGCAAAGACATCTTAGTTGAAATTGCTGCCTCAAAAGCAAACCAATCAAACACGATCAGCAGTGCAGGCAACAGCGTGCCATTGCCATGCGCAGCAGTTACATCCTTAAGATTCGCCACATCGTAATCCTTTAACGCAGCATGTGGGCATTCGGCCATATCATGCTCTTGGCTTGCATCACCCTCTGCAGGCACACCAGCGGATTGCGACTGGCAGCAATTATGTGCCGTGTCCACATCGCCCGAACTCAACACCCCTGCTGTGCAACAGCAGAACGGGTTAAAGATGGAACAGGCCATCACGAGTTGAACGATTTTTAACATCACAGTTGGTAAGGTATTTGGAACTGAGAGGAAATCAACTGCAGATCTTCAACGGCATCCTCTTAAATGTAGCAGCGGTTACAATCGAACCTAAAGAAATCGGCGGTGCGGCAGCAGTCGCGACAGCAAGCCGAGGATTATAGGATAAATGCGCGGTAGTGGTCGCGGCTGCCCGCGACCTTTTTATTTAGAATGCTCAAGTCTCACAGGCACCCCTCATTTTAGCCGGAATCGATGCGATCTTCGACGAGCATTTCGACCCTCTAATCTTTACCATTGATGCTGAGTAAGACCCTGCGGGGCCTACCCTCTGATCACCGCCAGCACACCTCGTGAGTCTCTCGCAATAAAAACCACCTGCTGATTTTAAAAGCACTCACACTCGGCGATCGATTTTGCGTGAGAAGTCATACACGCATTGACCTTACGTCTCGCTTCTGTAGGTCTATTAAAAAGCCCGCAACCATGGCAGAGAACCACTCAAACGAATCCATCACAGGCGTCCTCGAACGGATCATTTTCTTCAACGAAGAGAATGCCTATTGCGTGGCTGAGGTCAGCGTTGCCGACGGCAAGCGCCCCGTTACCATTCTCGGTCCCCTCCCGGGTGTACAATGCGGTGAGACGCTTAAGCTCAACGGCCAATGGACTCGTCACAGCACGCACGGCGATCAGTTTAAAGTCGGCAGCTTCAAGTCCCAGCTTCCAGCCTCCGTGCACGGCATCCGCAAGTACCTCGGCAGCGGCCTAATTCATGGCATCGGCAAATCCTATGCTAAAAAAATTGTCGACCACTTTGGAGCCGACACCCTGAAGATCATTAGCGAAAACTCTGGCCGACTTCACGAAATTCCTGGCATCGGCAAAACACGTGCCAAATCTATTAAGGCGGCGTGGGACGATCAAAGTGCGGTGCGCGATGTGATGATGTTTCTGCAGACCTATGGCGTCACCCCATCCCAATGCGTGCGCCTCGTCAAAAAATACGGCAGCGGTGCCAAGCGAATCCTACAAGACGAGCCCTACCGGCTCGCCGAAGATATCGAGCGTATTGGCTTCAAAACCGCGGATAAAATAGCCCTCAACCTCGGCTTTCCGACTAATTGCAAAGAACGCATCGACGCCGGCATCCTCCATACCATGCGTACCCTTGAAGACGAGGGGCACACACTGGGCACCGAGCAAATGATCCTCGAATATGCCACCAAACTGCTCGGCGTCGATCCCGTCGATATTCAGCGCCGCATTCATGCGCTCAACGACGCCAAGAAACTACTTTCAATTAAGGCCTTCGATGAAAAGAATGAATATATCGGCCCCGCCTGTCAGATGCCCACCACCGCCAGCGCAGAAAAACGCATCGCCGAAGCCATCGCTCGAATCGACAGTACCGCATCGATTTTACCTATAATCAAGATCGAGCCAGCGATCGCATGGGCACAGCAGAAAGCTGGCTTCGAGTTTGCTGATCAACAGGCCGAGGCCCTGCGCAAAACACTTACTTCAAAAGTCTCCATCATCACCGGTGGCCCTGGCACAGGCAAAACCACCATCCTCCGCGCAGTCGTCGATATTCTCCGCGCCAAGCACACCCGAATCCTACTCGCTTCGCCCACGGGACGTGCTGCGCAACGCTTGGCCGAGGCCTCCGGTGCGCCCGCAAGCACGATCCATCGACTACTCAAATACGACGGCGCCTCGCGTACCTTCACTTACAACGAGGACAACCCACTACCCTGCGACTTACTCATCCTGGATGAAACCAGTATGCTCGACACCCGCCTCGCTGCCAGCCTGCTACAAGCAGTCCCAAGCAGTGCGCACCTGCTGCTGGTAGGCGACGCTGATCAGCTCCCTTCGGTTGGCGCCGGAAATGTCTTGGGCGATCTCATGGCCGCTCCGCCAGCCACCGTCACTCGGCTCAATACCATTTACCGACAAGGGAAAGAAAGCGGCATTGTCACCACAGCTCACGGTATCCTTAAAGGTGAATCCCATCCAGGATCAACTTTCCGCAGCCTCCGCGACCTCGACGCCAGTAAGGACTTTAGCTTCATCGAAGCCGACACTCCAGAACAGTGCGTTCAAGCGATTTTGTATTTGGCCCGCGATTACATCCCCAAACACCATAAAGTAAACGCCGTGCGCGATATTCAGGTCATGTCGCCGATGCATCGCGGCACTGGTGGCATCACCGTGCTCAACGCCGAGATCCAAGAATGCCTCAACCCAAAATCCGCCGCCGAGTCCAAACTCCGTTCCGACCCCGACTACGCGCCCGCCAAACAAACCCATTTTCGCGAAACAACACGCCAGCCGCTGCCCGCTGAAATTCTCTATAGCGATAGCACCTTTCGCATCGGGGATAAAGTTATCCAGACCCGCAATAACTACGACAAAAATGTCTTCAATGGTGACATGGGCATCATCCGCAGCATTGCCGCCGACAGCTCTAGTATCACCATCGAGTTCACCGGCGATATCATTGAATATACCAAAGGCGAGCTCTCCGAAGTTCAACTCGCCTATTGCATTTCGATTCACAAAAGCCAAGGCAGCGAATACCCCATCGTCATCATTCCCTTATTGAAACAACACTTCATGCTCCTGCAGCGTAACCTGGTCTACACTGGCATCACACGAGCGCGGCAAAAAGTCTATCTAGTCGGTTCCTTAGACGCCTACGCCATGGCCATTAAAAACAACGATCAACAAGTCCGCCGCACCCACCTACGTCGCCGACTGCGCCGAGCCGTTGAAGAGTGCCAAACACCGGCCACTAAAACTTAAAGCACGTCCGACCCACTCAGTTCGGGCCAGCCACACTTACTAGGGATGAACTAAAATAATCTCTTCTTTTCTTTCCAGAAAGCCCCCGAGTGTAAGGTATGGCAGCCTGACACGTTTAGACCTCTTACCGTTTTACACTTTTTAGCCTCCTCTGGCTCATACACGATGGCCTCCAAAGAATACATCCACCTTCGCGGCGTCCGCCAAAACAACCTCAAGGGGTTCGACCTCGACCTACCCATCGGGCAACTCACCGTCGTCACCGGACTCAGCGGCGCGGGCAAATCCTCCCTCGTGTTTGAGACCCTGCACGCCGAAGGCCAGCGACGCTACGTCGAGACATTCTCCCCCTACACGCGCCAATTTATGGAGCTGATGGATCGCCCGAAAGTCGATTCGGTCGAGAACATTCGCCCATCGATCGCGATTCAACAGTCCAACACGGTTAAAACCTCGCGCTCCACCGTCGGCACTATCACCGAGCTCTGCGATTTCTTTAAAGCCTGGTTTCCTAATGTCGCCACCCTGATCGATCCCGCCACAGGTGAGCCAATCACCGACGACAACCCACAATCGATTTGGAAAAAGCTACTCAACGCGCACAAAGACCAAACCGTGCTGATCGCATTCCCGATCACTCGTCCCGAAAAATTCGACTGGAGCGAGATCCTCCAACCCCTTTCGGCCCAAGGTTATACGCGTGTCGCGCTGTGCTGCGCACCGAGTGCTAGTACGCTTTCGGCGAGTGAGGGTGAAAGTCAGGTAGTGGGCAGTGGCAAAAAAACAATCATGCGCATTGACGAACTACTGAGTTCGGACTCCTCACTCCTCACTCCTCACTCTTCACTTCTTGTCGTTCAAGATCGCATCGCGATCAACGACAAGACCCGCTCTCGTTTCATCGAAGCCGCACAGGCCGCGCTCACCTTCGGCAAAGGGCAGATTAAAATATTAGATACAGATGGCGCAACTCTCGCCGAGTTCACCCACGGGCTACATTCTCCTGAGACAGGCATTACGTATCGACCTGCCACAGCACCGCTCTTTTCTTTCAATTCACCGATTGGCGCCTGCGAAAAATGTAAGGGCTTCGGACGCATCATCGAGATCGATTATAACTTAGTCACTCCCGACAAGAGCTTATCAGTCGACGACGGTGCCATCCGTGCGTTCCATGGCGCAGTCTATAGCGAAAGTCTACGCGACCTACAGCGCGCGGCCAAAAAACACAAAATTCGCACCGACCTGCCGTGGTCAAAATTGAGCAAAAAGGAAATCCTCTTCATATTAGAAGGCGAACCGAGATATAAAGAAAACCACAATCAGTGGTATGGAATTCATCGTTTCTTCGACTGGCTCAAGAGTAAAATCTACAAAATGCACGTCCGTGTATTTCTCTCGAAGTTCAGGAGCTATTCGCGTTGCCCAGACTGCAACGGTTCACGCCTCAAACCCGAAGCACTCAACTGGAAATGGAACGATCACACCCTACCCGACCTTTACCAAAAAAGTGTCAGCGAGTTACTCACGTTGCTAAAAGGCATCGCTCCGTCGTTGCCGCATTCAAGTCAGGGTAGCAATGACGGAGCATTGCCACCCACTGATCACTCGGCACTCAGCGAAATCATCAGCCGGCTGTCCTTCCTCGACCATGTCGGCTTGGGCTATCTGACGCTCGACCGCACCTCCCGTACCCTTTCAGGCGGCGAGACTATGCGAGTCAACCTCACCTCCTGTCTCGGCTCATCTCTGGTGGACACACTCTTCGTGCTCGATGAACCATCCGTTGGCCTACATGCCCGTGATATGGATCGCCTCATTTCGATTCTGCGCCGACTCACCGATCAAGGTAACACAGTGGTCGTGGTCGAGCACGATGAAGCTGTCATGCGTGCCGCCGACAACCTGATCGAAATCGGCCCGAAGCCCGGCATCCACGGCGGCCAACTCATTTTCAATGGCGATTATAATCGTATCCTACTTTCGGATACCATTACTGGACGCTTCCTCTCTGGGCGCGAAACAATCGATCCACCCAAAAAACTTCGCAATACCAAGAAAGGCCCTAAGCTCTCCATCTATGGCGCGAGTAAGCACAACCTCAAGGAAGTTGATCTGCACATTCCGCAGCAAGCCTTCGTCTGCCTGAGCGGCGTCTCTGGCTCTGGAAAAAGCACACTACTGAACAACGTCATCTATCAAAATTTACTCGCCCAAAAAGGACTGATTACCGACGACCCCGCGACGATCAAAGATATCGACTCCACCTTACCGCTTTCCGATGTGGTGCTCATCGATCAGAGCCCCGTCAGTAAAACACCACGATCCAACCCAGCTAGCTACTCCGATGCGTGGACTGAAATTCGCAAATTATTTGCAAAACTAGACTCCGCTCAATCGGCGGGCATGATGCCTGGGCATTTCTCTTTCAACAGCGGTGACGGTCGCTGTGAAACCTGTTCGGGGCTCGGCTACGAACGTATCGAGATGCAATTCGTATCCGACCTCTTCGTGCCCTGCCAAAGCTGCGACGGTCAACGCTTCAAACCCGAAGTTTTGGAGATTCAATTCAACGCTCTCAGTATTACCGAGATCCTCGAACTGGATGTCGACGACGCAGTCGTTTTCTTCGCCGACTACCCGAAAGTCACTCGTTGCCTCACCCCAATGATCGATGTCGGCCTCGGTTATCTAAAACTCGGGCAACCTCTCAATACACTCTCCGGCGGCGAGTCTCAACGCCTTAAACTAATCCGCTATCTCGGAAAGATTGCCGAAAAGTCCGGGCATGCGCTCATTCTAATCGACGAACCCACCACAGGCTTACACCGTGCCGACGTCAAACGCCTCATCGGCGTCTTGCAAGGCCTAGTCAATGCGGGTCACTCGCTTATTGTCATTGAGCATAATATCGACATACTCAAAATTGCCGATTGGATCGTCGAAATCGGTCCCGAAGCAGGTCTTGGCGGCGGTCAAATCGTCGCACAAGGCAAACCGTCTGACATCGCAAAAACCAAGTGCGAAACTGCCGCATACCTGCGCCATGCACTGACAGGGATGACCCCGCTGCCCTCCGCCGAGATCAAAGCAGCCGAACCAAAGTCCACTTACAACGCTCACCCTCGTTCTCTCAGCGTCCGTGGCGCCCGGGAGCACAACCTCAAAAATATCTCCTGCGAGATTCCGCACAATAAGATCAGCGTCATCACTGGCGTTTCAGGTTCTGGCAAATCGTCCCTCGCCTTCGACATCATATTTGCCGAAGGTCAACGGCGCTTCATGGAATCGATGTCTGCGTATGCACGCCAATTTGTGGAGCAAATGCCACGTGCCGATGTCGATGAGCTGCACGGCATCGCGCCCACCGTCGCAATTGAGCAACGCGTGACCAAAGGCACGCGTAAATCGACCGTTGCCACAATTACCGAGGTCGCTCAACACCTACGCTTACTGTATGCACGAATTGGCATTCAACATTCTCCTAGCTCTGGCGAAGCTGTGATCAGTCAGAGCGAAGGCGCACTACTCAAGCGCCTCAAAACAATCCTCGCCGAATCCAACGCAAAGCAGCTTTATATCTGCGCTCAGCTGGTGCGTGGGCGCAAAGGCCACCACCAACCCCTCGCAGACTGGGCCAGTGACCACGGCTATGAGACTTTACGTATCGACGGCCAACTCGTGCCCATCAATCAGTTCCAAAAGCTAGATCGCTATAGTGAGCACGATATCGAACTAGTCATTGCCAACCTCAATGGAGGGAAACGCTCCGTCGTTTCCGCGAAGGCAGAGGGCGACAATGACAGAGCATTGCCCTCCGCACTCAAAGAAGCTCTCAAACTCGGCAAAGGCACCGCCTTTTTGCTCAACTCGAAAAGCGAGATCGTATCTTGGCTCTCCACGAAACGCACCGACCCCATCACTGGTGAAGCCTTCCCCGAGCTAGATCCGAAAAACTTCTCATGGAATAGCGCACGTGGCTGGTGCTCGAGCTGCCGCGGTTATGGCCAAATCTTTAACTGGATGAGTAAAGACGAAGCCGCCGCCATCGATGTGCCCGACGGCGTCGAAGACGGCGACACGTGCCCAGATTGTAACGGGGAACGCCTCAACCCACTCAGCCGCGCCGTTAAGCTCCCCCTTAAAACCTCAAACAACCAACAACGTTCAACCAACAACGCTGTCAGTCTCCCAGAGCTGCTGGCACTGACACCCAACGAATTGATCGACACGCTCAAGCGCGTAAAAACCGACAAGCGCAGCGGGCCCGTACTTGAAGAGCTCCTCCCTGAAATTGAAGAGCGACTACGCTTTATGGATCGCGTTGGCCTCAATTACCTTGGCCTCGATCGCGCCACTGCGACACTCTCAGGCGGTGAGGCGCAACGCATCCGACTCGCAGCTCAACTCGGCTCCAACCTTTCTGGCGTTCTCTATGTGCTCGATGAGCCTTCTATCGGCCTACACGCGCGCGACAACGAACAACTGATCACCGCCCTGGAACAACTCCGCGATCGTGGCAATACGCTCCTCATCGTCGAACACGACGAGGACACCATGAAGCACGCCGATCAAATCATCGACATCGGCCCAGCCGCAGGCATCCATGGCGGCGAAATAGTCGCCTGTGGCACACTCGCACAACTGCGTACAAACCAGGCATCGATCACCGGCAAATACTTACGCAAGAGCATGCCGCACCCCTTACGAGGGACATGTCGCCCCCTCCCCGCGCAATGGAGCCCTCGCAAAAAAAAGAGCAACGAGCAATGGATCTGTCTAGAAGGCGCTGCCTTGCGTAACCTCAAGGGCTTCGATGTACAAATCCCCAAGCACCGCCTCACCGCAATCTGCGGCGTCTCGGGTGCCGGTAAATCCACCCTGACCCGCGACTTATTAAAGCCACTGGTCGAGTCCGCGATCGAAATCAAATCAGCTAAGCTGACTCCCAAACAAACTTCCCACCTGTTTAACGAGGGGAGCTCGAAGAGCGGGATGGTTTTTAAAGCGCTGCACGGTGCAGAAACCGTGCGAAAAGTGATCGAAGTCGATCAATCCCCGATCGGTAAAACTCCGCGCTCTACGCCCGCCACTTACATCGGTGCGTTCGACATCATCCGCGACATCTACGCTAGCCTGCCCGAAGCCCGCGCTCGAGGCTACAGCGCCGGCACCTTCTCTTTCAACACTAAGGGGGGTCGCTGCGAGACCTGCAAAGGCGCAGGCCGGCTGAAGCTAGAAATGAATTTCATGCCTGACACTTATGTGACCTGTGAGGATTGCAACGGTCGACGCTACGGCGCCGAACTCGACGAACTGCGCTGGAATGGAAAAAACATCGCCGACGCCTTACTCATGAGTTTCGAGGAAGCCGCCGAATTCTTCAGCTTCCACACCGGCCTAAAAGGTTTACTCGAAGCCATGGTCGAAACTGGGCTTGGCTACATCGCGCTCGGGCAATATTCTCCCACCCTTTCTGGAGGCGAAGCCCAACGCCTCAAACTCGTCAGCGAATTAGCCAAAGGCATGCCCACCTACAAAGAGCGCCAATACGACAAAGGCCAAGGCAACCTCTACATTCTAGAAGAGCCCACTATCGGCCTTCACCTCAGTGACGTTGAACGCCTCATCGAATTGTTGCACCGCCTGGTCGACAAAGGTCACACCGTAGTCGTCATTGAACACCATTTGGACGTGATCGCCGATGCCGACTATCTAGTAGAGATCGGCCCCAACGGCGGCGATGCAGGAGGTGAACTGCTCTATCAAGGTGCAGTCGAAGGCATTAAACAGACAAAGGCTAGCGTGACAGCTCCATTTCTGAAAGATTGTTAAAAGTGACTGACGTATGGTTAAACCTGCCCCGAAGGAACCGACTAATAAATTGGAATAGGTAGTTCCTTCAAACGCTCTCCTATCCATAACGTCCACATCCAACGTAAGCTCAATCGATCTCAGTAAAGAATTCCCCCGCAGCCCGCGCGCGACACTAGCTGGCTACGTCATCGCAGCGCGCACACTCGACAAGTGCCGAGCGGTGATCGCAGGGACTGCAGGTGAGTATCACTTCGATTGCCCACTCGACCAACTGTTCCTCACTTTTGCCGGAATCACTGCGGAGAACTTCAAAGCTTTTGTGGCTACTGGCGCTGATAATGCCGCTGTAGCCGAGTGGATCCAAGCCACCGCGATTGATCACACACAGGAGGCACTGGTACAATGGAACAACGATCTACGCACCAAGCGGATCAGTGAGATGGCGATCGAGCTTCAGCTTTTTCTCGAAGGCTACGTCGCAGAGTTCATCCCTTCCGACAAAATCGTTTACACTTGGTTCGACGTCTACGACATCGAAGAGCACCGTATCTAATATTCGAAGGCAGGTTGCGTTGTGGCTTCTGCTAAAATCCAGCGGAACATCCAGTATTTTCCGCGATTCGGAGAGTTTCTTAAATTCTCTGAAAATAAGGATTGATCTTCGCGCTCAGCCCGCTTTCTTCCTCGGTATTGGTATGGAGAAGTGGCTGAGTGGCCGAAAGCGCTTCTTTGCTAAAGAAGTGAACCTCAAAAGGGTTCCATGGGTTCAAATCCCATCTTCTCCGCCATCTTTTTAAGAGCCTGCAAGTCAAAGACTTGCAGGCTCTTTATTTGACCAGACTTCGCCAAAGTCACCACGCGCCCACATTCTCCATCGTGCGCATGTATACCGAACGGCACCTAGAGACGTATGAAGCTCGGTAATCGGCCCACTCAGCGACTTAATGCACCTATATCATTTGCTGCTATTACGTTCAAATACTAGGAGATAATTATTCAAAACCTAGTCGATGACAACTTGCAGCACCTAGGTTGATGTGATCGTGTTTGAATCCCCTCAGGATGATGTAAGAGGCAGAAAAGCTGACTCAGCGCACTATTTACCTTGTAGGCACTGCAATGATCTAGAACAGATAATGATCTGAACAATAGTTACATGAAGCCCCGCGCCCGAATAGCACTTACATTATTACTCCTCGCCCCCCTGATGCCTCTTAGCGCTCAACTGGCAACAGAGTCGTCGTTGACAGTACTGGACCCCTACACCGTTACCGGTAGTCACCTGCCTGTTTCGAGTGAAACCAGTCCAGCTCCGCTCACTGTGATCGACTCAGATTCATTGGATCTCTGGGGCAATGCCTCACCGATCGAAGCGCTTCGCAAGCAGCCCTTCTCATTCGGCACGACCAACTCCGAAAATGACAGCAACAGTGGCACCGGCTCCGCAGGTGCGAATATACACGGGCTCGGAAATCTATCGACTCTGACCTTGATCAATGGCCGACGTGCGGGAGGCAACAGCGCTGTTGGATATCAGCATGGTGGATTTGCCGATCTTAACTTAATCCCCTCCGCCGCGATTCGAGAGATCCAGGTCGCCACTGATGGCACCTCCGTCGCCTATGGATCTGACGCCGTGGCAGGCACCGTCAACATACTCTTACACGACACTTTCACTGGCAACCGTGTTGATTCGAGCTACAGCGACACCTCAGATGGAGATGCTTCAGAGAAAACAATTTCCTTCCTGACCGGCCAAGATCTCAACGAATCGACACACCTCCTGCTACTCGGCAGTTGGTATCAGCGCAATTCCATTGAGGCGCGTGATCGTCACATATCTAGGGATACTGACCGACGTAATCAAAGTGGTCAAAACCAAGGCAGCCCCATCTACCCTGGGCGCATTAATGTCGGCGGCACTGAATATGTTTTGAAGGATAGCATCTCAGCGCCTGACAACATCTCCGACTACCGCGTATGGGATGAAGAAAACGATCTCTACAACTTCAGCGAGTCGGCCGTGGCGATTCCGGAAGTGGAACGCAGCAACATCATGGCAAACATTAGCCACGACATCACCCCGACCCTGCAAATCTGGAGTGAACTGCTCTATAGCGATAGTGAGTTTAACAATGGGCTGGCTCCCGCCCCATGGTTCGGCGGCTCCTTTCCTTTCGCGGGTTTTAACTTCCCGGTTCATCCTGCGAGCCTCAACGCAGCGAAAAACAGTCCCCACCTCCCTGCTGGCATCGACTCCGACGATCTAAACCAGGTCAACTACCGTAGCTTTGAAATTGGCAACCTTGAATATGATCAAGAGAAGACAGCACTACGTGGCCTACTCGGACTGCGTGGCCAAATCGGTGAGTGGAATTGGGAGACGGCGGGCCTATACATCAAAACGGATCTCGATACGCGCTACTCCGGCATCACAGACGAATCAGCGATGGTAGACCTGATTAACTCCGGAGCATTCAATCCATTTGCATCCGCGTATGCGTCTGGCCTAGGATATGACAATGCCGCAGCGCTAGCGACCGCAGCTCGCACCCCTGCCAACCACTACGACGAAGAATTCTGGAGCTATGACCTAAAAGCCAATGCCCCGATCTTTGAACTCCCGAGCGGCACAGTTCTACTCGCGACTGGATTCGAATTCCGAAAAGAAGAAATCGACGTTGATATTGATCCCCTATTCGAATCGGGAGCTAATCTAGGCGGCTCCAAGGAAAGCTCTTACTCCGCAGAGCGCGAGGTGGCCTCCTTATTCGCCGAGACCTTAATCCCTCTCTTCTCCAACGAGCACCAGAAATTAGACCTGAACCTGTCAGCACGATATGAGAACTATCAGGATGAGCCCACCAGCGGTGGCAGCCACGATTCCAATGACTATGACACCGTTGTCTACAAAGCAGCGATCTTCTACCAACCGTACGAAGCGATACAGCTACGCGTCGCATATGGCACTTCATTCCGGGCACCGACGCTGACCGAAAGCTATGGAGGTGGAAACTCTGCTGCGCCGATATATAATGACCCGCTTGGTTTCACACCAAACAGTAAACGCGTAGATACGATTATCAGCGGAAATCCCGACCTCGATTCTGAAGAGTCCACTAACTTCAATGCTGGCATCGTATTTGAGCCTAACAAAAAGCGCGGATGGCGTCTATCGGTCGACTATTATAGAATCGAAACAGAGGATGTCATCGTCAATGGAGCTCAATATTATGTCGATCAGGCAGCTCAGGGCAACGACATCGGAGACGCATTCGTCATCCGTGATCCTGGGACGCAAGAACTCAAAGGTGTCTTTGCGAATTGGTTTAATGCAGCGGAATCAACCGCCGATGGGATCGACACCAAACTCAGCTACAAAGAGCCAACTGTGAATGGTCTCTGGCAAGCGACTCTCGGTGTGAATCAAGTCCTGACTTATAAACTAAAAGCCTCGGACGACTCCCCGTATCAGTCTTACCTCGGTGATATGGTTGATCCACGCGCAGCTGGCGGCAAT
>Ga0209302_10000052_pt1 | contig 73559 bp, 72 predicted proteins | sample ArcOceMetagenome_2_FD_187445 | JGI IMG/M metagenome (GOLD analysis project Ga0209302, IMG submission 187445) | Marine eukaryotic phytoplankton communities from Arctic Ocean - Arctic Ocean ARC135M Metagenome (SPAdes) (version 2) | ecosystem: Environmental > Aquatic > Marine > Oceanic | place...
CTTTAAACACTCCATCAATACACACGACTTTAACCTTATTATTCAATCATTAGTCAACTCCTTTCATAATCAATCTCACAACGCTTTTGATAGTATTTCATTTAAATTTTACGCTTCTCACTTATTTGAATCTTCCTGCTCATAAAAATATCACTATTATTTATATTATGAAACAAAAAGGAGGTTTTGGATTGAAAAAAGATTGGAAGTCTATTATAGATAATAATACACTAACAAAAGATTCAAAACAGGATAAGGTTTCAATGAAAGAAATATTATATAATTATTTTTTTCCAAATAGTACATTTAAAATGTTTACAAATGATTCGATTTCGTGTGTAACTTATTTAGTAACGCTCAAAAAAGAAAAAGAAACACCATTTGAATCCGTGCGGTCAACACAATTTAATATTGAAATAAGAACATTATTGTTAAAATTTTTTGTTACTACAAATGGCGAATTAAATTATTATAATAAAATGTTAAAATTACCCAACAGACCGAATCATAACGGTATTGAGATCACTGATAAAGTTAGTTTTAATAGAGAAATCTACATTCAAAATAATGTGTATAAAAAATCTCTAAGAGATAAATCATCCTATTTAGAACCAATATGCCCTGCTATATTATATCATGAATTTACTACCTCTCATAGTGATCAACATAAGTATTGGTTTGATAAATTAGACGTTAATTATTTTGAAATTTTAGAAACAGTTGATAGCAAAAATGTGCCTATTCCATTTTGGCCAAAACTTTTACATATGGGGTTTATTGCAATGGAATTTATGGACGGATATGAAACACTTGGAAAGCTATACTCGAATAATGATCCTGATCTAAATAAATATGTGATATATGCAAAATATGAAATAAAGCGTTTAAATAATTTGGGTTTTAAACATAACGATGCTCATCTGGGAAATATAATGATAAACACAAATATAAATTATTATTCTACAAAGGAAAAAGGAAAGGCACTTATTATAGATTTTGGAAGAAGTACGGTTGATATGCACAACACAGATACACGGGATGAACGAATATATAATGAAATTCCACATCGTGAAAAATTATTTTCGAGTGGAATGAAAACACAGTTAAGTGATAAATTATATAATAAATTACATCAAAAACGAACAAAATATTCCGATATATTTGTAAATACTGTAAAAGATAGATATAATGTCGATATCAATAGATTATTCGCTCGTTTTTTTACATCAGGTGGACGCGCAACAGCAATTAAATATAATACCCAAAGTATTACAAAAACAAAAGAAATCGAAAAAATTGAATCTAAAATAGAACACAATAATATTACAAAACAACGATCAAAAATGGATAATTACGAAATGGAATTCCTTGAAAAATTAGAAAACGATGATGATGATAGCGACGAAAGCGATGAAACTATACTTAATACAATATATGGCAATTTCTTCAATCAAATAACAAAAGATAATGAAGAAGATACAAATAGACTTAATCAGTTACTAAAAAATATGACCAGCATATCGCCAAAAGGTGATTTTACATCGGGTTCAGGAGGCACAAATAAAACGAAAAAATGTAAAAAGAAAAAGAAATCAATTATTAATAAAACTGAGAAAAAAAAATGAAATACACCATTCTTTCCAAATATATATTAATTCATTTTTTTTCTCTACATAATTATAATAATGATAATGTGGTACACGTTAGCATTGGTGGTTATCATATTATTAGCATTGGTACTCTAATTAATTTTATATAACATATAAAATTGATTTAAAATTATGTAACAAACAACGATATAATATATAATGGATTTTATTCGTAAATACCCGGATACCCAAGATGTCGGTATCGCGCCCGACCCCACACAATCAAATACACACCAGGAACCGCCCCCCCTGGATACGAATATGAACAGCGTCGATGATACGTCCACAGAGAAACTACCAGAATCACTTATGGTGGAATCAGAAAAAGAAGAACCGAGAAAGATATATCATTTAACCGCGGATTATAAAAAATCGACATATCAAACCGAGCAATGGAATAACGTATTATCTAATGGGAAACACGTTCGATTTGAAGTAACAAATTACTTTTATTGGGGTACATTTGAAATCGAATTATCTGACAACGAAAAAGAGGAGATATTGAAAAAGACAAGTATCATATTAAATAATCATTCTGGCGTGTCGGTTGAAAGTTTAGATAGCGGATGTGATTATTCAGATGAAATTTGCAATATAGCCAATTTTACACCAGGAGAGCTGAAAGAAATACACCGCCTTCTTTATTTAGATCCAGATGATGAAGAATCTTACACTAGCGACTGTGACGACGTAAATGAAGATGTATTGGAACAAAATGGTTGGTCGATGGATGAGACAATTTATGGAATGGATACAGGGTGTGAATTGGAATGTATAAGTGATTAGGTATGTATACAATCTTTAATCTTAAAATATCAACATATAAATTCAACTGGTGTCTTCATTAATGCTAGTGATAAAGTATCTATATAATTATATTCGTCCCGTAGTGTTTGTATTATTTTTTTATCGATTAATTTAAGATATTTATAGTTGGATTGTAATTGTTCTCTAATAATGTTTTTAAAAGATAATTCTTTCATTAAATACATTGGATAAACATTATTTGACAATGATTGAATATTATCTATTAGGTCTTCATTTAACCGTTTTATAAATGTATTAAAATCAAAATGTCTCTCTTTACCGTTTTCTTTATTCTTCTTTAATATTCTCGACGTAACACTATTATGAAAATGTCGATTTTGAACATACATACTTTCATAAATATACGCACATTTCTGTTCTCCATCTAGTATTTTGTTTTGAATAAATCGACTTAATAGAAGGTCGCAAAATTTATGGTCAAATATATGATTATCATTGCGCTTAATAAAGTTAAAGAATGTTGCACATAAATTCACGTCTATGCCATAATAAACATATTCGTGATAATTTATACTTGCTTCATATTCATCATAGTGTTTTGTTTCACACACACATTGGTTCCCCCGTTTTAATAAAGATACCATTTTTTCAACACGTGTATTATGATAATAATCGTCATCGTCACAAAATAACACATATTTATAGTTGATTGTTTGGTCGTACATTATACCATCATCATTTGGAATATAATATTCATCTATAAAGTTATAATAAATATATCGGTCATATAAATTTAATAAGTGTTTGAATTGCGAATTTTTAGTTTGCACTATTACATATATCAAATTTATCTTACGGTTCTCACAAATACCGTGTATTAAAATATTAAATTGTTCATGTAATTCCATATTTTCAAATGAAATCGATAGTAATATATCTAATTCGACTGTTTGATTTTTCAAACTATTAATACATTTTATTAGTGAATCTATACGTTCTACGCAATTTATATGAGACGGTATTAAAACACAAGTGTCATACATATGTAATATAAAATATATATTTTTATATTATATAATGGATTGGAGTTTAAGTATAATCATTGGTACATTTTTTTTTGTAGGGGGGCAAGCATGTTTACGAAAATCGTTTGAAAATGAGGATACATATTTAATCACTACGTTATTCTTTACAATGGCAATAGGACTATGTTCTCTAATTGCCTATTTTGTTTTAAATAAAGATATTAAATACGAGGAAAATCAGTTATATTATGCATCAAGTGCTGGTATACTATTTTTTATTGGGTTCTTTTTTTGGATATACAGTATATCATCTAAAAATACATTAGGAAATATTAGAGTTTTTATGGCTGGTTTTGAAATGTTAGTATTATATGGTGTTGGTTATTTAATTTTTAATGATAAAATTAATATGATACAAGGGTTGGGTGCAATATTAACTATACTTGGTATTTACGTTATGGGAACAAATTAGATTTTTTTAATTGTCTCAATTGCACTTTTAAATAAATTAAAGGGAAATGATAGCGTATCATTCTTCGAATTGTCACCCCGAATTTCAAAATGCATATTAAAATGTGAAAAACGTTTTTCAATAAACCTTTTTATTTCTCCGTCCTCCGCATCCGTGGTATTTATAATAGTCGCGTCTTTTAAATATTTCATATAAATGTAGTGGATATAAAAATTGATTATAAAAGTTATGTAAATAAATTATATATATACATAATGGTAAAAAATACAAAAGGCGGTAAAGGTGCAAAAGGTCTTGCTCGTAAGTCTCAAACCGGATTTAGTAGTGTTATTCGATATTCTAATGATGAATTAGAACAATATGGATGCGTTACAAAAATGTTCGGCAATGGTATGTGCCAAATTACCCTCGAAGACGAAAAAACGTTAATTGGTCATATTAGAAATAAATTCAGAGGGAGGCAAAAACGTCATAACACAATAAATGTATATTGTGTTGTACTAATTGGTCTACGTGAGTGGGAAAAAACGCCTAAAAATTGTGATATTCTATTTATTTACGACGACCATCATTTAAATCAACTAAACGAAAATCCAAAAATTAACATCAAAAATATTTTACAAATAAGCAAAAATGGTGCGAAACAGGTGAAAACAACAGAAGAATACAACGATAATTTTATTATAAGCGAAGAAGAAACACACGATCTTACATTAGATGAAATAAAACTACACAGTGATGAAATGTTTACTGTGAATGAAGATGAAGAAATATCAATCGATGACATATAAAATATGATAAAAATTGATTTAATAAAATGTAATATTTTTTCATAATAAAAAAAGGTTATCTCTCAAATACTGCGAATTAATTGAAAATAATATGGACGAATGTGCAGTTTGTTTTGAATCAATTGGTGCAACAAATTGTACCATTACAAAATGCGGTCATAAATTTTGTTTTCAATGCATTGGTAAAGTGATTTTACAGAATAATAACACGTGTCCTCTATGCCGAGAATCATTAATTGACGATGTCAATGTTTTGCACGAAGATGAATATGATTCCGATATGGAGTCAATCGACGATGACAATATTACGATTATTAATATTAGAGAAGGAAATGTAGAGTACATTATGTCAAGATTTAAAGACGCGGGCTACTCTGAAACTGATTTAATGTCATTATATATTGATAGATTCGAACCATCTGACACGTTATCTATCCCAGACCAGATATGGAAATTAACAAAAATGAGAAGATTAATTCAAGAGGTCGAAGATGAAAATGACAAGGAAACGTATGAAAATAATGAAATGTCCAATGAAGATACAAATGCGATTGTTGAACCTGTCAATGTTTCTCACACCGAGAATATGGACATATTTAAAGATTTGTCTTCATCTCTTCATAATTTGAATTTAGAATGCATTTCCAGAGAGGAAATCGACACTCTAAGAAGTTATTTAAATTTATTAGATACACATTATTAATAATACATTAAATTATCTTAATGTATTATGCTTCCACATAATAAAAAATCTCGCTTGCTGGAATCGAACCAGCGACCTGTGGATAGCCACAAAAAACAATTACAGTCCAACGCTCTGCCAACTGAGCTAAAGCGAGAAAAAAGCCCTTGCCGAGGTTTGAACTCGGGATCTTTTGATTACAAATCAAACGCCTTACCACTGGGCCACAAGGGCACATATTAATACACGATTTGTTCTTTATATACTTTTTTAATTTATTAACTTAATTTTTATTTTTTGTTTTAATTTATTTTCATCTTCAAACAAATATAATTTAAATTTAAATTCACTTCTAATATTATAATTGTTTTGCGTTACATACCGAGTGATCACATTTATTTTATCCAACAAAACCATATATGAAAATGAACCATCAGTTTTCATTATTTTATCAAATATAATACCATCATAAATTTCATCATACATATATGGGTCATTAAAACATTTGCATAATAGCTCACATTCACTTTGTACTTTTCTAATACTTCTCATTGACTGATTGATATATTCCATTTCGCTTAACCATTTATTTTTAAAATCGGTTGCCTGTTGAGAAACCACAATACCCATATTTTCCATCGTCTCAATTTGGTTCAATAAATCTACAAGGCGACGCATAGGACTTGTAACATGTACATACGACTTCTCGTCCATTAGTTCGTGGGATATATTTGCAGTTTCACTATAATATACATATTGCCCCGAAATATTATTCCAGTTTCGTATAACCCGTTGAGAACTTTTCGACAATTTTGAGTCATCTATATCCGGTTCATCTTTATTGATGTAGTAAAGCGACCGAAATATACCATTTTTATGTTTCAAAAATTCATAACTACTATATTTATTTACCATTACCATCCAATGAGACACAATATCATACGTTCCGCGTATATCTCCAAAACTACTTGTAAAATTATACAATAAACAATAATGTTTGTTTTGTTCAATCTTCTTATCATCATACGTAAAATTTTTACTTATTTTTATTACTTGATTCGTTATATTGAAATCGATTAATTCAGTTTCATTATACACAAACGTATATACTATCACCGGTCGTTCTTGTTTTGCTTGCAAACTACATAATGTTTCACATAAAATCGTTGGTAACATTGGTCGTCGTCTGTCCGGTAAATATATGGTAGATACGCGTTTACTGAACGAATTCCACAATTCTAATGTTTCCAAACACGCAAATACATTTGTTATATACACTTTGACCGTCGTAATATTATTATTGATATTTATACTTAGGGCATCATCATAATCACCGCTTGATTTTGGGTCGATTGAAAATATATAATCGGTATTTTTATTCATATTTAATAGTTTATTTTCCTTTATTGAATTTATATAATCATCAAATGTTTGTTGCGAAAGTGTTTTTTTAACTTTACTTGTAAACTCATTTATTGAAATGTGTAAGCTTTTACAATACAATTGGTATTCATAGAAATGTTCCAATATATCTACATTTCCAATTGCACAAGTGAGTTTGCCGTATGGGTGTTTATCATTTGTCCAATCATCATATCGAAAAACCACATATTTATTTTTGAAATTTTTATCAAACCCCATTTTAATTTCATAAGGTATTAGAAATACGGGTAGGCGTACATCATCAGGTATACATTTATATAATAAACGCCGACCATTTCTTCCATACGATTTATTATTTTCCAATATTAGAAGACCCGGAATATCACACTGGTTTCGTAGAACAGAATTGGTTATTATTACTTTATTATCCACGATTTTAAAATAATCTCGGGTAAACATTTTATTATCTAATGGATTGATTGTATTTAATTGTTCACTTTCTATATTATTTGACGTTATTGGGTCCATAAAATTCCAACTTTCATAATTTTTATCATTTATCAGTATTTTATATGTAGTCATAATTATACACTCTCTTGTTATTTATATGTTTTTATAAAATGAGTTAAAAAATCAATTTTTATATATAGTAATGAAGCAACTAACTAAAAATAAAAATGCAATCTTTCTGGTTATTGTTGAATCTCCCTCAAAATGTTCAAAAATAGAAAGTTACTTAGGTCCTCAATATGCGTGCATTGCATCAGTTGGGCATTTACGTTATATACCAGGGCTTAAAAATATAGATATTAAAAACAATTATAAAGTGAACTATGAATTTATTGAAAAGAAAAAACAACATATATATGATATGAAAAGTTTAATAACACATTTTAATCCAAATAATATTTTCATTGCAACAGACGACGATAGAGAAGGTGAAGCAATTGGGTGGCATATATGCGAAATATTTAATTTAAATATAAATACCACAAAACGTATTATTTTTCGGGAAATTACAAAATCGGCGATTTTAAAAGCAGTAGAAAATCCTGAAACAATCAATATGAACATTGTAAACTCGGCAATTGCAAGGCAAGTATTGGATTTAATTGTTGGTTATCGATTATCCCCTCTATTATGGAAACATATTTACAATAATAAAGATAACCCATTGAGTGCAGGAAGATGTCAAACACCAACATTGAAAATTATTTACGAAAATTCGTTACTTGATAGAAAGGACGAGTACGACCATAAAATATATGGAAATTTTACAGGTAATAAACTCGTATTTACATTAAATAAACATATCGACACAAAAGAAAAAATAGAAACATTTTTGGACTTGTCTAAACGGCACAAACATATATTAACGGAAGGTAAGCATTCTAAATCTGTGTTAAATCCGCCAAAACCATTCAATACTTCAAAGCTCTTACAACATTGTAGCAATGCAATGAGTACAAGCCCTACTGTAATTATGAAATTATGTCAAGAATTATATCAGGCCGGATGTATTACATATATGAGGACAGATAGTACAAAGTATTCAACCGAATTTATTAGTCATTGTAAAGAATTCATATTGGGAAAATATGAAGACACGTACTTAGGAAATATGGATATGATTATAAACACGAATAAAACTGACCCACACGAAGCAATTCGCGTGACAAATATTAAAAAAGAATTTTTGGACATCAATGTAAAAGATAAACGAGCGAAAACACTGTATAAAATAATATGGAAAAATACAATACAAAGCTGTATGAGTGTATATAAATCCCATATTTATAAATATTTAATGAGTGCACCCAATGATTTATTTTATGAATATAAAAATGAAATACCGACATTTTTAGGATGGAAAATATTAGATGAAAAGAGTGAAACCCAAAATTTAACAACATATTTCAAAACATTATTGAATAAAAATGTACAATATAATGAAATATACAACGAAATATGTATGAATAAATCGGTGCATTATTATACCGAAAGTTCTCTTATTCATAAATTAGAAACACTCGGCATTGGTAGACCATCTACGTTTTCTACAATTGTAAATACAAATATTGAAAGAAAATATATTGATAAATTGGATATACCAGGTATAAATGTTGAATATAATAAATATGTATTAAACAATGACAAACTAAATGTCAGTACTGATACAAAACAATTAGGTGGGGAAAAAAATAAATTGAAAATCACAAATTTGGGTGTACTATGTGTCGAATTCTTGAATAATATGTTTGAAAATATATTATCATACGATTACACCAGCAATATGGAAACATTACTCGATAATATTAGTAACGGTAGTGAAGACAAATGGCATAATGTATGTAATGATTGTTATAAAGAAATCAGTCATATATTAAAAACCGAAAATAAAGTAGAGAAATTAGAATACCCACTTGATAATGGTTACATCTTTTTATTTGAAAAATATGGCCCGGTACTAAAAAAGAAGGGTGATGACGATACATTTACATACGTAAATGTTAGAAAGGACATTGATATTGATATTGATAAACTGATTAACAATGAGTATAGTGTGGATGAACTTATATTTAAAAACAATAATATAGGAATCTATAAGGATAACCCGATATATATTAATCAGGGGCCATTTGGATACTATTTAGAATGTGGTGATATTAAGAAAACCTTAAAAAATTATGAAGGAAATGTTAATAATATGAAACAAGACGATGCTGTTAAATTGTTATCAGAAGAAATAAATAGTAATAATGTGTTGCTTGAACTAACTTCCAATTTATCAATTAGAAAAGGAAAATACGGAGCATATGCATTTTACAAAACTGCATCAATGAAAAAACCCGAATTTTTCAATATTAAAAAAATGAACAAGGGATTTTCCACCGCATCTAAAAATGAAATTATTGATTGGATATGTGAAAAATATAATGTGAATAAAAATAATATTTAAGTATATATACTATAATGGATAAACAAGAAAAAACAGATATTAATATGGATTTGGATACAATAAACAGTATGAAAACAAAATATTATGTATTTTTTGAATTTGTTGGATATTTTGCGATATTTATCATTTTATTTGCGTTCATGTATGAACTGAATGCATACGTTTTCATATTTATATTGATTCTTATAATGCATATTGTATTCAATTTAAAGTTTTTCAAAGAAGTAAAAAATATTTTCGAAACCCCGTCTAATAATATTTTAAGTATGTTTATCTCATTTATTCTTTTTTCTACAATGATAATGCGAACACTTGGGTTATTTTTATTTAGTTATACAAATGGTAAAGTTACATATATTACAAAAACGAATGACGAAAAGATTCGAATCCCAAAAAGTTTTAAAAAAAATGATTTGCATTATAAGTTCTTATTTATAGCTTCTACAATTGCTTCATTTATTATTTTCTTTTTAATAAAATTTTATGATACCAGTGTATTAAAGACTGATATATCGAGTGATAATTCGATGCTAATATTTTTTATTACTATGATACTGGGAGCTATTTCGTACGGATTTAGTAATATCATACCACATACATATTTATTTGAAACCGTAGTTTACTCAGTAACGTTCTTTATTACCATATTAACCACAATAAAATTAATGATGACATATTTGACAGATATCGATATGGGTTCGACATATTATCAGTTAATCGCATTCATTACTACGTGTAGCTTAGCGATTACGAGTAGCTATGAATTTAAAAATGCGTATGAATATAAGGATTTACACAACAAATATGAATTAGAAAAAGAATCCCCAAATATTGAATCTGAATCAGATAAAAAAATGCATTATTATAAGGAAACCATTATTAATATTTTATTATTACTCTTTTCGGTAATATTATTTTTTATTATAGGGGCGTATGCTTCTGGTACAGGAGGGAGTAAACCCATATATCTATTTATTATTGCAATGTTGATATCATTTTATATGTTGAAAGATATATTTGGTGATATAACTGGATATATTTACAATGGTTTGATAGTTATAGTAAATAGTATAAGTTTAATTATTAATTCAATATTGAATGTTTTTATGTTTATTATAAAAATGGGTTATAATTTCATAATAAAACCCATACTACTTTTATTTAAAAATATATTATTGTTATTCAAACAAATGATTAAGGGTTTTACTTCATTGTCGAATAAAAAATAAACAACCTATTATAATATAGAAATTATACAACATCTATGTTATAAATGAAATTTTATGAATCATCTTTTAAAGATTATATCGAAACAAAAAATAATTATAATATTCATAAAAAAAACATATCAATTGATAAAATAGAAAATACAATATTTTATGGTCCATCTGGTACAGGTAAATATAGTTATGTTCTCGATATCATAAAAAAGTTTAGTAATTCTGAATTAAAGTATGAGAAGAGGGTTACGTGTATCAATGATAAACAAGAACATATTTATAAAATGAGTGATATACATTTTGAAATTGACTTTTCTTTATTGGGATGTAATTCAAAACAAATTTGGAACGATATATATAATCAAATAAACGAAATAGTAGCATTAAGACCCAATAATAAATGTATCATACTATGTAAAAACTTTCATAGTATCCATTCCGAATTATTAGATTTGTTTTATAGTTATATGGAGCAGGGATCATCCAATATATATAATATTAATATTTATTTTTACATTCTTACTGAACATATCAGTTTTATACCATACAATATTTTAAACGCGTGCAATAATGTTTCTATAAAAAAACCCAAAAAAGAAGATTATATTAATATAATGAAAAATGTCTGTAATTATAATAAATATAAGAAAAAAATAGATAACGTATTAGACTGTTCAAGTATTAACAACATTAAAGAATTATATTGTATTGATTGTTTATTAGATGAAAATCAAATTGATATTTTTAATATTATAAACAACAACATTATAACGTTCATTATTAATTTCAAACATAATCCGGATTATTTACAATTCAGAGAACTATTATATGATATATTAACATACGAAATCGAAATTGAACAATGTATATTATATATTTATTCGCATTTCATCGAAAATAAATTATTATCAAGTCAAGATATAGATCATTTAATACACGATATACACGAAAATCTTTGTTATTATAATAATAATTATAGACCAATTTATCACATTGAACGAATGTTTTATAAAATAATAGGTTTTTATAATAAAGCATAAAACGGTTGCATTATATAGGTTAATGAACACAAATAAAGCGTATCAAATATTAGAAATAGATTTAAATAACGTTTCGGAAGAACATATAAGAAAACAATACAAATTAATGGCATTAAAAAACCACCCTGATAAAAATAAACACCCTAACGCCAATGAAAAGTTTATAGAAATTAATGATGCATATGTATTTCTACAAGGTGATAATAAAAATAATGATTCGGGTTATGAAACATATTTCAAAGATTTTTTATCATCAATAAATCATTCTGATCTATACGTTTTTTTATTTAACTTGTCTTCAAATTATATTGAAAATCTACAAGAGTATTTATTAAAAATAGATATGAAAGTATTATGTAAAGTGTATAATTTACTTGTGATTTATAAAGATATTTTTTACATTGATGATAGAACGATGGAAATAATTGAAACATTTATCAAAAATAATATTAATACATATACCATTAATACAAATTTATATGATATGTTAAATGCGAATGTATATAAAATTGATATTGAGGGTGAAGAATTAATTATCCCTTGTTGGCATAATCATCTTGAATATGATAATAATACACACGTGTTTTGCAAACCTGTTCACAATTGTGAAAACATATATTTAGATAGTATGTACAATATTTACTACGACGTTTATGATAATATTAATAATATTTTGGATAAGGAGCATATTATTTTTAAAATAGAAAATAAAATATTTTCATATCCCGTAGGAGAATTACAAATCAAAAAAAAACAAAAAATTATATTTCAAAATCAGGGTATACCAAAAATAAACACACAAAATATGTTAGATTGTTACGATAAACACAATGTAATTATTCACTTACATATTGATAAATAATTTCATAATTTATTAAATAAAATATGAAAAAAAGGGTCACTTTATTAAATTAAATTACTTATAATATTCTATCTACTTACTTACTTTCTTTTTTATGTTTTTATGCGATTGTCTTCTTACGAACAATCTTCTTCTTTGGTGCAGGAGGAGGAGTTGCCTTCTTAGGTGGCTCAGGACTCTCAATGACGTCATCTTCATTCTCATCGTCGGTATCGACTACTGCTACCTGAGTGACCGCGCTGGGTTCATCATCATCTTCAACTGATGCGACTGGTTGATTCATCGTTGCTCGATCAGTGGATGACAATTGAAGATGGCACTTCCCAAATACACTGGTGTTTACAGGAGGCTTAACCACTGCCTGTGAGAGTTTCCAAGTAACACCCCAGCCCTTTCCACCAACCCAGACACCGCCGCACTGAATCAAACACATTACATCGCTTCGCTTAGGGACAAAGTCAAGAGGAGTGGTGCCTTCGTCATTGGGAAACAATAGCTTGGCATCGTCATCATCATTATAAATTTCAACTGACCACTTATCACCATACTTAGGGACCTTCACTTTAAGACTAGGAGGACGAGACTTGTCGATCTTCTTCGTATCCTTGTCCTTGGGGTATTTCACGAAGGGAAAGAAACTGTGCTTCGCAATCTCGCGAGAACGCTCTTCGCCAAACCAATCCTCGGAGTTCTTCACTGCATCATCAATAATCTTATTCTCAAACTCAATAATCTTGTCCAAAAACCGGTTCGTCTCGTCAGTTTGGTTGTCGTCAAGGGGAAAGTTCAGGTTCATCGTATACTTTCCATCCGACTCGCCTCGCTCATTGACATAATCGCTAATACCCCAGGTCATCAAGACAGGGGTCGCAACATGAAGCGAACGATTCGTTTGGGTACTGATCACGCTGATACTCTTACCGCCCATATCATTGACCTTTGGCTTCATATAGCGAAGCTCATTCACGTTCCAGGAATCACAGTTTAAAGAAATAGACGACATAATAACTAATTTAAAACAATTATATGTAAAACATATGAATCAATTTTTTACTCTAAAAATATATCGAAAATATATATATTTTGGGTAAGGGTTTTTGACTGTAATTTAATCACATAATGATACAATTACATATAAAAACAATATTGTTATAGTATAAAGAATGAACAAAAAAGAACGAAGTAATAGTGAATTATCCACTGGAAATCATTTAAATATTCATTATAGTGACTTCAATACGCAACAAATAAATCTGACAAAATTTATTATCAAAGAACTTAAAATTATTGCAAAATATAACAAACTAAAAATTTCAGGTAGAAAGAATGAATTAATCATCCGGATTACGGAACATTTCGACAAAAACACAAAGTGTGAAAAAATACAAAAACACTTTCGAAGACATTTAGTTATTCAAAACATAAAACTACGAGGACCTGCATTATTTAACAGAAATAATTGTATTAATGATAAAGATTTTATATCCCTTGAACACGTATCAATGATTCCGTGGAGTGATTTTTTTAGTTATATAGATGATAACAATAATATATACGGGTTTGATGTTAATTCATTCATTCAATATATTAAACATAGTAATCAAACAAAAAGTATTTTAAATCCATATAACAGAGAACCTATTAATTCATCCATCGTATATCGTTGTATATGTCTGTATAATAGTAGTCGTATTATTTGCAATAAGCCGATCCCAGTTGTAAATATAAATGTTACTAATCCATATTCACATCTTGAATTGAATAATTCATATTATAACCCAACTACATATCAAAATTTAAGATTAAATACACAACTTAGAGAACTTTACTTGAAAATTACATACAAAAGAAAAGACAATCTTAATTCCAGAATCCAAAATATATTTATAGAATTCGATAGACTGGGGAATTATACTAATTCATCGTGGTTAAATAGCCTTACATTACAATATTTTCCCCGACTATTAAGAACATTATACGATATATGGATGCATCGCGCAAATCTAAGTACAAATACGAAAAAAAATATATGTTGTATATTTGATCCATTTCAAAATATTTTACAAGAAAATATGCTACACATTTTACACAATAACGTTGGCGAGTCGTTCTTACAAAATTATGCAAAATTAATGTGTGTTACTATATTCGAAAATTTAACGTATACCGGCATCGATGAAGAGCACTGCAAATTAGGTGCGATGTATTGTTTAATGTCGTTAACTCGCGTATCACAAAGTGCTCGCATCATGCTTCCATGGTTATATGAGGCAATTTTATAAACGCACTTCACTTACGCATTAAATAATATATGTTACGAATGAATATAAAGAAGACGCGCTATACTAGTATATAAGATGGTTAGAACCTCAAAAGCCCCCACTACTGATTCCAAACGCTCTACTAAAAAAGAGAAAACTACTGAGACTGAGGTCGCTGTCACCGCACCCGTCGAGGTAGCCGCCGACCCCGTAGCCACCGCTGCCGCCGTGGATACCCCCATCGAGGAGATCAATACCCTTGCGACTAAAATGGGAGATTTCAATGGTAAGCTCCAGCAGCTTGCCAGCATCTTTGCCAGTGTTAAGGCCGACTTCAAGACTCTAACAAAGACTGTTGACCGCGAAATGAAGGCTGCCGTCAAAGCTGCGTCTTCTCGCAAGCGCAGAAAGAACGAGAATCGTGCCCCTTCTGGTTTCATCAAGCCCTGCCCTATCAGTGTTGAACTTGCCAAATTCCTACAGAAGGACACTGGTACTGAGATGGCCCGCACTGAGGTGAGCAAAGAGATTAATCAGTACATTGTCGCAAACAGTCTTCGCGACAAGACCAACGGGCGTGTTATCATCCCCGACAAGAAGCTCACCGCGCTTCTTAAGGTCGGCAAAGATGAGCAGCTTACTTACTTCAATCTCCAGAAGTACCTCAAGCCCCACTTTATTAAAGACGTCCCTGCCACCCCCACTGTTTAATAAGTTTATTAATATATAATATTGTGTAATTATACAATATTATGGATAAATTAATACAACAATTTGTCATTGAAAACAATCCCTGCATTTGTTTAATATGTCATTCAACAACTAATAGTTTTAGTCTACCTTTTGTGTCTTCCCTAATATCTAGTAAAGATTTTTTAAATAATTACAATATACCATTACACATTGAATTAAATAACAATTCGGATGATTGTAAAAATAAAATTAAAAATGATTTATTAGCAAAAGCATGTAGTATACAAAAAATAACCCACGTATTGTATATTGAAGAAAATGTTTGTTGGACACCAATTGATATTATTAAATTATTATTGAGTAATAAATACTGCGTTAGTGCTGTCATTCCAGAAACAACGTTTAATTGGGAAAAAATATACAAAAACCCCGATATTATAAATCAATGGAAACAAATCAACGAAACTAAAAATTTGAATAATAGTGCAGAGGAAACTATACAATATAATATGCTCAATTATAATATTCAATATATTGATAATCTTTTAAATCTTGAAAACAGCACAGGCAAAGTAAATTTATTTAAAATGGGGTTTACACTTTTAAAAATTGATATGATTAAAAAAATGCAATTCTGTTTCCCCCGTACAAAATATTATGATACTACTCTTTCCGAAAGTCAAAATGAAAATACATTTTTCTTATTTTCCAGTGGTATAGAAAAAAAAATGTATTTTAATGAAAATGACACATTTTTAAAAAGATGGAAAAATATGGGAGGAACTCTATGGGTCAATGTGTCTATAAATGTAACGATTACCAATCCCCAATATTTTAAAGGGTCGTTTTATAATTCTATTACACAAATATAAATCCGTGATTATATAAAAATTCTTTTAATAACGTTTTTTCAACCACCACGTTTTTATTTGATAACATATTCTTAATATTCATTTCTATATGGTCTGATAATGTAAATATATCATATACAGTTAATAATTTTTCATAATCATTTATGTATTTTGTATTTGTATGTAACCATAATTTGAAATCTACTTCTTGATTTGTTTTTTTCCATTCATTGAACCATTTTAATGTTTCATATAAATCAAAACTCTCGTTTGTATTATAATCATTTTTTGAACATATTAATATATTCTTTAAATCATCAGGTTCCATATTTAAATCCGTTAATATATTTTTATAATAATAACATTGTACCGTTTGTTTTACCAAATTCATATTTCTCATTATTACTGGACAACCGTAGGCAAACATATCCATATCGTCACTTACGCACCCATCAACTAATCCACTTATGCATAATTTTGCACACAGTTCGTCAGCCTCACCTGATGCTTCTACGTATAATACATTGAACATATTCATCATTGTTTGAACATTTTTTATATCGTCATTCTTCACTCGAATAAATTGTTTTTTTAATGTTTCCATTTTAAGTAACATTTTATCTTGTTCTGGCGACGATATTTCTGTCAATAATCCTGATATATTATTATATTGTTCTTCTGCTTCACGCTTTGCTAATCGCCTGTCATTTATTATTCTCTTTTTTTCATTTGGGGGTTTTCCGTCAAATACAAATATTGAAGTTATATTATACTTCAATAACATTGTAATCATTACATACATTTGTTCTATTAATGCGTCGTCCCCGAGAAATTTATACAGATAAATACTTGTATCAATCACTAATGTCTTATTTTTAAAATTTCTTATTTGCTCAGTACATATTGAAGTGTTACTACATTTTGCATTTAAAAATCTATTCAAATGTTTAATTCCCATATTTTTTATAATATGAATTATTATATATATATAATCAATTTTATTATGAATAATTTATTTCAACATATTGAAAATAATATAAATTTAAAAGAACATACACTTTCGAAACGCACAATATCTAACGTTTCAAATATGTACACTCTTTTTAATTCTACAAAAATACTGCCACATAATATCAGTTTATCCAGAAATATATCATTTGGTAATCATTTTAATTATATTCCGGGTAATTTCAATACTTATATTTACAATAATATGCATTTTAAATCTACCATCACAACACGTATTAAAAGTAAAAACATCAATATTCATTTTTTTCAAGAAACAAAGTATTTCCAAAATAAACAACAAATACATCGCGTCTTAAAACTTTTAAACTTCTTAATCGGTTATTCATCATCCATTTGCTCTAAAAATTTAGATATTTATATATATTTAACACCGTTTAAAAAAACATTACCTATAAATAATCAAACTCAAATTAAACAAATTAATGTTAATACTGGATTTACATTTGCGTGCAAAGGTAATAATGAAATACATATATATCGTAAAGAAGAATGGTTTAAAGTATTCATTCATGAATGTATTCACGCATTTGGTTTAGACTTTTCGGCAATTCCGGATAATACATTAAATACGTTTTTCAAAATAAACAGTGACTTACAATTATCAGAAGCTTACTGTGAAACACTTACAATTATCATACAAACTTTTTTTATAAAACATAAAGGGGATTTTATTGAACATTTTAAAAGTGCAATTTATAATGAAACATTGTTTACATTAACACAATCAGCCAAAATTCTAAATCATAACAATACGGATTTAGTTACAATGATGAATTCAAAAACATATAATAATTATAACGAAGAGACCCCTATTTTTTCATATTTCATAATCAAATCCATTTATCTATATTTTATTAATGACTTTTTTGAACTATCTATCCGTTTAGATAAAAATATATTAAAAAATAATTTTAACAATAATGATGTTGCTGTATTTTCGAATTTAATTAAAAAAAAAGCTACTCATAAAAAATACTTGAACGATTTACATTTTGTCCAATCGTATATTAAACGCCGCAAAATTATACATAATACATTAAAATTTAGTTTTTATGGATAAAAAATAAAGAACAAAAAATACTTACTCATTTTAATAATTTTACACACTAATAATTTTATACACACACACTAATATTTTTACTCATTATCACCCATCATCATACGAATCCACCCTGCCTTATTCGTTGTTTTGATAATCTCATCAATCGCGGCGGGCTTATCCGCAGCGACCTCCAACAATGCTGCGTATTTATTCACCACGATTTCTACTTTACTTTCGTAATCCAAAGATGTGTAACGCGATTGCGCGGCGACCTTCTTCTCAGCCTTTGCTGCCTTCTTCTCGGCCTTTGCAGCATCATTCACGGCCTTCGCTGCCAACTTTGCAGCGATCTTTGCATCCTTCGCTGCGGTCTTGTCAGCATTAACCGTGGCGTCCTTCACCTGTTTAATCTTGGTGATTACTGCGCCCTTGTCGGTCTTGGATGATGCCGCCTTCTTCTCAGCCTTGATTGCGTCATTCACTGCCTTCTTCTCAGCCTTGATGGCGTCATTGACCGCCTTTTTCTCGGCCTTCTTCTCAGCCTTGATGGCATCCTTGGCAGCCTTCTTCTCGGCATTGACTGCATCCTTGGCAGCCTTCTTCTCGGCCTTGACTGCATCCTTGGCAGCCTTCTTCTCGGCATTGACTGCATCCTTTGCCGATTGCTTCTCGGCCTTGACTGCGTCCTTCGCGGCTTGCAACGCAGCCTTGACTGAACGGCGAACGTGCTTCTTCAACGTGGAAATCAACTGCTTTTTAGTCTCTCCGTTCAGGTGAGCCTTAATCACAGCAGATGCCCTCTTGTTGGTGCGCTTGGTGGTGGTAGTAGTAGTAGACATTGTAATCTTTTGTTGGTTGTTTAATATGAATTAGTTAAAAAATGAAATCTAAATCAATTTCGCGAATCTTTACTATATTTTGGGCAAAATCTCGTATGGACCGGGAAAATATATGTGTTCATTACTCTCGCTGTGTAAACAAAATGAATTATAATAATCTTTTATATCGTTCTGTGATGCCTTGTAAATGGCATATAATTTATGTTTAGTTTCATACATACTTTCAAGATCCACGCCTATAAGTGCAATATAATATACATTGTCGCTATGTTTATACAACCAATGACTGATTGATTGTCCAGAATGTGCATAATTACATAATTTCATATCACGTTCAAAGAATTCATTTATCTTTATCCTGATACATTCATACGAGTTTATTGAGGGTTGTGGAATTATTGTACCCGAATAATCTGCAATACGACGTAGTCCATTCCTAATAATGTCATACATTTGAGCAATATAAATATTATCACCGTGATATTTATTCATTTTTGATATAAAGTTAGATAATACATTTATTCGTATGCATTTTTAATCAATTTTATATAATAATATATATTATTTTATTGTATATGGAGAACCTACCGAATGATTGTATTAGACATATTCACGATTATGATAACACATACAAGATTTTATTTGAAAAAGTATTAACCCAAATAAACAATTATTCAAAATGGCATATAATAAAAAAAAACACATATATGGAATCTATCCCTATTCAGTATCATGGCATATTAAATTTAACACAAGAAAGTATAGATGACTATAATTATAGAATAAATGAATCCTTTGCTGCTTTTTTTTTAAAAATCTGCGTATAAATGAAAAAAATGTTACATTTTTAATTAAAATTCTCTACTGTAATAATACTAATCTACTTCACTTTAACAATAACACTGGTTATTTGCGCTGATTTGTCCATAAGTGGTCTTACTCAATTCACATAGCTGATTGTGAATATTGTTCAACTTATCCTGCATACGCGCACGCTCATTGAAGATGAAATGCTGAACAGCGAGTTCCTTGGTACGAAGGGATTCTTCGAGACGTGCACAACGCTCGATGGCCTGCTCACGAGTGATTTCCTCGTCATTCTCAACACGCACGGGGTTGATATTTTTGCGGAAAACAAAATAAGGCGTTCCGGTGAATTTCTTATTCTGGTAAGGCTCGTCGGTCTTGTTCGAACCGTCTACCTTATGCTCGCCCTTGTGGTCGAGGGCTTGAAGTAGAAATCTACCCTGTTGCTCGCTCATCATATGAAAATGAATAAACGCTGAACGGTAAGTCGAACCATTACGCGCTCGGTTCTTCTTCACATCAATGCGGGAAACAAGACCATACTCCATTGCTTCTTCAATATACCACTGTAAATCCTCAGTGGTATCAATGGTATGTCCGTCAACCATTACTTCCTCTGGCCACATCTGTAGATACAGACTGGGCATGATTTCTCCCTCCTCAAACTTGATAGGCGTCATTGCGGTGATTGCGGTCATTTTTACGTTATTGCTTTTATTATGAAATATATTAACATTTCATAATGAATCAATTTTTAATAACTTTATTATATTTTTTGACGAACTGTCATCAATAATGTATCGATATTCGGTTTACTACCTCTTATATATAATACTATTTTTGCATCCTTTGTTTCAGTTAACATTTTATTTAAATCTTTATTTTGAGAAAATTTTGCCATTAACGCGGTTTCACGTAATTCATTCGTGTTTACATTATCATCCTCCTTTATTGTATCTTCTCGTAATACTTCTTGTTTATATTTTCCGGTTTTACTTATTGCGTGTTTTGCTATTTCCAAATCTTTCGAGATTTTACTTCCACTATCTAATGCAAATTTATCATAAAAATCAGGAAATCCCTTCTTATATTTGTTTGCATACATATAATGATTTATACTATACCACGTTTTTCCATCCAGTTTAAACTCTTCTGTCCAATCATCACTTAATTTTCTACGCCAATTATTGCAACATTTGTCTTTACTTAATAAATGATAATTTAACATATTATCAGGGTTTATCATTTCTCCATTTCCTTTTCCGGGTTTTGGTTTTGAATTTGCCTTTCCGTGTATCATAAAAACGGTTTCTTTATCGTATAATCCGTATTCTTCTTCTTGTTCTTCCTGGTCTTCTTTATTCTGTATTTTTTCCTTCATATTTTTAAATTCATCTATTAAATAAAAATCACCTGAATCATTTTCCATACATTTTAATATTATTTTAACCTTTATATCATACGGTATTTCGTCAAATTTTAATAATCCTTTGTTTTTATAAGTTATAAGATAATAATGATTCATATTATGTCCCAACATTACATATAAACTCGGGTTCTTAACTGTCATTTTATCATCGTTTATTTGGGTACATAATAAGATATTTTCTACATCGCCGGAATCAAAATATTCTTCTGATAATATGATTACTTTTATGTTCAACTTATACTCCAATACGCTTACCGCCCACGTATCTGCCCAAAAACGATTTGTTTCTATCATATTTTTCATATTATCTATGCTATCTATGTCTTCCATAAAACTAAACTCTCCTAATAATTCTGAGGTACTTTCCTTACTTGTCTTGTTTTCTCCGTATTGGGTGTGCAGCTGATTCGCCTCTTCTAATATACTATCACTTTGTTTTCGCTCTAATGTGCTTTCATGGCGTTTTTTTAATATAGTGTTTGTCTTTTTTTGTTCCTTCATTTTTATATCAAATCGCTCACTTTCCTCTTTAAGTGAATTATATATCATTTTATACTGGTCAACCAATTCCTGGGTCACTTCACTTGATACTATTTTGCGTAACTCCAATATCGTGTATGTTTTTCCCACCTTTTCAAATGCTTTTTGTATAGACGTAAAAAAACAATCCCCATCACCTGGTATATCTATAATCGAAAAATTATTATTTTTCATTGCATTTTCCACCCAACTATTTGTTTGGGACGTAACAAATTCATCTTGATTCGTTAATGCGATTTCTTTCGTCTCCTTTTCTAATGGCGTTCCACTATATAATAATTCTACACTTTCGGTTTTCTTTACACCAGGCAAATCTATTTCTGGTTTTTCCATTTTATTAACCATATACACCATCTTCTTTTTTATAAATTCCAGTGTTGCAAAACTAAATAATATAATATTTCCGTTCTCTATCATAATGTCACCATCTTCATCCAATGAATTAATCATATTATTTGCTTCTATTTCAAATACGCCTATTTTTACTATTACTTTATCGTTATGAAATAAATATACGGGATAAAATATAACATTGAAATCCGTATAATTATGTTTTTCTTTTCCTAATACTATTTCAATATCTGTATCGTGTATTTCATAATCATACACCGAACTATTATACCCTATATCTTCTTCATCTACCTGACGAGATTCCTTATATTGAATCTTATCTTTTAAGATTTGAGATGAAACCATTTCTAATATATTATAAGAAATTATAATATACCAATTGTACTAATTTATTTCAATAGAATCATAATATGATTTAATTACTTTTTCATAATCTTCATTATTATAATAATGATAATGAATTTTATTGTCCATTTTATTTAATTCCGTACCGCACATCTGGGAACAATATTGTACCTTATCCAATATGTTGGTTTTAAATAAATGATGCATCGTGTACATGTACATTACTGGACTACACGTAAATAAAAAACCATATACATATTTCATATATACATAATATGCATTATATGATTTATATTTTAAATATATTGAAACAAGTGTACACGCCACAAATGCATAATAATAATACGTAAATCTATTTTTTTCGTATTGTATCATAAAATTATTTATCTTATCGTTAATATTTATAGATTTTAATTCTCGTTTTTCATTATTAAAGACCAATACTTCCATTATTTAATTAATGCTTATTGTGTTTAAATTATTTTAATAAGTTATTAAAACTCAAACGGTTCAAGTAAATACCGATATTTAGTTCATAATAAAATGTTTAATAGTAGTATATAATGCCGAATTATACTTGCGAAAGATGTTTGAAAGATTTCTCGCAAAAATCCCACTATGATAAGCATCAACATAAAAAAATACCTTGTCAACATAATAAAGGAAAGATTGAAGAAGTTGTTGAAAATATTATTATACATAAAAAATTGATTTCAAATAATATTGAAAACATAATTACAAATACAAATACAATGGAGAAATCAAAATCATCATTCCCAACAATTCCTGCGAATAATTATACGACTATTAAAGAATATTATGATAATAATTTGAATAAAAATAAAGAATTGGTTGTAACTACAAATGATGAACCGACGCCGATTGATTGCGTAGAAGAAATGATTCACCAGATTCCCGAATCATTCTGGCAAAATGGAAATAATAAAATTTTAGACCCCTGTTGTGGATGTGGTAATTTCCCTTTTGTTATTTATTACAAATTGCTTAAATATCATAATAGAGAACATATCCTAACCAATATGTTATATTTTAATGATTTAAATATTCAACGTATAAATGTAATGCGAGACATTTTTGATTACGATTTGAATATTTATAATGAGGACTTTTTGAAAATTAATATTACACTAAAATTTGATTTAATTGTTGCTAACCCACCATACGCAAAACTATTACCTAATGGCAAGCGAGCATCAAAAAATCATAACTTGATTGGGTTATTTATAAAAAAATCATTGGAACTGTTAAATCCACGCGGATTATTACTTTACATCACACCCGATAATTGGATGTCCTGCGCTGATCGAAATTTACTTATTTGCGAATTAACAAAATTGCAGATTGTTTATTTAAATATACACATTGCGAAAAAATATTTCAAAAAAGTAGGTTCATCATTTGTTTGGTATTTAATTGAAAATACACCATCATATAAACCTATTACAATTGAAGGCATTTGGAATAAAAAAATATATAAAGATACCGTTCAAAGTGAGGAACGAAAATTTATACCTCTATATTACAATAACACTATACAGTCGATTTTACATAAAACTGTCGATAATACTGGTATTCCAAAATTTGATGTGAAAACCAGCAGCGATTTACATAAATATACAAAAAAACTATTAATTTCTGCAACACAAGATAACATTCATAAATATAAACTAATTCATACACCAAAACAAACCGTATGGAGTTCCAGACCACATAAATATCAAGATGGTTATAAAGTATTTATATCAACAACATCATATTATGGAACATCTGTGGATGATTGTGGAATGACGCAATCAATCGCATTTATACAATGTAAAGATAAGGAAGAAGCCTACAATGTCAGCAAGGTGTTGAATCATCCTATGTACAAATTTATAAATAACATTTGTCGTTATGGAAACTTCAATAACATTCGTATTCTACAACAGTTCCCTTATTGTGATAATTACGACGAAGTGTATAAAAAATTTAATATAACAGAACAAGAGAAGGTTTTTATTGAGACAAATGTATAATGTGGGAGGGGGAGTGAGTTGTGTGAAAATATTATTTGCCTTCTTGAACACATAGGACTGGTTTATGTCCATATTTTTCGTGGAATCTTTGGGTCAACATTGTTTCAAGACCACGTACAGTTGATGCGTAAATTATTTTCGTCACGCCAAAACGGGTTTCCTCCGTTTTTTTCTTAGGACAGCAAATTCCGTAGATATCAACATTCATATTATGATGACGAATTGCCCTGAAATTACATTCTGTAATAATGTAGTTTGTGGTCGAGCAAGACCCTTTTTTCATCGCTCTGCTGGTACCACACGAATATGAACCAGACCAGCGATCACACAACGACGTGATTGTCATTCCAATTTTAACAATGTGTCCATTGTATGCAAGACAGTACAACCATTCATGCTCGCAATTATTCCACACAGCTTCATCATTCATCGTGTAATCTACTTTCTTACCTTCGAACTCGGGGCTATCAGTAAAATATTCACGCTGTCTCTTAGTTATTGTTCCATCCTTTTTCATCTTGTGTGGGAAATTTTCCGGTGTGTTTAGTCTGCAACTCGCTACGTTATTTATTGGCTCATCGATAAGTTGTTGAAAATCAGTTATTGTGGGTTCTGCCTCTATTGTGAAGACAAAATTATCACCATTGTGATAATTATTTAGTTTACTGTACTCCGTATTGAGTTTTGCCATTATTGTTTATTGACTGTTGATTTAAATTTGGGAATCAATTTTGTTGGAATAAAAAACTCGAAAATATATTTTTTTTTGACACGAGCTCAATTATAAGTTATTGAAATTACTTTTTCAAGTAATCTAACAAATCTAAATATTTGAATTTTGCACGACTTGAACAGCTAATATAATCCTTTATCTTTAATGTACTTAGTATTTTTATATCGTTTAAAAATTCGTTATACACTTCCGTAGGCTTTAATATTTTATTACACAGTGTCATCAATATGTATATTATTTCAGCCATCTCCTCTACTACCGCAGCATTATTCTCTTTATTCATTTCCTGATAAACAGATTTCAATAAATCATTCACATATTTTACGATTACGTCTATATTAATTAGTTCCAATATACATAAATTTGATAAAAATGATACTAAGGCTCTTCGTATTTGTTTGTCTGCATTCATTTTGCAGAATTCATCGTAATTTTCATCACTCGATACCAACTTAAAGTTATAAATTAACTTATTATTCATTTCAAGACAAATGTTTAGTTTTTGCATAAAAATATCGTATTTGCTTACTAACTTTTTATATAATCGGGCAAAAATGTGGGAAAAACAACCATTCGATGATACTATTTTAAATATTACTTTTGACACCTCCTCGAACTTATCATCATTGTCTTCTATTTTATCTAATAGCTCAAATATTTCTATTTCTATTTTATCAAATGTTTTATCAGTTAATTTATTCATTAATAATTGAATTTCTCCAATGTATTGCTGAATTTCATTCTTTTTTTCAAATTTAGTCACTACAAAATTAGGATCATAATCACGTTTATTATTTCGCTTATATGACTTATTTAATGTATCCGGAAACTGCTTATTTAAAAATTCTATGGTTGTTGTTACACCTACGTCCAGTGTAATGTCATAGTCTATGTTAAATTTGTCAATACTATACGATATCATGAGATTGTTTATACTTAATATAAATATAATAGATATTCAATTTTTATATTCGTCCTGTTTATTATTTTATTATACGTGAAATTACTATATGGAAGAACTTTTAAAACAGTATTTAAATTCACAACCTGATAAACAAGATACCTACACATTTTCACAAAAATTATTAATTGATGTTGAAAATAATTTTGAATTGCCCATACACTACTTAAATAATGATGAAACATTTTCTATTCACGATACTACTGTTAATGACCTTGAATTGTCTAATACTATTTACCCCGTTCTCTTTGACAATAAAAATGAGGTTTCAAATAAATTAATATCCAAATGGAATAAATTATATACAAATAATACTTCTTTTTTAAAAGATAGTCAACATATTATTAAAAATATTGGCCAAATCGAACAAGATACATTTATTAATACTTCTGAACTATGGGATGACATTAACAGTCCTTATTATTGTAGTAAATATGGGTTTATTAATTGGAGTTACTTAAATTTTTTAAATCACTCTACTTGTTTTTTAACATTGAGTACTTTGTCAAATATGTTATCACCCCTTATGTTTTTCATTATGCCTATTATATTTTTAGCAATACCCTTTGTTATACTCAAATTTCAAGGAATTTCTATTAATATGGATTCATATTTAAATATATTAAAGCATATTGCACGAAATCATTTCCTTGGTAAAGCCATTATGAACATTCAAAATGCATCTTTTTCAAATATTATTCAGTTAGGTGGTTACTCATTGATGTATATAATGCAAATATACAGTAACATTCAATCCTGTAAAAAATATTACAGTGATATTATTAATGTTAATAATCACATTAATACCATGAAAAAGCATATATGTTACATTAATGGACAGATTGATAAATTCAATGCCATCACTGTTAATTGTGATTCATACACACCTTTTACAACACACATGAAGGCTCATCAAGAGAAACTTCAAGAAATATATAACAAAATCAAAGATATAGAGAACTTTACCCCCAGTATTATGAAATTTGTAGACATTGGTAATGTTTTACAATGTTATTACAATATTTATGAAACACCCGAGTATATTAATAGTCTAAGTTATTCAGTTGGGCTGTATGAATATTTCAATCACCTCAATAAATTGCATAATTTATATAATGAAAAGGTTATCAATGTTTCACATTTCAGTAAAGAAAATGTATGTAAACTGAATAATCAGGTATATCCTCCGCTTATAAATGAAAATGCCGTACCCAATACTTGTAATGTTAACAAAAATATGATTATTACTGGGTCAAATGCATCCGGAAAAACCACCATATTAAAGGCTACTACAATCAATATTATTTTAACCCAGCAGTTTGGTTTAGGCTTTTATAGTTCTTGCACTATTAATCCTTATACCCATATTCACTCTTACTTGAATATACCTGATACATCCGAACGCGATAGTCTATTCCAAGCTGAATCAAGAAGATGTAAAGAAATTATTGAAACAATCGAGAACACAAAAGATAATTCCCGCCATTTCTGTATATTTGACGAATTATATTCCGGCACCAATCCAGATGAAGCTTCAAAATCCGGATACGCATTCTTGAAATATTTAGAACAATACAAGAATGTAAACTTTATGCTAACAACCCATTATAATTACATTTGTAAGAAATTTAAGTCATCCAATAACTGTATCAATTATAAAATGCAGACCACGGTTAACGAAGATGGTTCTCTACAATTTCATTATAAGATTAAAAAAGGTATTTCAAAAGTAAAGGGTGCTGTTAACATCTTAAAACAAATGGATTATCCCAAAGAAATTATTCATAATATAGAGAACCTATAATTTCTTCAAATATATAATTTGCTCTATGTTTGATGTTTTTGTAACATATACCCCTTTATTATACATGGGTTGCATCCCGATTAATTTAAAACTATGTTTTATACATTCTTTTAAAGTATCATCAATAAGACTGTATTTTGGACTACCGTAGTCACCAATTATATAGCACATCTTACCGCCTTTGGCAAGTAATTTTGAACATAATTCTACGGTTTTACTCCAATATTTATCCAACCACGCTTCATAGGTTTTATATCGATTAACACTTTGATTCGCACCGGAATATTGTTCGAGTGTAAAATACGGAGGACTAAAAAAAATGGTATCAAAATATTTCGTATACGTTTTCATAAACAATTTATTTTTTAATAAATCCTCAGACGGAGTACAATATATTTCCGTGTTCTTTGATGGGTAGTTTTTATTTGCAAATTCCTGTGTTTTTTTACATACACTCGGTATTACATCCGTTCCTACGTATGTGGTAACATTATCACACTCTAAGAACCCATAACAATACGATGACCAACCCAACGTGGGTGTGAAAATCTTCTTTCCGTTTAATAAAGACCGGTTTATTGAATACACCAAATATGGATTCATTATTGAAGACCTAAAATAATATGAGGAGTAAACACTACCAATACGCCCCTTATTTATATAATACCGTGCACTCGGTGTTAACAACTTATAATCAATTATATTCTTTTTATATAAATCCTTCAACATTACACCAAAACTCTTTGTATTTTTTATTCCCGGACGCGTTTTCTCCATTAGCTCGTCATAATGCATATTTCGTATGATATTTTTATATTGAACATTTCCATTGTTATTAAATGCGTTATTCGACATTGGATTATGTGTGATTTTCAATTCATACGGTTTCAATGATTTATTATAATAAGATGTTAAATAATCCAGCTTATTAATTGCATCATAAATGTTCTTTACATCATCCAACTGTATATTTTTTCGCTGTATATACTCTTGTATCGGTATTTGTGTTCCACCAACTACAACCACTGCATTTACCACGAAATCATTAAATGTTTGCTGGGTTCTCTTATATTTACTAATAAATGTTTTTTCTGAATACATAAACTATCAAAACATTTTATTATTTGGTTCTCCATAAATGTAATTTACCGTAAGAGTAGTATATTTCTTTATATTAAACACTAATATATATTGTATTAAACTTCTCGTGGAAAGTCAAAACGAATTTTCAGAAATGGACATTTATAAATGTCCAATTATGACATATAGGATATACTTTTTTTGGAAGAAAATGAGTTTTTTCCTTATGCAGTGAACTGCTTTAAACTGAATTCTTATATTTTTAGTAGGTTACCATAATATTTTTATTGTGTAAAAAACCCGGAGATTTTTTTGTCAACAATATTTAGGATAATGTCAACAAAAAAAGGACCGAAAGGTCCATTGTCATTTAATTGTGAAATCTGCAACTTTATATGCAGTAAAAAAAGTAAATATGATATACACATATTAACTGCAAAACATAAGGAGTCAACCGAAAAGGGACCGAAAGGTCCATTGTCATTTAATTGTGAAAAATGCAACTTTATATGCAGTAAAAAAAGTAAATATGATAGACACATATTAACTGCAAAACATAAGGCGTCAACAACGGTTGACAAAAAGGTCCCGCTTTCTGTAATCTGTGAATGTGGTAAGAAATATAAAGAACGGACCGGGTTATGGAAACATAAAAAAAAATGTAATTATATATATAATGCAAGTATACACGATGAGCCTCAACATTCTAATATAATGAATAATTTAATAAAACAAAACGAACAGTTACATAAAATGATAATCATTCGTGATGAAGAACATAAGGAAGAAAAAGAAGAGCAAAAAAAAAGAGATGAAACTCATTTGAATAAGATTGAAAACCTAACACAACAAATCTCAAAAATATCAACAATTACAAATAACACCACAACTAACACAACAAATAACAATAAATTCAATTTAAATTTCTTTTTGAACACTCAGTGTAAGGATGCAATGTCGATTCAATCTTTTATGGAGAACCTACAATTAGGAGGTAAGGAATTAGAACACATGGGAGACGTCGGTTATTTGAATGGGATGATTGATATTTTCAATAATACATTAGGTAATATGGATATTTACAAACGACCCTTACATTGTACCGATTTAAAACGTGAGGTTCTCTATTTTAAACAGGGAACGGATTGGGAAAAGGATAGTGAAGATAAACAACACTTGAAAAAACTCATAAAAAATGTAGAATCAAAGAACTATCACAATTTACAGGAATGGCAAAATGATCATCCTGATTCCCGAGAATGTGATACGCGGGAGAATCAACACTATATGAAAATAGCAACAGAGGCCCTTGGCGGAGCCGATTTTAACAAAGATTCCATTTATTTAACAAAAATAATGAAACATATATTAAAAGATGCGATTGTGAAATCGCAATAGGTGACATATTACATTTATAGGTTCTCCATAAATGTAATTTACCGTAAGAGTAGTATATTTCTTTATATTAAACACTAATATATATTGTATTAAACTTCATGTGGAAAGTCAAAACGAATTTTCAGAAATGGACATTTATAAATGTCCAATTATGACATATAGGATATACTTTTTTTGGAAGAAAATGAGTTTTTTCCTTATGCAGTGAAATGCTTTAAAATGAATTCTTATATTTTTAGTAGGTTACCATAATATTTTTATTGTGTAAAAACCCCGGCATTTTTTTTGTCACTCTATTTTAGGAAAAATGAATGACCAAAAGATGCCAAAAAATGCCGAGAAATATTATTGTGAAATGTGTGATTTTAGATGCAGTAAACTGAGTAATTTCAACAAACACAATTTGACTGCAAAACACAAACGAGTGACAAATAGTGACAAAAAATGCCGAGACGACGTGCAAACCATAATCGGTTACGATTGTCATTGTGGAAAAACATATAGTTACCGACAAGGTCTCCACCAACATAAAAAAAAATGTATAGTACAGTTAGTGAAACCGAATAGTTTGGATGAATCAAATGATTTAAAGCAAAATGAAGTGGGAGACAATAAAATATACTTATTGATTGATGAAATGCGACGAAAAGACGAACAGCACCAAAAAGAGCGTGCGGAACATAAAAAAGAAATATTATTACGTGATGAGGAGCATAAAAAAGAATTATTGAAATTAACCGAACAGATTTCGAATATTTCTACAATTACAAATAACACAAACAACACAACAAATAACAATAAATTCAATTTAAATTTCTTTTTGAACACACAATGTAAGGATGCAATGTCCATACAATCTTTTATGGAGAATCTACAATTAGGAGGTAAGGAATTGGAACACATGGGTGATGTTGGATATTTAAATGGTATGATTGATATATTCAATAATACATTAGGTAACATGGACATTTATAAACGACCCTTGCATTGTACGGACCTAAAACGCGAGGTTCTCTATTTTAAACAGGGAACCGATTGGGAAAAGGATAGTGAAGATAAACAACACTTGAAAAAATTAATAAAAAACGTGGAATCAAAGAACTATTACAATTTGCAGGGTTGGCAAAAAACGTACCCTGAATCCCGAGAATGTGATACACGGGAGAATCAAAAATATATGAAAATAGCAACGGAAGCATTGGGTGGCGACGATACAAATAAAGATAGTATGTATTTATCAAAAATAATGAAACATATAATAAAGGATGTGCACGTAAAATAATTAAAAATGAAAAGATTTTATACTGGGTGGTTTGAGTAGCCGTGCTTCCCCAACAGTTTTACCTTTACGAACGTGTTGGACAGGTAGATAGCTAATAGTAGTTTTTGATTTGTTATTATTAGAGAATTGTTTACATAGTTCTGCGCCATATTTAATATGTTCTTCTGTAATTTCGGTTGTATTTTCCAAAATCACATAAGGAGATGAGTCATTATGTAAATGAATCCAAATATCATCATTATCCGCGTCATTTAATATTTTCCAGTTTGAGTATGCATTGCGCCCCACAATATATTTAATACTCTCATAAATTTCAATATGTACTTTAAAAACCATTATTATAAAAACGATTTAAATATTATATATTATTCAATTTTAATAATATATAATTATGCATAGTGTAATCATATTGGCAGGTGGATTTGGAAAACGAATGGCGGAGTCATATCCAAACACGCCCAAAGTGTGTATAATGTTAAAACACAAACCAATGATTGTACATTTATTACAAAGTGTATTGAAAACCCAACCGAGTAATATATATATAGTTGTAGGTAAATCAGGCAAGATTATACAAGAAACAATAGAAAATTATATTACAGATAAAGAAGAAATGTCCATTATTAAATATGTGATACAAGGAGCAGCATTAGGAACGGGTCATGCAGTTCAGGTGTGCGTAACTGAGTTGTATAAGGTGCAAAACCAAGACATACTTATATTATGCGGGGATGTACCACTAACAAGCAGTTATACATTAAATGATATACTAAAAAAAAAAAATAATATAATTGTTACAACAGAAAAATATAATCCGGCGGGAATGGGGCGAGTTATAATGAACGACAAAAAAATAATAAAAATTACAGAGGATAGGGATTGTACAGAAGAAGAGAAAAAAATAAAAAAGGTAAATTGCGGAATATACAAAATAAATGGACGTTCACTTTTCAGTAATCTATATAAATTGGAAAATAATAATGCAGCTAGTGAATACTATTTAACAGATATTGTTGAAATATTACACAAGAATGAACAATATATGAATGAATATCTTATGCCTTGTGAAAAGATGTATGAAGTGCTTGGAGCAAATACAATAGACCAGTTACACGAATTGGAACATTACATGTAATGCAACCAAATGTATAAATCCGTGTAATTATGATGTAGGTGATTGGATTTCCAAACATCAGTTGTGCGTGAGTTATTAGGTAAATAATAATATTCGTAGTCGCCGTAACGGACGAATGGAGTGTCTTCATTTATCATAATATAGTTATGCATCCTTTGTTTTGTAGTAACATTGAACATTACAAAATATACAATCAAGGCACATAGAGTTGGAAACATATTTATTAAATAATAAATATGTATCGTAGTGTTTCAATTTTAAGCTCGTGTGACGGGTTTACGAGTAGGTCGCGGGCGACGATTTTGCTGCCATTCGTCGGGGTCATTATGTTGGTCAGGACTATCACCGCTGCGCTTCTCGCGCTCCTTTTCGGCCGCATAGCGAATTTCACACATTAGATTTCCTCCACGTATACCACAAACATTAACAGCGTGATACTCGTGTTTACCTTCGTGGGGCTTCACCATATCAAATTCAACATATTCACCCTGTACGAGATATTTATATTGTGAGTGAGTAATGCGCAAATTACTATAATGGGCAAAAATGTCAGTTGATTTGTAATCACCCTCGTCGAGTACAGTGACAAAACCATATCCGGTTTTGGTATTAAACCATTTAACTTGACCAGTAACTTTCTCGGCAATGGGAGCAGACATTTACTTATATATATATAATATTAAAACTCCTTTTATATTAATTTCATTTAATAATTACTTCATAATCAATTGTTTGGTTATAATCCAGTAAATAGCAATATTTTAATATTGCTGCAATATATTCAATGTCGCAATCATAGGGAAATTTTATCTTTTCGTCAATTAAATATGTGTGACAGGGATTATATAACGAATGTGAATACTCATTTGGTAAAATCCATGGTAAATCGTTTAAATGAAATTTTAAGAACACAAAACAAAGGGAAATTAAATCATCCCTGACACTTGGACTATTTCCTTGATGTACAAAATGGCTAACATATAAAGGTGACCCGGTAATGCTGTCATTATCAATATTTGGAAGAAATCCGTCGTCACTTTTGTAAAAGTTGGCCATACCAAAATCAATAAATATAATTGTATTATTATAAATCATAATATTGTCGGGTTTAATATCTCTATGAATAATGAAATGTTCGTGTATAAATTTCATAACGTGCAGTGACTGATAAAACAAATTTTTGATAACGGAAGATGTATTATGGTTTACAATAAAATCGTTTAAACTTTGTTCATAATACGGCATTACCATTATAGGGTTATTTTCCCAAATACCATAATAAAAAATAGTAGGGACATTATTGCATTTTTTATTGTTCAAATAATGTAAAATGGTGGATTCTTGTTTTAAAACATTATGTTCGTCATAATTTATTTTGATGGCAACGGGTTGTTTATTCTTAATTTTATACCCTTTAAAAACAATACCGAACCCCCCTTTACTTATAAGATTTTCAATAATATATTTGTTATTTACATTTGTTGTCATTATAAAATTGATATAAATATATATTTATATAGTATTAAAAAAACATGGAAGAAATATTTGAGAATGCTCGTCAAAGTGGAGAATGTGAAAGTAACATAGATATCAATGATTTATTAGAAACACTCGAAAATGTAAATATAAATTATTTGGAAAACAAAACAACAAAACATTTATATGATGAAATGATAAATATATTAACTGAAACGCGGACGCGTGATATACCAATAATAATGGAAAAACTAATGAAATATCGTTATGTGGATGAAATAAACGATTTATTAAAGGGACGAATGGTAAGATGGATAAGAACGGGTGGAACAAATAAGTTAACCAATGGAGGAATGGTTACAAATATAACGTTTACAAATAATGGTATAAATGTACAAATAATGTCTTGTAACCGTCGTTTTATTAATTATAAGTTTGACGAGTGTATAACATTTCAAAAATTAACAACACAGGAGGAGCTTATATTAATGGTAAACGAACACATCGACGAAGATTAATATTTTTTTCGAGTAAAGTTGGTCTTAATTCTATTTTTTTTAGTTTTATTATTATAATTCGAGGTGTATATAAAATCTTTAATGTAATATAATAATTTTTTTGACGTTTTTTTTTCGTTTTTAATATCGTAGGTGTATGTTTTTGGAATATATTTTTTCGCGTGATTAAATTCAAACCAATCGTATAAAAACGAAATATAATTATGTTTTAAAGTAGATAATTCAACGCACTCTTTTCCAACTGTCGAATCAATAAATCGTGAAATAATAAGATTTATTTGTAGACCGTGAAAATATGCTTTGGGTTGAATATAATAGACCTTATTATGTATCATTTCCTGATGAAAAGAATCATCAATAAAACAGATTTCGGTACTTTTTGGTATCATTACACAATTAATAAAATCATCATACGTTTTATTATGACCCGTACGATTTGGTTCAATGCGTTTATTTTTAATTTTGAATGCATAAATAATTCTATCAAAAATTGGTTTTTTCAGTTTTAATTTATATTCAATATAATCAGTAATATATGTTATCCAGGGCGTTTCGCATTGATTATTTGTATATAAATATAGATGAATTTTGTTCGTATCTTTTTTATGGTTTAAAAATTTTAGTATGTTCAAAATGTTACATCGCAGAAATTCTGGATATAAATCAAATATTTGGAAAAAAAGTTCATTTTTTTTGTTATAATTTTTATCTATAAAGCGATTTACACCTTTCCATAAGATATGTAAATGCGAAAAAGAACCAATTGTATCATCTAAATCAAACGTAACTACCTTTTTATTTTTATTATTTTTTTTTTCATATATTAAACCATTGTATAGTGCAATATTATCATTTTTTATTGCATTCATTTATTATAATATAAAGATATTATATTAAATCCCAAATGTTTATACGCCGGTAGAACCAAAACCTCCAATGCCTCGCGAGCTTACGCTTAGTTGTTCGGGTGTAACAATCTCAATAAATAGCGGACACAGTGATGGATGACAAACCTGTAACAAGCGATTAAACTTTTCAACAGTATAGAGTGCACGTTCGTTTTGCGCATCATTAACGTTCGATGTAGGAAGCATTCTAAATGCTCCGCGCAAGGTACCTCTATATCCCGAGTCAATAACGCCTACGTGATTTGCCAATATAAGAGGTGTTTTTGAAATACTCGAACGCGGATAGGAATAAAATCCACAGCAATCCTCATATTTTCCGGTAACAACATTATAAGGAGACATTTCAAATGAAACCTGCATATTAATCATCGTGGTATCATAACTGCGGTCAAAAACCGTATCTTCGGGTGTAAATATATCAAACCCGGAATCCGGGCAAGGCTCTTTCATTTTATGATTGTGTTTAATTACAGATTCTGCATATTTATCTTTAAGTGTTTGGTCATCACTATGGACAGCCATACGAAGAATCGCGTGAGGAAAACTGGCGGGTGGTGTAAACATAGACATAATAGATTATTATTATTATAGTAAATTATGTAAAAAAACATTTAAATCATTTTTACATAATATTTAAATTTCGATATACTCGTCGACAAACCCAAGTACAATGCTGGTTACGTCGTCACAAAACGTGTGATTTAATTCCGCTTTTGTTCTATCGATAATATTTGGAATACACATTTCTATCTTAGAAATCAAATTCGACCCGATGTTGCAACTCGATTTGTATACGTAATGTGCAGTTGGATGTGTAACATTTCGATTAAACCTTACATTTGTTATATTTTGCACATTTTTACTTATATGGGTGAGTACCCCGTCAACCGATTTGTTGGTATCATCATAACCCTCTATATATGTAATTCGAATTGGGTTTCCATAATATAAGGAATAATCTATTTCGTTATTCATCTCCCATATCATGGTAAGTATTAATTGTATGTAAAGAATACACACAGTTAATTAATCAATTTTTGTAATTTTTAGATACACGTGGCTTTAAGAATGCAAACGCTTATATTGTTTCCACGATATTTTTTCACCGTCATAACTCGGTTTCTTATCGTCCGCATATTTTTTATCGATTTTATTTCCCTGTCGAAGAGCACTATCGACATACATTTCTTTCAAAATTTTACCAATGATTACAGAACCTTCGTGCTGGTCCATTTTACCGTCCTCTACCTGTTTCAGCGTATTTAAAAAATGTGACATAATTTGCAAATCAATTTCGCCCTTCACCACTTTGTGGAAAATATCGCTGTAATTAGTGTATAAAAACCTGGCGCTATCAATGCATAACAAAGACAGTTCATTTTCGTCCATAGAAGGATGAGCAGTCTTTAAATTTTCAATAATTTCAATATCCTTAAAAATTTTAGAACTGTGTTTTATTTGACGAATGTTGTCAGTATTGTCGCCGCATTCCGATTCAGTAATCATTTTTTTCAATTGAAGTCGTTCATCGTCGTTCATATTATATAATATAATTATATTTAATGTTTTTATGTATATTTTATGAATATATAACATATACACAATGAATATAACTATCGTTTTTGGCATATTAATAATGTTGTTCCTGTTTTATGTAAATCAACAATATATAAAAAACTTTAATATAGATGCAGCCATATATAAAATAAATAAGTGGCGGCGCAATATATTAAATAGATTATGGGTGCATTTTAATACCGATAAAAATACAATGTCTAAAACATACACGTCTATGACAAATGAGTTATACACTGAATTATTAAATTCAAATGTCTCAAAAGACCGATTTTTAAGCTCAGCAAAAAAATATAAAAATAGTATATAATTATGAAAATGGAAATCGAATATTATATAGTATTAGTATTATTTGTAATTTTATTTATAGTGACAATGTGTAAAACACCAATATTTGTGCCGTATATGAAAGTAGATAATTTTAGTAAAAACTATACCTATGAGGGTTTTACGAATCCCAAAACATTAAAGGAACCAACGCATGGAAAAAAAATAGATGGTTTTTCTGGTTTTTACGATTTGACAGAAAATCATTACAAATTAGATAAACTCGATAGTTTAGACGGAAAAAAAACGTGTACCCCTAACAATTTGACAAATAGAAATGGTTTTTTATGTATGGATGAAACACATAATAAGATGTTACGTACACGCGGAGGAAATGATGTAGGTGAACAAATGGAAATATAAAAATATTAATAATTATAACATAAAAAACATATTATAATTATTACTATAATGCAGCTTGTTGAATATATATGGGTCGATGGAAATGGGCATATACGCAGTAAAACTCGGGTTTTATCAGATTTAGATAATATACCAAATTGGACATACGATGGTAGTTCAACTGGGCAATCAATGAGTGATAATTCTGAGATAATATTAAAACCCGTGGCAACATTTAAAAACATTATTCATCCCTGTGAAATAACGTTAATTTTATGTGACACATATGACAATAATAATTGTCCAACCCCTAGCAATAATAGGTACAATGCAGTGGAGTTGTTTAATAAGAATAAAGAATGTGTCCCTTGGTTTGGATTAGAGCAAGAATATTTTTTAATGGAATTAACTACGAATTTGCCATTGGGATTTATAAAAGCAGATAAACAAGGGCAATATTATTGTGGTGTAGGAGTAGATAACGCATTTGGGCGGGAATTGGTTGAAGAGCACGCAAAATTATGTCTGGAATATGGAATTAAATTGTCAGGTGTAAATGCAGAGGTAGCGCCTGGGCAATGGGAATTTCAGGTAGGACCGTGTACAGGTATAGATGCAGGGGATCATTTATGGGTAGCTCGTTATTTATTATATTATTTGTCGGAAAAGCATAAAATACGAATTAATATTGAACCCAAACCGGTAAGCGGAGACTGGAATGGTTCTGGATGTCATGCAAATTACAGTACAAAATATATGAGAGAAGGTTCTGGGGATAAAACCGGATTATATTATATTAATAATGCAATCGAGAAATTATCAAATAACCATATCGAACATATGACAGTTTATGGTGTAAATAATGAAGACCGAATGACGGGAGAACACGAAACCGCAGATTATAATGTATTTACCAATGGAGTAGCAAATAGAGGTGCGTCAGTTCGTATTGGAAATGATACATTAAAAAATAAACAGGGGTATTTCGAAGACCGTCGTCCAGGGTCAAACAGTGACCCTTATTTGGTGACAAGTAAAATATTTGAAACGACTATATTAAGATAATGGAAATTGATTTAAAATATTTTTGTATATCGATATAAAAATATTACAAAATGTGCGATGACGATAATAATTCCGTGGGATTATTTTCGCTAGTAAAACCATTTGACAAATGTGGAACATTTTTGCATGAAGACCACAAATTTAAAGAATCTCAACATTATTTTCAAATGTCAATTGAAATATGTGAAAACAAATCAAATTTATTAGGTTATGCAGATTTACTTGATGATATGAATGATTATGATAAATCGGTTTCGTTTTATTGGAAAGCCATTGCTGTGGATGATGAACCACCGTCAATGATACCACATTACAACTTAGGACAAACAATTTTATCGAAATGTGTAAACCAATATGAAAAAAGTAATTATTGTTCAATTGTAGGAAATAATATGATAGAAATATTGTTTATCAGTGCAGTTGAACAGTTTCACGTTGTATTTAATAATGAAAGAACAAATCGTAGACACTTATGCATTAATACATTAAACACGTGTATAAACAACATATTACCAATCTTACCAGATATAAATAATTACTATAACAAAGCGGGATATAATGAAAGAAAAAATCATTGTACTGAATTGGAAATGCATAGTAAATTAGAGAAAATACTAGAACTTATATACAATACAAATTACCAGGATCCAGATTTACGTGATAATATGTACACTACATTTAACCGATTTGTAACTAGTTGGAAAAATAGCATTGAAAAAATGTCTCATTACATTATTTACAAGAATAAGAAAAATTTGTTTGAAAAAATGAATTATTTTGACGATTGTTGCATTTGTTTGGAAAAATGTCTACATATAGATTTGCATTGTGGTCATACAGTATGTACGGACTGTTATAAAAAAATATATGAAGAACCGTGTCCAATGTGTAGAAGTAAATGTGAAATAGTAGATTAAATATACAATCCAAACAAGCTGGGATTAATTTTATCGTCTTTTTTTATCAATACATCAATATGTTCTTTCGTGACAGTAAACGGAAATTCCACTTTGATTTTAATATCATCGTCGAATATCTTATTGTCATTTTTCACAAGTCTGAACAGATTTAGTTTCGTGTAAATAATTTCCAAACAACGTTTAAGATTACGCACACCAGATTCCTTTTGGGTAAGGGTTTCAGAGTTGGCAATATGTTCGATTGTTTCGTCGGGAATAATGACCTCATCTTCTTTGAAGTTGACTTGTTCGCGAATTTTGGGAAGCAAATGCTTTCGTGCAATAATGAGCTTTTCCTTTGTATCGTATCCTTTGGTTTGAATACGATACATACGATCACGCAAAATAGGATTGATTTTTGATTCATCATTATAACTGAAAATAAACAAACAGCGGCTGAGGTCAAACGCAATATCGGAAAAATATTTGTCGTGATATTCTGAATTTTGTGACAGGTCGGTTAAGTGTGTCAAGATGCCAATAATTTCCTCGCCCTTGGGTGTATCACTAATTTTGTCCAACTCATCAAAATATATGACGGGATTCATACATTTGCTCTCCATAATGATTTGAACAATACGCCCCCAAGAACTGCCCTCATATGTATAGGAATGACCTTCCAAAAAGCTGGCATCGCTGTTGCCACCCAATGCAATAAATGCAAAATCGCGGTTCAAAATTTTACTAATGCCCTCCTTTACAAGCGTGGTTTTACCGGTACCCATTGGACCTTGAATTGCAATAGCAGTACCAACTGACTCAGGATTAGTAATCCATTGACCCATCATTTGCATAATTTGAATTTTCGCATCATTTAAACCATAAACACAGTCATCCAATGTATCTTTTGCAGTAGTCATAAACGTGTTACACTCCTCAATGCCTGATTTGAGGTTTACATCAAGTGATTTATAACTGTTAAATGGTATACGCATAAACGCGTCGACCCATTGTTTGAGTTTGTAATACTCGGGGTCGCCTGGTTCCATTGTTTTCAAAACATTCAACTTTTGCAAAGCAATTGCCTTGAACTTTTGCGGAACTGCTGAGTTTAGCAATGCGATGCGATATGGTTTATCAATGTTAATATATTTATTCAGGTCTTTGAGTTCATTCATAATGCGCATCTGTTCTTGATACGTCATCTTAGTCTTAAAATAATCGATTTCGTTGGTATATTTGTGCTCATTGTGAATAAGTTTGTGATATTTCTTCGCATTTTTAATACGATTTTTCTTTACAAGTTTTTTGATGTCACCATCACAATCGCGAATTGCCCGAATCAATGTTTTATTTTTAGGTTTATTTTGTAGTTTTACAGTGAGGTCTCTTTTGAATTCACACAAATCATTGTATTCGTGTGTAATGTCTTCCTTTGATTCATCATCGTCATCGGTGTTTTCTTGTTTGACCTTTTTTTGTTTTTTCTTTTTTGTAGCAGCATTCGATGGGATTTCGATTTTTTTATAGTTTTCTTTCATAAACGTTTCCTCATCGCCACTGTCACAATCATCATCATCATTCTGCGAATTATATTCTTCTTCTTCATTGACCTCATCGCCCAATAATAGAATAACATTTCTGTCATCTTGTTCGTCATCATTGTCGTCGGATAAATATTCTTCTGATTCATCGGAATAACTTGGACTACGAGAATCGTCGTCGTCGTCATCATCGTCGTCCTTCCGCTTTTTATTTTTTTTCTTAATCTTATTTGTCATATACTTGGATGGAATTAATTTTGAAATAATGCGCTGAATATCATCGTGGTTCAACAGCTTTTTCGATCTCTTTTTCTTTTTGTTATTTTTGTCATCATCATCATCGTCGTCGTCGTCGTCGTCATCATCATCATCGTCATCATCGTCGTCGTCGTCGTCATCGTCAGAATCCTCTTGGTCTTCAGTATCATCCTCATAATAATCTTCATCAATATAAGAAGAATCTGTCTCGTCGTCAGAAGATTCCACTCGCTTGGATTTCTTATTATTCTTTGAAGATTTAGATTTCAAAGATTTCGAAGATTTTTTATCACTAGAACGCACCATAATGTATAATTGTATATTGTATATATTTTATATTATAACAATCAATTTTCACGTTGTATATAAAAATTGATTGTTATAATATAAAATAATATAAATATATATTATTATAGTATGCATAAAATGGATACATCTAAAATTATTGGCATCCAATTTAGTGTATTGTCACCAGAGGAAATTCGCAAAAATTCAGTTGCCGAAATAACATCTCGTGATACTTACATTAATAATAAACCTCAGCCTGGTGGACTATTTGATCCCCGAATGGGTGTATTGGAACCCGGATATATATGTCCAACCGACGGATACACATATATTGACAGTCCTGGATATTTTGGGCATATTGAGTTAGGGCGGCCAGTATTCTTCATTCAGCATATTAAAGAGATTATGAAGATTTGCAAATGTATTTGTTTAAAGTGTAGTAAACTTTTATTAAATAAAGAACGTCATAAGCACATTTTAGATTATAGTGAAAGTGCGCGGTGGAGTTATGTAACAAATAACGTTTCAAAAATCAAAAGATGCGGCGATAGTAATGGAGAAGGATGTGGGTGTAAATGTCCTGATAAAATTAAATTGGAAGGTTTAGCTAATATAATTGCGTATTGGGATAAGTTGGACGATGGGGCCGGGGAAGAACAAAAAGTAGAAATGAGGCTAACGCCCGAAATTATAATTAAGATTTTTAAACGTATGAGTGACGATGATATTCATTTTATGGGTTTTAGTCCTGTATGGTCACGTCCTGAATGGTTTGTATGTCAAGTTCTACCAATTGCTCCCCCTGCAATGCGTCCTTCTGTAAAGCACGATGCGCAACAGCGCAGTGAGGACGATTTAACTCATATTTATAGTAACATTATCCGTGAAAATAATACATTAAAGGATAAACTTGCAGCTGGTGAAACAAATCCCAATGTGATTGAAGGATTACGAAATGTAATTCAATATTTTATAGCAATGATTGTAAATAATAAGGTAAAGGGTTCTGCGCCGATGCAGCAGCGTTCAGGTCGTCCTCTTCAATGTATTATGGATCGTTTAAATAGTAAATATGGTCGTATTCGTGGTAATTTAATGGGAAAACGTGTTGATTTTAGTGCACGTTCGGTAATTACGGGCGATCCTAATTTGTCTATTCGCGAGTTAGGAGTACCAATGAAAATCGCAATGAATATTACAAAACCAGTATGTGTAAATGAAAGAAACATTAAATTTTTGACAGCACTAATTCAAAATGGTCCGGATAAATATCCTGGGGCTAAAATATTGGAGCGTAAAAACGGTGACAATGTTTCACTGCGTTATATGGATCGTGAATCGATTCGTCTTGATTTGGGAGATGTAGTACATCGCCACATGATGGATGGAGATGGTGTATTATTTAACCGTCAGCCCAGTTTGCACAGAATGTCTATGATGTGTCATATTGTTCGTGTGATGAAAAAGGGAGATACATTTAGAATGAATGTAGGTGATACTAAACCCTATAATGCTGATTTTGATGGAGATGAGATGAATATGCATATGCCCCAAAATATAATGGCGGAAACAGAGCTAAAACAGTTGGCAGCGATTCCTTATCAAATTGTAAGTCCAGCAAGTAATGCGCCGATTATTGGTATTTTTCAAGATTCTATGCTGGGTTCTTATCAGTTTACCCGGTCAAATATTAAATTTACAAAAAAAGAGGCAATGAATTTATTAATGTATTATAAAAATGTAGACGTCAAAAAATTATTTGAAAGTGGAAAGAATGAAGTGTCGAGTTTCGAAATTTTAAGTCAAATCTTGCCACCGCTTACCTTAAAATATGCAACAAAATTGTGGCAGGATGATGAAGACGATTTTGCGACTTCCAACAATGTAATGGAAATCCATAATGGAAAATATATACGAGGACAAATGGAAAAGTCTGTATTGGGCGGAGCGACATTTGGAATAATTCATCGTATATTTAATGATTATGGCAATTTGCGCGCAATGCAATTTATCGATGATTTGCAAAACGTTGTTACCGAATATATGACAAATAGTTCATATAGTGTGGGAATTAGTGATTTAATTGCAGACACTACAACCCAAGATAGTATTATTCAGGTAGTGACGGGACAAAAACAGCAGGTACAGTCATTGATTGATCAGTTGCATCTTGGAACGTTTGATAATTCAACAGCAAAGACGAATATGTTGGAATTTGAAATGCAGGTGCAAAATATTTTGAATAAAGCGACGGAGCAGGCAGGTAAAATTGGTCGTAAATCGTTGGACCAGGATAACCGATTTTTGAAGATAGTTGAATCCGGTTCAAAGGGTTCGCTTATTAATATTTCGCAGATGATTTCGTGTTTAGGCCAGACGAGTGTAGAAGGAAAACGAGTGCCTTATGGTTATGAAAATCGCACACTTCCTCATTTTAATAAATACGATGATTCTCCTGGCGCCCGCGGATTTATTGAAAATTCATATATTTCGGGATTAACAGCACCGGAGTTGTTTTTCCACGCAATGGGTGGTCGTATTGGATTGATTGATACGGCAGTTAAGACATCCCAAACGGGTTATATTCAACGAAGACTGATTAAAGGTCTTGAAGATTTAAAAGTTGAATATGATATGACAGTAAGAAATAATAAACATAAGATCGTTCAGTTTGCTTATGGCGAGGATGGATTCGATTCGACAAAGATAGAAACTCAAAAAATACCAATTGTGGATATGAACAGCGACGACATTTATATGTTATATGATATAATTGGAATTCACGACGAACGCAAAGGAATGAGTCAAATATATACAAAAGGAACAATTACACGAATGAAAAAACAACGCGAAGAAACGAAGACCGAATGCTTGAATAAGATTAATTATATGTTACGTATGAGGAAAATATTAATCGAAAGTGTATTTAAATATAAAAACGATAATCGTGTGAAAGTTGCGGTTAGTTTCCTACACATTATAGATAATATTTCAAATCAGTTACATTTGAATGGCAATAGTGCAGTGGATATAACTCCATTGGAAGCATTTGAACTGATAGATTTATACTATGAAAAGATCAATGGGCTTTATTATATGGAACAAAATGAACTATTGAAAGTACTATATTATTATTATTTGAATCCCAAAACACTATTGGTTATGAAGCGTTTTCATAGAAAGGGGCTTGTACTGCTATTAGAAACGATTCATATGCGCTATAAAGAATCGTTGGTACATCCAGGTGAAATGGTCGGTGTAATTGCCGGTCAATCAATTGGTGAGCCGACAACGCAGTTAACATTGAATACGTTTCATTTGGCTGGTGTTGCGTCAAAGTCAAATGTAACCCGTGGTGTCCCGCGTATTGAAGAAATTTTGCGCTTAACAAAAAACCCGAAAAGTGCGTCACTTACGATTTATATGCGGGAACACGAGCAAACTGATAAAAAGAAAGCGGTTAGTTACTCGGAAATGTTGAATCATACCAAGTTGAGTGATGTAGTAAAGCGTGTTCAAATATGTTTTGATGCAAATGAAACTGACAGTGTAATTCAGGATGACCATCATCTAATGGACCAATATTATGAATTCGAAAACATGGTACAAGAATGTTTAGAGGAAGAAGAGAGTTTCGAAAAATCGAAATGGGTGATTCGCATTGAGATCGATGCCGAAAAGATGCTGCATAGAAATATTACAATGGATGACATTAATTTTGCGATTAATTCGGGATACGGTAATGATGTCCAATGTATTTATTCGGATTATAATATGAATAATCTGGTGTTTAGAATTCGGTTAAATAGTTCAATTTTAGATAACCAGAAAAAGAAAACACAAGGTAGTCAGTTTCTATTGGATCAGTCTGATGATATTTATCTACTTCGTGATTTCCAGGAAAAATTATTAAATAATATTGTACTTCGCGGAATCAATAAAATCTCAAATGTAAATGTTCGCAAAGTGCAAAAATATATGGTACAAAGTGAAAATGGATATGATCCCCAAGATATTTATGTATTAGATACAACTGGTACAAATTTATTGGATACCTTAGCACTTGATTATATTGATACAACACGCACGATTAGTAATGATATTAAAGAGGTGTTTGCGGTACTTGGAATAGAAGCCGCGCGTCAAATGATTCACGACGAATTTGTAGATGTGATGGAATTCAGTGGTGTCTATATTAATTACCATCATCTCGGTCTATTATGTGATCGTATGACATTAACCAAGAATATGGTATCTATATTCAGGTCCGGTCTGTTAAATGATAATGTTGGTCCAATTGCAAAATCGACATTTGAGGTACACACAGAGGTGTTGTTAAATGCAAGTCGACACGCAGAATTTGATAATATTCGTGGTGTTTCTGCAAACGTAATGCTTGGACAAATCGGTCCATTTGGAACAGGAATGTGTAAAGTATTGTTGGATATGAAGGAAATGGAAAAATATGAAAATGTAGAATACAAAGAAAATAAACAGAAGGAGGAAATCGAAAAGGCTTTCGGTATTAAGCAAGACCGCAATTGTTCAAATACAAAATTAGAAAACAACATTTCGTCTTTCAAGATTAATACCAAGGATTGTGTAAACACCGATGACAATTATGATATGGGTCTTTAAATGCAAACAAATATAATGCGAATTTTATATAATTATTATACAAATCTTATACAAATATATATTTTTTAATTAATATATATTTTTTAATGGAACCAATGAACATTTTTGAAAAATAAAATGGGTTATGTATTATGGTGTACTTAGTAAACACACGGTTAGCGAATTACAATAATTCCAAATAATCCTTAATGTTGATGTTATTATAAATAATATCATCGGATTTATCCTGATTTATCGTTTTCATTTTATCCGTAAAGTCTGTTAATTTTCTTAATTCAATAGGTGTTTCTACAATGGAATATTCATATTTCTTATTCGTTCTTATAAAATAATGTTTTTTATCTAATGTATCTCCATTAATAATCCAGTTTGTATGGCTCATCATTGATTGGAAATTAGTTTCGGAGAATAAGATTACAGGTATCTTTTCAATAGTGAAAAACGCCCAGACATCCAAATCGGTAATAAAATAGTTGTCGTCTTTTATTCCACTATTTAATGACCGTTTTCCAGATTTGATTTCCTTTATCAAATCCTTTTTCCCTTGTTTTTCTAATATATTATATATTTTATCCGAATGAGACATCATATTTAAAAAGTAAAAACTATTCCAAATTTTATTTTTAATTTCTATAATACTTATGTATTTTTGAGTGTGTATACCATATAAGAATTGTAAGATACCAAAACTACAATAATCATTTGTACGTTTAAATAAAATTTCGTTACTTTCAAAAGAGAGTATGGAGTTCCACTTTCCATTTATTGGTTGTAAAATCGTTTTAGAAATGTTCTGGATGCAGTTTAAGTTTTTTTCTATAAATGAAGTATTTAGTTCTTCTTTGCGAACTATTTTGTTTGTATAATATTGAGTATTACTCGGTTGAGCAAGGTCAAAATTATTTAACTTTGATATGCTATCTTTTGAAATAGCAATTATATTATCGAAATAATTATCAGACAGTAAATGTTGTAATATAATGAATTCATCTTTGTGAATAACATAATTGTTTGCATAAATATGAATACTACTTTCTGGTTCTAATAAATAGTGTTGTATTGTTTTGTTACGAATAAATTCGTCTGCTAATCGCTCTATATACAATATTTTATTACCTTCTCCACTTATTAAATTATTATTTGGTATCAATAACACAGGCACGTCTTTTTTTAAGGTGCAATATTTCTTATTTAAATCATTATCGAAACACGTTGTTATTTGGTCAATGTCATTTAATATATTATCATCAAAATCGACAAAATCAATAAATTTAATAATTACAAACTCAATAATTTTAGTTATTTGTGTTATTTTTGTTTTATAAAGATAACGAGAGTGATTTATAAAATGTTTAAGTTGTTGAAATAATTCATTATTGGTGCGTTTATGTATTAATATTCGAACAATATTTTTGAATGCATTATAGAAATTATTTTCTAAATTAATATTTCGTACAGAGGTTATTCGGTCTTTATCGCCTACCTGAGAAGTATTTAATTGTCTATCTGCGAGTATATGATTTGTTTCGTGTATTGTATCTAATTTTATTTTATAAGTTTCATCTATATTTTGATAAGGGGGTACAATTTGAACGAACTGGTTTGTCTCTGTAAGTAATCCCACTATCATACCATCTTCAATGACCTTTTGTCGTGGTAAACATTTAATATTCTTATTACTATTATTCAAATCCTTTAAATTACTAATGGTGGTTTTATAGTCATCCCATATATCGTGATCAATACTTACATATTCTATTTTTTTATTAATCATGGATGGTTGGGTAGGAACAAAAAACCCACGAGGATGACTTTTATCCAGTTTTACAATTAAACCGATAACTTTGTTTTGGTAGTTAATAACTTGTTTTACAACCTCATAATTCACAGTTAATAATTGTTTTATCATATTTTTCACCTCCATATTTTTTTCATACATATATACATTTGGTTTACTATCTAATGCCGCGCAATGATGTTTCATACTGTTAACAATTGTTTTCATAATCGTGTTTATTTCCTGTAATTCAGGTTCATCGGGGTTAAAAATATGGTATCCTTTAACCGAACTTGTTTCTTTAGATTCGAAAATAATACGACTTAATAATTCATAATAGGGCCCGTTTTTGATTAAAATAAAATTTTTGCGGGTTTCATCATATACGTGATTACTATACGCGTTTGACGGACATAGAATATTAACATTATTTGTAATATCACTAAAATCCATTTCTAATATTATTAAATTAACGGGCTCCATATTAAGTGGATTTTGTTCATCACATAATAAATCCCACATAAAAGTATGATCTATCGACGATTTCGGGTTCTTTATAAATTCTTTGAAGTTCTCCAATGCAATAATAATTTCTTCCAAATAATTTAATTGCACTTCATCCATTTTGTTCATTGATTTATAAATTTTAGTGTCTTTATACGGACCCAGATTAACCTCTTTAATTTTAGTATTCCTATTTTTAAAACTGGATACAAGAGAACCATTATTATACCGCACAAAATCATCTAATTTAATATTTTCTGACAAATTATCGCATAATTGTTGAATTGTCCATTTATATCCAACCTTACTATTAATACGATGTAATTCGGCAAAACATCCCATAAATGATTTATTTTCGGAATTTTCACATCCAAATCTTAATGTTGTCCAATTATTTTTTTTGATAAACGCAGGATTTTGGGCTTCAACCACGGTTTTATAATCAATATTCAATAAATGTTCAATACCTGGATGTAAAAACCCATATCTACCATCGGGTAGAGGAAAACTCTCAAAACCAATAATATATTGCAATGCAGTTATATTTTGTTTTGCACGTTCTTTTGGTTGTTGTGCAATTTCTGTCGAATCTGTGTTAGTATTACAATCTTTTATACGTTTGTCCTGAACGGTTTCTTTATCCCCCTTTTTCGTAGTCCATTCTTTAAAACAACAAGGTATACATTTATTATCGGGATGAGAGTCTTTCGATAAAAACCCAGGAGAATGATTTATATACTTTTCATTGGAATCGCGATGTACCTTTGGGTGATTAAATTCAAACACATAATGGCCTTTTGGTACGTGTGTCGATTTAAATGGTATTATTTTACCACATTTACCAGTTTTTACTTCTTCATCAGTGATACTTGTATTTGTCAATAAACACCAATAACGAGGGCATATATAATGATGTTGTTTTTTTGGATCACTTCCATACGATATTGAGTTTCGATATGACCCAGGATGATTCGTATCAATATAATCTTTTTCGTCTTGTGTAAGTAACACGGGCTGTCTTAATTGAGAATGAAGACACATTCGTGAATAAGATTCAAATTTTCCATTTGATTTCGTTAAAAATAAACTGGGGTCTTTATTTGTTAATCGTTGGAAAAATATATTGGGTCGGGTTAATGACATTCCATCAATACTTGATGGGTCTATTTTATTAGGTGTCCCTTTTCCTCCGCGGAATTCTCCATCGCTATCTTCACTATCTTCATCATCATCGTCATCGTCAGCGAAAAATATACCGTCATCTTCATCGTCGTCGTCAACTTCTATTTCGTCTGATACAAAAATCATGGGTTGTAAATCATCATTCGGTGCGGCCATAACCACAACATCTACGTGACTTTCATCTTCTACTTTTTTCTCTTTGCACAACTCGTCAATCTCGGTTATACTTACACCAGATAAATAACTCTTTCCATAAATTATCCGTAATAAACTATCAATATAAATATTTATAAATTGTATATATTTCAAATTTGTTATATTTTCTATTTCAAAATACGATTTATTTTCAAAGGGTATGAATCTTAGTTTTGTAGGAAATCCTGGATTTTCAGCAATAGAAATGCTTTTATTTACATATTTTCCATTTATACGTGTATAACTGTCAAAAAATGCATTCATTTTATTAATGGCGTCTTCTTCTGTCATTGCATTATTTTCCATTAATGTTTTAATCACCATTTTTTCGTTATTTGTTTCTTTATACACAGTGTTTATGGTTGTGTTAATTGCATCCATCGTTTTAAAGTTTTCGACTCGTTTATAAATAAGATTTTGATTTTTACTATTTAAACTATCAAATATATGCGAGAATAATGTTTTGCATTTATTAATTTTAAGTTCAGTGGGACTTTCAAAATAAATATAATATTTAAGTGTTGACAGTTCGATATTTTCATTTTGGAAGTTTTCAAACGGGATTATAGAGAACCCTGATTGCAATAAAATAGTATTTAATGAATTAACAATAATATTTAATTTTTTTCTTAATACTTTTTCGATTTGTTTTATATTTAATATTTTCTTACAATTATAATTTACAATCATAGAACTATTTGCCAATAAATCAACAATTAACGTATCCTCGTTATTTTTGATATAAAAACTGATACTATTATGTTTTCTTGGCTGTTTTAACAATGCAGTGATTACATTTTTAGAATATAATGGTATTTTTTTCCCGGTTCGTGATGTATAAGTGCTGTATACCCTGAATATATTATCTTTACGTTTTCCGGGATTAAACCGGATTAATGGCATATCTAAGCTGCAATGTATTAATTTAAAGATATTTTCCAAAGGCATATTTGTTTTGAATTTAGGGTGAATTATAAAATTTATCTCATTAAATCCATTTTCAAGATAATTAATTTCATTTGTCTTTTTTTCATATATTTTATGTAATAAATGAATATTATCATAATATTTAAATGATTTCTCTTTCATAATATCCTTTGTTTTTTTTATTAGAACTGTTTTATTATTCATTAGGTCATCATAATTATTTATATTTTGTTTTTTTAAAAATGGATAATATAAATCAATAAAATGTGACTGAACCGCAGTATTATTTTTTTCAAGGAGATGGGGCGCAATAACTAAATAAATATTATTATGTACGTATTTATAATTCAATAGTAAGTTATTATCCATATTTAACAGTAAGTTGTTACTTGAATTTTCATAAGCTTTACGTTCCACTATTCCTTCTTCTGATCCATAAAACATATCTAATGGATTTGCGGAAAAACTATAATCGGTGTAATGTGAAAAATCCATACCCAGGGGTTTATTAAACTTAATGTCTTTCCCTAATTCTAATTTTACAAAATCATTATAATCATAAATATCTTTATGTCCAACATTTTCGAAGTTTTTGTTTGAAATATTGTATTTGAAATTAAACAATGTCTGCTTAAAAATATAATCGTATAAAATATTCTTTCCGTTATTTGTTACATTATTATATATTTCTTTAACGCTGGGGCTAATAGATGATTCATAATATAAATATAATTCATCGTATGAAATATTTTCAAAAAATGTAAGTTCCTTTAATATTTTCTTTTTTATAATACGTATACTGTCATCTTCAAAAATTGTCATATTGGAATATATAAATTCAGTTTTACTCACATCTATTTTTGCAAGTTCGATCGTGCTAAAAATTTCTTCTGGTTTTGGTTTTTCTCCGCCAGAAAACACAATACAATGAGAAATTTCTGTAAGATTATTAATTAATACTTTTATCATATACAATAAGGTTATAAATTTATAATAATATAATTGTAAACTATTTATATTAATATTAAGTCAAATATATGCCGTTATTGTGGAATGTATACAGTTTACACTGGAAATAACCGCGTAAAATAATCGTATGTGCAGTATATACGCATTGAAATTGGACGAAATCGACTTATAAAATTTATCATAGTATGACTCGATACCAGATGGAATGGATAAATACCATCTAAAATAAAGATTGAAATAAATGTAAAGTGTCCAATAATACAAACTCATTGTTATACAATAAATTAGGCTCAATATTAAATGGAAAACGAAGTTCCACAACCACATTGGGATGACGCATTCGGGTTTTCGAAGTTAAATGTGTCCCCCATAATATCTGTTTTCCAATCAATCGTAGTTCCAAATAAATGCATCAAACTTTTATTACACACAACAATGTCGATTTTATCACATTTTACTATTTCATCCAGTTTATGGGGTTCTCCATAAAAAGGTTCCAGTTTGTAATTAAATCCATTACAACCACCACCTTTAATATAAAATAATAATGAACCTGCGTTATGTTGTTTTGCTATATGATTTAATTTTTGTTTTGCCGATTTTGTAATCCGAATAATATTTTTCATATATACAATAAATACATTATTGAATATAAGTATGTCCCTTTATATTTAATATAAAACTAATTTTTTTATTAAATTATATGAATATTCCATCATTAGCACACAGCGATGCCGTAGATTTACTCAGGTTAACGATGTTAGTTTATAATTATGGTAAAGATTTTTCATTAAAAAATGACGAAGATATTGAGACCTTTATAGGTCATATGGGCGATTCGGACAACGAAAATCCGTTAAGTGAATTAAACGAAACGCGACAAGAAGCATTTACGGAAATAGCAAAAAAGTCGCCACACGGTAAAATTGTAAAATTTATTAGCGACGAAGATACCGATTTACAAGTAGGAATTACCATAAGTGAAACAAATAAACGTATTTGTGTAATTTTCAGAGGAAGTGAGTCGAAATCCGATTGGTATTATGATTTGCAGTTTTATAAACATCAATTAGAAGATGACATTTACGTGCATAAAGGGTTTTACAAACAGTTATATGAAAATAATAATTATGATAATATTACAAATGTAGTTGTTGACTTATTGAAACAAAAACAATATTATGATTATGACGTATATATTACTGGTCATAGTTTGGGCGCAGCGCTAAGTACACTTTATGGATATCAGCTATCAAAAAATATTCATCAAGAAATCGTAGTTGCTTCATTTGCAAGTCCTCGCGTTGGAAATGCCGCGTTTAGAACAGACTTTGATGATCGTAAAAATTTGACACACTATCGCTTTTCGAATAATAGAGATATTGTTACTGCCGCGCCGATGATTAATTATCAACACGTTGGGCAAAATATTCAGTTATTCGAAGACAGTTATAGTTTTTTCCCCAATTATAATTATAATTCTTGGTTCTCATTTTCGCTGTTTTCGTGTTTTAGTGCAAGTGACCACGATTGTGACCTATACTACAACCGGTTATTAAAAAATAAATGGTAAACATATATTTTTAACAATACGGAATTTTGTCATCTCTTGATATCAACAAATTGAACATTGTTACTTAAATCAGTAACGTGTAACATATCAGGGGTTTCCATATATTTTAAAATATCGTGCATATTTGGCGAACTACTCACAGGGTCATTCGTATCTCGTTGTCTACGTGTTGTTTGTTTATTCACCCATTTATTATTCATTTTATCCACTGAGTCTAATCTCACATCATTTAACATATTTAAAATGTTTAATTCATTCGAACTATCATCACTTTTTGAAGTACTGTCAACCGTATTTACGGATGACACGCTATCTTCTCGCATTCTATATGTATTTACATCTTGGATTGAAGACATAATACTGTTATGTTATGTTATATTATATTATATAATATAATATTTGGGATATTAAATCAATTTTTACTATATTACACATTATTTCTCCAATACGAATCAATACCAAATAAGACGAAATATACCAGGATTAATTTTATTATAAATATGTAATAAAATTAATGATCATAATAAGGATTGTCTGTAATCGTCATACCACAATATTCTTGGGGTTCATTTTTGTAATCCTTGGGTTTATGAATATTCGCTTCTTCCGCCTTTTCAAGTAAATATTGGAAATTATCCCAAAATTCTTGTTTATGTCCAATCGATTCGGTCATTATATGAGCCATTTCGTGAATTGCGACAAACATTAATGTATGTTCATCAATTAAATTACTATTATCCTTTTTCTTTTTATTCAAACAAAATGCCAATTTTTCTCCTTTATTTTCGCTATATGCAGTGAATTTACTTGTAGGGAGCGTTTCTTTGATATTTGTTTTACTAAATCCTTTGACCAATCGCTGTACAGATTCTTCATCTTCGTAGTTATCATTCAGGTAATCTTTTAAATCCTTACATTTATTTGTAACGGTTGCCAATAAGTCAGCCGCTTCTTGTAATTTATGGCGTTCTCGTACGCAATATTTATTACCATCTACCTGAGATACAATACATTTTAAATCAAATTCTCCATCATTTTTAAAGTAAATATAAAAACAAATAATAAAAATAACAGCAATCATAAAAAAATTGTAAAAATCATTATTCATGTTATAGAATATACATATATTAATTTGTTACCGCGTTGTTCAATAAATTATGAACTGTATTTATACTAATATCCACATTTTCGTGTGACATCAAACACGCTTGGACTAAACGCATTGTACACGCAAAAGATGCTCCACTATGTCTGTCATTTTTTAAAGCTTTACCCAGATTGTATATTTTTTTGTTTGTTGACCACATAAATTCGGCAGAATTATCGTCAAATTTTTTCATATATTCAACATATTTGAGTTTTTTTATAGTAACAAGTGCATTATACACTAATTTTAACTCGCTTGTTGTATAAATGTCCATATTATTGATTTGTATGATAATCGTTGACAACTCTATTATAAATCAATTTTTATTATTGTCAATAGAATTACAAATGCGCCGAATAGAATGAGTATTTATTGATTTTGTTAAATACGACACAAACACCATATTATCTTTATACAAGTATTTTTTTATTATCTTATTCACATCCTGTACAGTAATATCAATATATTTACTTGTAAATAAACGTTTATAGGAAATATTGTGTAAATTTTGTAACATACATATTGCATTATGGTGTGAAAATGTATCACTGTCTTCCATTTCCAGTTGAATGTGAACCTTAATGCTTTGTTTCGCTTTTTTTAACATATTTGCATCGATACCATTGCGTATAATATTGTTTATAACCTTTACAAGTGTTTTTAATACTTCTTCGTATTTTTCAGGGTCACATTCAATGTTAAATAAAAAATCACCGGCGTGTTTAAAATAGCTTGTTTCACAATACGTATTATATGTTAATCCGCGCTTTTCGCGAAATTCTGAAAATAATACACTACTCATCCCAACGGATAAAATATTGTTTAATATTTGCAATACATATACATCGGGGCTTTGTACCGAACACGTTTTAAATCCTAGATGAATTAAATTTGTATGCATTTTGGGTAATATCTTGGTATAAAACTGCATTTCGGTATAATTTGTTTTACACGTTTGAATGCTATAATTGTGATTAACTATGTCAAATTGTTTATTAAATAAACTCTTTACTACACTATTTACGATGGAATTTGGATTTTGATTACTACATACGCTAATAATACAATTATGGGGCAAATAGAATTGTTTATACATTTCATAAAGTTCCTTTAAATTCGAAAATGTTTTATGATATTGTATGATATCAATGGGATGTTCATAAGAACTGTTTTTATACATAATTTTGTTATAATCAATGTCTATTAAGTATTCAAAATCATTTTCATCTTTTAGATTTTCTTCGCGTATAACGTGCTTTTCTTTATTATATCCTTTTGACGGAAAAGTAGAATCGAATAACATAGAACCCAAGGTTTGTATGCAAACGTCCAAATCATTATTTAAACATTTTACAGTATATGATGTATACTTCTTTGTGGTAGTAGCATTATTTACCGCACCAATATCATCAAATGTTTTTAATATTTGAGGACCACTTTGTGTTGATGTTCCCTTAAATACCATATGTTCGATTCCGTGTGCAAATCCACGTGTTTTCTCATTTTCATAAGCACTACCAATGTCACACATTATACAAATCGAGCAAATGTCTTTATTAAATGAGTCCTCGTGAATAATTCTTAAACCATTTGGTAATTGTTTTTTAAAGATCATAATATAATATATATTATGATTTAAATGATTTATTGACCTCCAATTTCGAAACTTTTGCGATGGGGGTCGCTTTCGATGGTAGAGTTCATCCAGGGTCCAACATCTACCTTGGGGATAGAAGGATCGCTGCGAATGGACTGGTTAGAATTTCTCAAAGTTTGTCCGATTGTTTCTAAATTGCTAAGAGGGGGTCCGGCACGAAGAAGATCAGGGGCCATAACACCGTGGGTGGTATTAACTGATGTGGGGTTAAGGGACGAGAATTTACTGTTTTCGTCATTGGGCAAAAGGTCACTTGGGTTGGCAACCGCCTTGGAAGGCATACCAGACGCAACAGGTGCAGCGGCCGGTGCGACTTCTTGGGTAGGTACAGCCTCCACTTCCGCAGCGGCTTCACCATTGCTAAGGCCTAACGAAGAATAACCGTCGGTAATCATTGATTTTGAACTTCCATATCCAAACATCATAACGGCTAATACAATTAATACAAGAAATATAATTAAACGTTCGTTTGTGAAGAATTTCGCTAATCCGCGTTGTAAATCTTTCAACATTATATATAAAGTGGCGATAATATATTTCCTTAAATAATAATTAATTATCTAATTATTCTACTTCTTCTTCGCTATCATCACTCTCTTCAATGGATTCTAGCATATACGTATTTTTAATACGTCGAGCCTCTAAATAAGATGCAAGTGCTAATTCTTTCGCTAATTTTCCCTTTTTGCGCGCATCTTTGTACATTTTATAATAAACGTCTTTTCGCTCACTAATTTCAAAACTTTCTTCTTCTTCGGTAGGAAATAACTCAATTTCTTCTAAACCATTACTAAAAATAGGGGGATTCTCTTCTATTGTTAGGGGTTCTTCGTTTTCGGTTATTTCGTCTAGACTATTCGAAATATCAGGTTCTGTGGTTGTTATTATTTCCACATTCTCCTCGGGAGTATCATCCTGTGAAATCGTCAATGTATTTTCTAAATTTTCGTCTAACACAATCGTATTTTCGATACATTCTTCATTCAATGGAGTGTCAATAATCGAGGTTTCAATACGTTGGTTTTCGTCCGGGTTTTCATTGTGAATAACATTTTTATTATCATTTGAGTCGACTACATTGGCTGATGATTTAAACATACAATTTGAAAATAAATTTGTCTTTTCTATTTTCATCATCTGTTTAATTTCAATCATAATTTGAAAACTACGAGGACTACATTTGATTCCTTGTATTTCTAATATTGTCATTATTTCACTATCATTCGTAATTTGTTCAAAATCTACTTCATCTTCACGCTCATCATACACTTTTAATTGGGGTTTACCTAATGCAGTGGGTAAATCTGCGCGTACTAAATAATATTTGCCGGACTTGAACAGTTTAATGGGAGATGTAAAATAGTTTTCGATATCCGAAAGTTCTAAATCTCCTTCAAACCATTCTTCGCGTGATTGATAAATCTTATTATGACAAAATTCTTCTAAATTTTCTAACCAATTAATAAATTCACCATTTTCACCATTGAACATTAAATCAATTAAAAATCGTTTGTTCGTATTTACAATTCCATTTTTAGATAAACATTTGGGTGGTCGTACATAGACCGGTTTATTATTTACACTAAAACGTATGAAGTAAGAACCGCCAGATCGAGAAATCGGGTTTGATAATACTAATTTATCAAATGGAAAAGTGTCAGTTGCTTCAAATATGTTATCCATTAATAATATAATTTTTATTATAAATTAAAAATGAAAACGAATATTAATCGTTTGTCTGCGTGAAACAGATTATTATTATTATATAAATAATGCCAAGTACAATACGAAATACACTTACACATTTACTGCATGACAAGAGACTTTTAGAAGACTTTCGAGAAATAAGCAAACCATTTGTTAAAACAATATATGATAAATTACAGATTTACATAATATGCTTATTATTGTATAGCATTTTATTGTTTATTTTAATCCTTACTATTTTAGGCATATTAATTCGTATAATTTCGTACCCTGATATTTTTCTCAATAGAATATATAAGAATGCAGCACGCAAAAGCGATGAAATCGATGAAATTACAGGGGGGTAATCCTATACCAGAACCCGAAAGTCAAATGCAAGTAGCAGGCGACCCAGTTGGCGAGGAGGTGGAAAATTTTGCCCCTTTTTCGGGAGGTAAAGGTAAATCCGCGCACAAGAAAAAAGGGAAATCAATGAAGAAACGTAAAACTAAAACTAAAACCATGAAGAGAAAGGGTAAGACTATGCGCAAATATAACAAGAAAGGTGGATTCATGAGTGCCGAAGTTGCCACCCCCGTGTTGCTTCTTGCCGCCAATGTACTTATCAAGAAATCTGGTACTAGAAAACACAAAAAGTAAACAATTTCTTATTTAAAATCCAATAAATAAGAAATAAATAAAATTATTATATTATTCAATATAATGAATAATAGTTTAGTAAGTTCTTCTTTAACTGATGATACAAAACAATGGATCACAATTGATAATCAATTAAAAATGTTAAATGAACAACAAAAACATTTGCGAATACAAAAACATTTATTATCTTCTCGAATATGTGAGAATATGGAAAAAATCAATAGTAACAAGATGGCATTGAATAATGTTATAATTAAGAAATATGAAAAAAAAGACTATTCTCCATTGAGTTATTCTTATATTGAAAGTTGTTTAAATAAAATAATTAAAAATAAAGAACACGTAGATTTGATTGTAAAGAAAATAAAAGATGACCGCACGATTAAAAGTAGTTTCGATATTAAAACGTTGTGATATATGTGATTTAACCATTATTTATAGAGTTTGTCTTTAATAAAATGTATTTTCCATATATATATTATATATAAATGGAACATTTATCGTGTCCAAGAGGATTGTGTGTGGATCATTCATTACGCGGTGGTTCTTTATCTATGAAAATATTCGAAGATAGAGATCCAAATGTAATAACTACGGAGTTTTTTGACAGTTTAATAGACCTTGTGAGTATCACTAATTTTAATGATGATATAATGAAAAAAATAAAGTATAAAATATCTCATAACAAAACACAAAAACTACGCAAGAATTAGACCAACAGTTAACAATGATTGTATTATAGAAAGTGTTTTAGATGTATTTGTAATTGGATAAATATCTCCATAACCAATCAGACATCCCGTAGTTACTGCAAAATAAAAACGATTAAACATTTTTTGCATCATAGTTGGTTTAATTTGTGTTGGGTCTAATTCACGCTGATCAAGATCCTTTTTGGTTATTTTTGTGGCCTCATTCAAATTCATGTCTTTTTCCACTTCTTTTGATGTGTTATTCTGTGTATTCTCGTAATTCTCGTAATTCTCCTTTGACACTTCATCTACGTCTTCTTCTACTTCTCTTTTAATAATCTCGTGTTTCGTTATATCATTGACTTGATTGAGTCCCTTAAAATTATTATCATCAATTAGCGTATATATCAACGTAAAAAATAAACACGATAATAGTAATATTATTATTTTATTTATACGAATAAACTTAATTAAATCCACGTATTTCATGAGTATATCATATACTTATAAAATTTAATTCTTAGTTGACCATTTATTATAATTAAATGAATTCATGTTTAAACATTTTTCTCCATTTTCCTTCCAATATTCGACCTTCTCGTTCATTTTCTTTTCTTCTTCATTCATTGGAATATGAGGCCCACTTGTCGATAGTTTGTCTAAATTACATTTCTTTGCGTCCGGTTTGACACCATAACAATTGACCCCAAATTTGATATTCGGGTTAGCCATATAACCACCATTTACGCCTGGTCGCCCACACGCATTTTTGTGTTTATTTGTACTCTGTAATTTATTCCACGTATCCTTTTGTGTTGGAAAATATGCCATTTGATTTGCCGACCATCCATAATTACACCATTCTCCGCCGTTATTATAAGATTCTTCGATTTGATCATATGTTGCAATGTCCGCACCATAAGCTTTACAAATGGCTTGGGCGTCTTCATAATTATATTTATTATTTGAAAAATTAAATACCTCTTTCTTGGGACCTCCGTCGACTAATAACGTATTTCCAGATACATCTATTTCAGGAACTGGAACAGGTAGTGTCGAATCTGTGGGTATTTTAAATATTTTTTCGAAATCGTCAAATAATGAAACATCAAACGCAACCTTAAATAAAATATATGCCAATATTAACATAAACGTCAACCACCCAATCGTTTCAAGTAAATATATTGATACCGGTTTTACTCCTCTTGTCATTGGGATTCTAAATATATACACAACAGTATATAGTATTATGATGTATCCTAACTGATAAATCCACGCATAATCATCTTTGACATATTCTTTAATATTTTCCCAGCGTTCCTTCATAAATGTGTATTGTTTTTCTTCGTTTAACGAAAAATAAAAGGCAAGAAATGCAACAATAAATATAGTAGAAATCAATAGATCAATAATATAACTAAATGTTATTTCACGACCAGAAGAACCCTGGTTTGTAAACATTCCTAAAACAAAATACGCAACAATATATATTACAATGAAAACCAAAATCAAATATAAATTATTTAAAGTAAATATCTTATCTTTTAATATATCTGCCGCGGCGTCTTCCCGGGCATTTTCTGTTGCAGCTTCTTCCGCACCAGGGGTATCCTCGGTATTTTCTTCTGCGCCGGCGGTGTCCTCGGTATTTTCTTCTGCACCGACGTCTTCGCCAGTATTCTCTGCACCAGGTGTCCCCTCTGTATTTTCTTCTGCGCCGGCGGTGTCCTGGGTATTCTCTGCGCCAGGTGTCCCCTGTGTATCTTCTGCGCCAGCGTCTTCCCCTCCTTCCATATTTTCTGTTAAGGTGGTATAATTCATAAATTTCATCATAATTATTGTAATATATTATATACATTTATTTTTTTCGATAAAATAAACAATACGCTTGTTCAGTAACTAGTGATGCTTCATTTTTTACTTTTGATATATTTGCGTCATTAAATAAATGCCAATTACCTAATGCATTTTTTACAAATGCTGTATAATGGCCGCCTCCTACATTTCCACTGTGATTACAAATACCAAAACAATCATATTTACAATTGTCATTTGTAACAACGTATTGTTTTAAATCTAAATCTTGAATTGGGAATTGTATTTTTTTTTGTTTTTTTCTTACATTGTAATTGAATCGTTTAAAAGTAATGATCAAGATTTTGGGTAATTTCCAAAATACCATCTTTTTTTTTGCGTCTTGATGACTGTTTGTTTCTTCATTATACCACGCATTATCACCTGTAAGATGTTCATCTTTTGTATAATGATCAAAACAATTATAAATATTATCAAAAATTTCATTATTGTCAAAAATGGGAAGATCAATTGAAAAAAACATTTCGGGTGTTGTACTTTCCAGTTTATTATTCATATTATAAATATGGGAAATCGAAACACCATAAAATATATCCATGATTTCTGAATATTCTTTCTCGTAAGTTGTTTTAATCAATTCATAACATTTGGTATCAATATTATTTAATTGTTTTTTCACATTGACGCCTATTTTTTTACATAATCCCTTATGAATGCATTCCATAAAGAAGATTAAAAATTCGGATATATCATTTTGTTCGCAACTTGAAAACATATTATAGTTTAATGATTTCGAAACTATTTGTAAGTGATGTAGAAACCGATGGGGTTTTACTATACCATTTCCACTCCACATTACATTTCTTAGGTTATTCCATTCTTTTAATAATAATGATTCATTATTATTATTATAAGTATTATTAGTATCCAAAAAAATATTTAATTCATAAATATGGTTAATTATTTGCAAACACGAATTTAAAAAACAAGTATTACCCAGGTTATATAAGCCAACCAATCCATTTTTATTATATTTATCCATTATAAATATACATATATATATCTTTATATAGTATTACAATGGATAATCGAGGAAATAACCAAAATATATTTGACGACTTAGCAAATATTGCGGGTCAACGTTCATCGCGAAGCCGTTTTAATAGTCGACCAGCAGATCGAGATGAACATCGACGTTTCGCAAATACAAGAGAAAGTATATTTAGTAATTTAAGAGAAAACGAACTGGCGGATACAATTCAAACACTGACAGGAGACTATAATGATAATTTTAGACAATACCAAGATAATACATTATTATTAATATCTAATTTACAAGAAATATGGAATCATACTAGACGGAATAATCCGCAGCCGCCACGCCCGAATTTGTCATATCGTTTTGTTCCACAAAACATGGCAACATTTAATCAACCCGTCATTGTTGCACCGACAGAAGAACAAATTAGAAACGCGACAGAAGAATTTGCATATAGCTCGAACAATCCTACTTTAAATACTTGTTGCCCAATAAGTATTGATAATTTTGAAGACGGTGAACCTATTTTGCGCATATTACAATGTAGTCATAGCTTTCGCCCAACATCTTTACGGCGTTGGTTCCGTACAAATACGCGTTGTCCGGTGTGTAGATATGATATACGGGAATATCATACACGTCAACCGAATCCCGAGGAAAACTTAAATAATGACGATGGGGAGTTGTTATCCCAACCAGCACCAGCCCCTCACCAATTTGTACGTACAACCAGTACAGGTTCCAATAATTCATTAGACAGTAGTCTTGTCTCCGCAACAGCGGATATTATTACTCGTGTATTACAAAGTGCGTTAAGTAATGATGGGTCTCACGCTCTCGAACACGACGACCACAATGTACACTTATTATCATTTGAACTTCCTCTTAATTTGGAAACAGATCTATCAAATGGCGGAATTTCGTATTAAAAAATATGTATATTTAAAAATATGTATATTTATTTATTTCATTGTAAATCCAAACATTTTAAAATTATCCTGTAATTCTTTTTTGTTATTTATTTTATCAATTTCCCGCAGCCGTTTATCGAAAAGCAGTTGTTTGATTTTGTCCGAACAATATTTTTCCTTTTTCTTATTGAATGTTTCCAGATCGTCGGTATATGTACGTTGAAGTTCTTTCATATCCGTCAAATATTTTTTGCGCGCTGGTTCTTTCTTTTGTAATCTCCATATATCTTCTATTGCCAACCCAAACAATTGTTGTAATGGTTTCATTAACTGGTTTGTAATGTAATGACCATAATCAATAGTTAATTTATTAGATTCAATATATTCGGGTGTTTCAATCCGTTGACCGGTAAGAGCCTTTTTATTTTTATTTACAACGAAAACATATTTAATGCGGTCTCCTGGCTTTGGTTTATTTCCTGGATCTCGTTTCCCAATGCGGTCAGACAACACCCAATGCCCGATTTGATGAGGATTTTTATATTCACTGCGTAGTGCTCGCGTGATTGATAGTTTATCCATATTTACACTTCCGTCTACGAGATTTTGTAAAGAATCACTCAAATAATCAATCGCATTTTTTACATTTTGAGTCCGCATCAATATATTGATTATTTCGCCATACGTATCTTTTAAATAGTCACACGAATCTCTGCGTTTAAGAGACAATCCCATATATTTCAGTTCGCCCTTATTCGGGTCAGCTTCATAAAGTATCCCGACATAACGTTTTTTTGATAACAATACAAAGGGCATAAATGTCTTTTCATATTCCAAATACATTGGTTTTTTCAAAAACTGACTACAAATGCGTTCAACTTCAAATGACAATTCAATGGTCATTTCTAATGCAGGTTGACCTCGTATCGGGTTTCCATCCAAATCTTCAAAATTAAATGTATAAAATACACTATCTGTATCTCCATAAATATATTCTGCTCGGGTTCGCGCCTGTGTGCCATTTTTCATTGTGACAATGGTATTTCCATAGGTATCTTCAATCATTCCCCGTGCATACATAATCATTTGTCGACCTGTCGCGGTGGTACACGCAGCAACGTCCTTTTCATAAAATGTAGATGTTCGTGCACCACACTGCCCATACAATGAATTCGCGGTGACCTTATATCCCAACTGACGCTTATCCAGAATATTTTTCATGAATGGGTCGGGTTCGGTTTTGATTTTTTTTCGGGTATCTTTTCGCGCTTTTAACAATTCTGTTAAAATAGAAGGCATAATAGATTGTTGCCCCTCGGGAAGCTGTGCCCAGCGACAAATCTTCCGCCCGACTTTCACCTTTTCCTCGCGTGATTTCGGTCCCTTCAAACGTTTATATTCATACGCGTCAAATTCTGTATTAATATATTCAAAATCAGGCAAATTATCATAAATATAACTGCCATTTGCATCTCTTTCGCCAGTTTCGTCAATCAACTTACCTTCCAAGTCATACGTTTTTGTCCATACCTTACTATCGTGGCTGTAATTTTGACTAATCATTGAAGATGGGTACAGCGAACTATAATCTACACACGCAACAGGATTATCCATATACATTTTACATTTGGGAGGCAATACAATAGCGCCTTCATAACCGCCATCATTTTCCTTTCTTTCCAAATCCGGCATTAATGTTTTCTTTTCTCTACATTTTTTTGCAACGAAACTGGTAAGTTTGATACCTTGTCCACGAAATACTAAAAATTCAATTGGAACGCTGCAAATATTCGACATCTCAATAAATCCGGTAACAACATCGATTTTGTTCATTAAATGATGAACAAGGTTGCAATCCTGGATGCAGTATTTCGCAACAATGGCGCGATCCGCGGATGTACCATTTGTTAATCTAAAAATGTCTTGGGGTGATACATCATCCTTTGCAATACCCCATTTAATTTGTTTTTTCTTCTCAAAATGATGATGGTCCTTTATAACAATTACATTATATGTGGTGTCATTATGCATTTTTTCATAAATATCCAATACTTGGTATTTTTGTCCTCCATTGTAATAATCGCTTGTAAATGTAATGAGTTCAATATGTATGAAATCATTCACGTGAAGCCCTTTTAAATTTGCACTATATAATTCACACCGGGATTCATCATTTACTTCTATATTTTCAAAATGATTAATATTATCGCTAATATAACTACCAACTACATCATCCAACTTGTATGATGATAAATTGAAATCGCGACGAAAATACATATACATATCAATTTGCAAACGCCCTTCAATATTATAATAGCGCAGGTCATATTCTCCACTCGCAATTGCGAGTTTCTTATTTTCAATATTGAATTTGTTATTCTTATCTATTATTGCGCAGGTTTTATGACCGGTGTTTTCATTTTTAATACGGGATAAGCTCAATAAGTTTTCAGCAACGTGCAATTCTACCGCTCGTTTAAACATGAATTGATAATCAAATCCAAAAATGTTATATCCTATGATAATATCCGGGTCCTCCCGCTGTATTAACTTTGCCCACTCACACAAAATATCCTCTTCTCTGTCTACACATTGTATATCAGCATTCGGTACTTTATCACAGCTATTTAAAACTAAACAATGATTATAATATGGTTCTTGTTCTCCGTATTTCATAAATGTTGAACCAATAAATGTCACTTTATCACCTTCCAATTTCGGGAATAAACAGGTTAATGCTTTGTCGATTAGTGTAATTTTTTCATCACGTGTAATTTTTTCTTTCATTAACAATATTTCCAGTACTGTTTTTTTTGAGAATTTACGCTCAATTACCGCTTTTTTTTGTTTATTTGGATTTTTATGCGCGCCTTCAACATTATTTTCACTGTTATTCTCGTCATCTTCTTCGCCAAAATTATATTTATTAACAATTTCGTCCGCCTGTTCAATTAGTTCATCTATTTGTTCGGTTGACTGTTTATATATTTTATCCAACGAATCATCTAATTTTTTAATACTTTTCTCGAGTTGTCTCACATCTGGTTTCCAATCCTTTGGATAAACCTTCTCTATATTTTCGCAGTATTTATTTTTGAAAAATGCAGACATTACGGATTTATTCAATAAATCGAATCCATTCTCTTCATTCACCAATGGTTGATTTTTAAATGCATCTACAATATTTGTTGCAAGTTTCTTATATGTTTTAATAGGTACAGGAAAATCGCCGTGACTACTACTCGCCTCAATATCAAAACTGCATATTTTGAATGGTACGCTATCTTCTTTATTATTTAAAGGTATTATTTTTTTTATACTGCACTTATATTTGTATTTACAACAGGTTGATATACTTTCATCGTGCGTAGACGACACTCTAACCCATCCAGAGGGCGTGACATTTGTAACGTGAAAGAACCGCAATAACGGCGGGATATTACTTTCGTATAATACATATTTACTTAGTGCCGGATATTTATATTCATTCGAATATTTCAAAAACTTAAGATTTTCATCAAATATTTCCTTTTTAGCATTCCACAAACGTTTCACTTTATTAAAACAGCGTGTACTATTAAATTCAATTAACATAAACTTGGGCTTCTCTCCCTGAGTGAATCCGTATAATTTATTATGATCATCAATCAATCGCGTACAAAATGACTTATTGTAATACTTTGTTCGACAACTATCTTCCAATGAGTCTTCAATGTCACATTGAATATTTTGTATAGTCTTAATTGTTGCGTTATTTGGCAATTTAACATAAAAGAATGGTTTGAAATCAACAACATCAATAGAACAGGTTTCCCCTTTCTTATTGATACCAAACATTTGGATGTTAAAATAACTGTCGTCTAATTTAATTTCATAATTATTATGTGGTTGCGATTTTGAAGCCAAACGTTTTCGTTCAACCTCCTCCTCGTCCACCTTACTCACTACTCTAAAATCGAACAACCGAAACTCGTGCGCCTCATCCCTATTCTTTTTTACTTTCTTACTTGTCTTTTTCATATTATTTAAATAATACTATGAAATTCTCTTTAATCAATTTTCTTACTTGATTATTTTTCGCTTTGTCGTTTTCCGCTTTGCTGTTTTACGCTTTGATTTACGTTTTGTGGATTTGGATTCTCTCTTTTTATCCTTTCTCTTACGCTTTTTACGCGTTTTCTTTTTCTCTTTGAGGTTCTCTTCCATAATCGGTTCCGGTTCAGGTGCATCTTCCATTCCGTAAAGTGGTGCAGGGGTTTGACTCGCGTCCGCATTATTAAAAAAATCAGTAAGTTGTTCTAATTCAGGCGCCTTATCAAAATAATCCAGTTTGCCGTTATTATCGACCCTGAATACAGTTGGATAACCATTTACATAAATTTCCTTATTTCCTTGAATGCGTTTATTTAAATCTAAAAACTTAACATTTTTTTGCGGGTCACTTGCTTCTATTTCCATAAGCTCGTGATTAATGTTAAGGTGTTCTTTCATTTGATTCCATTTAGGCAATAATCGTTGACAATGACCACACCAATCTGCGTGAATTAAACCGACTATTACTGGCATTATATATATTATTATTATATAATATATAAGTAAATGTCTAAAACAATTTTTCTTGCATTTTTAATATTTACATTTTTTCTAGGATTATACGTATTTATTGCACTTAGTTCAAAAGTAAAACCATACGATAAAGATAATTTGCAGGAATTTTTCGAAGGTAATAAATCAGACTGTCCCGATCTTCTTGTGAGAAAGGACGGTGTTATATTATTATACAATACAAGTAAACCAGTTATAGATGGACACAATCCTTTACCTTTTTATAGTTTAGACGAATATATTGTTCATTTAGAAAGAGAACGCACAAAGGGTAACAATTGTCCTGTGTTATATTTACAAGCGGAAAATAATACCCAAGGCGACACTGTTTATCGTGCTCGTCCCAGTCCATTTGATATGCAGGGTGGACTACAAACACAAGTACCCGAAGTATTATACAAGGAAAACGCGCAAAAAATGTTAGTCCCTGTAATGGATGCTTCGCGCGCAAATGCGCCGTATAATGTAAAACAATACGCCGGGTTTGATGCTCACGGACAGCACATTGGAGAAACAACTACATTAGATGAGTTGCACGCGTCCACAACAAAACATCCGTCTAGTGATAACGCAATGGATGAAAATTGGGGGGGAGTTAAATATACTCAAAATGCAGTTAAAGTGGGTAAATATAAAGACCGAGAAGTTACCAAACCTCGTCACAGCAATCACCCGGGCGCATATTAAATAAACATTATATAGTCAAATATATATAATGTTGTGTAGATACAATGATATTTTGGGAGATGTAAATACGGGTATTCATAGTATAAGATTATTCAATGTTGCAATAAATGATGTATTAATGACAATAATAGGTGCATATATGTTGCATTTATTATACCCCAATCGTGAGTTTTGGGTTATACTCGTGTGCCTGTTTATTTTAGGCATTATATTACACCGATTGTTTTGTGTACGTACAACCGTAGATAAATTACTGTTTCCAGACGTATAAATGTTGAAATATTTATAATAAATATGTTTTAATACTGTTTATAACATTTGTACCTAATCTTCTAAGTTTTCCCGTATTTCCTTTTATATAAAATTCATCTAATAATGTCGACTGGGTTTTAAATGCATCTATAAATGCATATAGACTGTCATAATCTGCCAATATTTTAGTGGCAACTGATGTACTTACCCCCGGTATTTGACTTAACATTAATATGCCAATATTGTCCTTTGTAATATTTTGCTTTTTTGCTGTTTTTACAACATCGGGGTAATTCAATACATTTGCGTTAATGCCGTCTTTATTATAAAATAATACCTTATTTTTTGATAACTCCCTCGATATTTTTTCACCCATTGATAATAGATAATCAACACTTTCTTTTAAATTTTGGGTTCTCGTTATTGAAAATCCTTTAAATAAATTTATAGATGTTAATGACGTATATATGGTTTTCTTTTCAATTGGATTAACAATACTATTTATATTTCCCTCTATCAAATAGATAATGTTATGGTTTGGTGTGTCAGATGCGTTTGATAACCTAAATGATTGCTCTACATAACGTCCATCTTTTATGGATGCCATTAAATCGTTTAACGTTTTCCTTTCAATTATACAGACAATTTCATCATCATCTTTTTTTATTATAATATCTCCAATGTCTAAATTTTCTTTAACAATGTCAAAAGAACAAGGCATGGAATTACTTAGTAATATATTTTGAACACTATCATATAAATCGTGTTCCCGACAGTCTATAATAATTTTCATTGTAAAAATAATGTAAAAAGTTATTATATTATTTTTAAATTAAAATATTTAATTACGGCCACCCGGCATACCAATGGGGTATGCTGAACGAGTCTTAGGATTCGCAGTTGTCTTCAATAATGAATAATTACTGGATACACCTCTGAATGCGGTAGCGGAGGCCGCGGACGCATTTGTTTTGGGTAAAAGACCAGCCTTTGTATTTCCACCGTTGGTGGCTCGGTTTGTGATGCTTGATACGGACGCAACTTTTTTTGTTGTGCTAAGAACCATATTATATATAATATAAATATAATAATTTAAATTTATATGTTAAAATTATATGTTAAAATTGATTAAATATATAATTATGCTACACTAATAACTATACACTATTATGAATAATTCTAACTCGTTAGATGAAGATATTTTGGTTAAACAAGATGAAAACGGAAATGAGTTTTTGTATTTTGATCCATATAACCCTCTAAATGTTCAAATAACCGAAGAGGATATAACAAATATACTCAAACGATATAATATCAATATTCCCGTTCACAACTTTACATTGTATAAACGTGCATTTGTTCATCCGTCTTACACGCGTCGACCAGATGATGAAAATAAAGCGAACAATATTGTTATTGCTGAAAAACCCGATCGTTGTTTACCTTTACATACTAAATGTAATGAACGATTAGAATTTTTAGGCGATGGGGTATTAGAATGCGTTACAAAATATTGTTTATATAAACGTTTCCCTAAGGAAAATGAAGGGTTTATGACGGAAAAGAAAATTGCATTAGTTAAAAATGAAGCGATTGGTCGATTAGCTTATGAAATGGGATTGCATAAATGGTATATTATTTCTAAACATTCTGAAAGTAAGCAAACAAGAGTAAATTTAAAGAAACTTGGGTGTTTATTTGAAGCGTTTATTGGTGCACTCTTTTTAGATTGTAATAAAATAACCGTAAAGGATGAAGATAAATGGTTTGAAAGTGTTTTTACAACTGGTCCAGGATTTCAAATTGCTCAAAACTTTATTGAAAACGTTTATGATGCGCACGTTGATTGGATTGGTCTCATTAAGTACGATGAAAATTATAAAAATATATTACAAGTTACTCTCCAAAAAGAGTTCAAAGTTACTCCCCATTATATTGAGATCAACGGTTATGATCATGAAAAAGGATATCATATGGGTGTTTATTTATGTTTAGGACAACAATATTTTAACTTAAAACATTTTCAATCTACGAATATCAATACGTATAACTCATTTCAAGATATACACGATATTATGGAAAAACAACATAAAGTATTTGTATTTTTAGGAGAGGGAATCCATAAAATTAAGAAAAAAGCCGAACAAATTGCGTGTAAGCAAGGATTAGATATTATCCAAAAATTTGTATAAAAGTAGATATCTACAATAATTTATAACATTATTGTATATGAATATTGATACGTTAAAAAAACGGCCACAACCTAAACAAAAAACAGACTTTGAATTTTTTATCGAAAAGCCGGAACAACAAACAACTATGGAAATAGTTGACAGACGTGGTAGTCAAACTATAAATCGAGATGAAATATTACGCAGAATTAAAAAAAATGTTTATCGTAAAGATGACGAATCTGTATCTGTACCACCTGTCATTAAAGGAACAAACGAAATAGATATTAAGGAGGATGATACTTCCAGTTTGAATAAACCCCAGATCCAAAGTAATAATATTATAGAAAAAGTGGAAAAAGTGGAACCGGTTCAAGAAGAAGATCAGGAACAAGAAGAAGAGAAAGAGCAAGAGAAAGAGCAAGAGAAAGAGCAAGAACAAGAACAAGAGAAAGAGCCTGAGCAAGAACCTGACAAGGTTCAGAAAAAAAGAGGACGTAAACCGAAGGAGGGTACGTTTGATGACAGTGTAATCCAATCCGGAATAGATGAAATGAAACGGAAACTACCAAAAGAACTTGGAGACCAAATTATCATACGCGCACCGAGCTATTATATGAATAATCGTAAAATATTTATTAAAAAAATAAATGAAACATTTACTGGTTATTTAAAAAAAATAAAATCAACTGAAAAAACGACACAGGACCCAGAAGAACGCACCTTATTTACGCATCAAGAAATTGTCAGGGATTATCTAAATATTTATACACCTTATCGAGGATTATTATTATATCACGGTTTAGGTTCAGGTAAAACCTGTTCTTCTATTGCGATTGCAGAAGGTATGAAATCAAATAAACCTGTTTTTTTACTTACGCCTGCATCGTTAAAAATGAATTATTTCACGGAATTAAAAAAATGTGGAGATGACTTGTATAAGAAAAATCAATACTGGGAGTTTGTTTCCATAATAGGTAAGCTTGAACGCGTGGAAATATTAAGTAAAACCCTTTCTCTGTCAAGAGAGTATATTCGAAAGAAAAAAGGCGCGTGGATGGTAGATGTATCAAAAAAACCCAACTTCTCTACATTGAGTACAGACGAGCAAAAGAAAGTTGATGAACAATTAAACGAGATGATACGTGTTAAATATAGAGATGAAAATTATAACGGTATCGATATGAAAAGACTAAAAAAACTAACTGGTGATTTTACGCGTAATCCATTTGATAATCACGTTGTCATTGTTGATGAAGCGCATAATCTTGTAAGTCGTATTGTAAATAAATTAAAAGAAAAAAAATCAGTTTCGTATAGATTATATGAGTACTTAATGAGTGCCCAGAATGTAAAAATTGTGTTGTTAACCGGCACACCAGTTATTAATTATCCGAATGAGATCGCCATATTATATAATTTATTGCGTGGTTATATTAAATCGTGGACATTTAAATTAAATGTTAAAACAAATGATAAAACCACGACCGAAAAATTTCTCGAACTGTTTAATAAAGAAGATTTTAATACGTTTGATTATATCGAATATAGTGGAAATAAATTACAAATAACACGTAACCCATTTGGGTTTATTAATACAAAAAAAAGAGGTGTATTAAAGGGTAAAACGAAAGGGGGGATGTATGGTGGTGCTGACGAAGAACCTATTAAAAAGGGAGAGGATGAAACTAAGGAAACCGAAATCGATGAAAATGAAGACCCAGAAAACCCCACAGAAATCGATGAAAATGACGAAACCGATGAAAATGACGAAACCGATGAAAATGATGAACCCAAAGACAATG
>Ga0209302_10000053_pt1 | contig 73544 bp, 57 predicted proteins | sample ArcOceMetagenome_2_FD_187445 | JGI IMG/M metagenome (GOLD analysis project Ga0209302, IMG submission 187445) | Marine eukaryotic phytoplankton communities from Arctic Ocean - Arctic Ocean ARC135M Metagenome (SPAdes) (version 2) | ecosystem: Environmental > Aquatic > Marine > Oceanic | place...
GCACCGCCACCAGTACACTGCCACGCTGCTTGCGCTGCGCGCAAGAGTGACGACCTTGCGGTCGAGTGACGCCTTCGGCGAGTGAAAGTGAGAGTGCGCCTCCGGCTAGTGAAAGTGCGCCTCCGGCGAGTGACGCCCTTGGAGAGCTAGGAGTGGAGTGGGGCATGCTGGCACATCGTCCGCTTCGACGGTGGACGATTCGGAGGTCGTCCTTCTCGTTTAAATGTGACTCTGGTGTCATGTTTCCCATTTAGTATATTAACGCGCTCTTAGATGGCACTGGGATCGTCAATGTGCGCTCTTGTGTTTCATCCTTATATTCAAAAGTGAGTTTCAAGAAGCGGGGCAGCAAGTATTGATCATTACCGTCTGCTTCCATCGGTTCATCTTCTTCCTCCCACGTCTCAAATCGTTCGTCCCAGTAAATATACTGAATCTTAGTCACCATTGGACTGATGACCGTGCGGCGCAGATCGTTGATGTCCTCAGTGTCCTCTTGCAAAGTGGAATACCAAAGCAGACTGAGGCCTTCCGAATCGTCAAAATAAAGAAAGGCATCGAGGCCTAGAAGCGGTGCATTATCGAGGCCAACCATCAGCGGCGGTGCTGTGGTGAGTTTAAAATTCAGTAGGGGCTCTTTGTTGTCTGAAAATCCAGGTGGCCGCGCCCATCCCACTGGTTCGTCTGCCGCACGGATCAGTCCGCCGCTGGCGTCGCTGTTGGTCCCTGCCGTGCCTGCCGTCGAGATCGAAATTCTTGGTTGTGGAACGCCCGCGCCATCACCTTTTGCGTCGCTATTTGTGCTGGTATTGCTGTTGTCGTTTAATGCGATTTCGACACCTGCACTACTCAATGTGGCATTCAGGAATTCAGTGACTCCATCGACGTGATCAACAAAGAAATATCGCTCAGATCGTTCAGACCAGATACTGCTAATCGAGACCAGCATTGAGACGGCAGCTGCGAGCACGAAGCCCGCCACCGCAATTGCGAGAATCACTTCGAGTAGGCTCATGCCAGACTGGGATGACTGATGGCTGATCGTTGATGGCTGATGCCTAATGACTGTGGATTGGCGGCGCATTAAAATCGGTCGAAGTCGCGAGAGTTTTGTAGTTCGTCTTTTTTATCCTGCAACAAGTCGGAGCGTTCGTCGGATTCGGACCAAGTCGGGCGTAGCAGATAGAGCGATTCAGTATGAGTCGCTGCTTGTTCCTCTTGTGGTTCACTAAACTCGATGCTTAGCTGCACTTCGAATAAATCAATCACGTTGGTCGGCTCAATCGAGGCTTCCCAATTCGCAGTGCCATTGTTGAGTGTATCGTAGCGGTCGCCGTCTTCAGCATCGTCAATATTCGGCTCCAGTAGTAGTTGCATGCGCACGGCACGAATGTCAGCGTGGCGTAGATCGTTGCTTTGTCCGTGTTCTCGAGCGAGCAGGGCGTTGACGAATGACGAGGTCAAAACTACAGAGGCCATCGCAAACAGTGCGAGTGCAACCACCACTTCGATCAGCGAGAAACCAGGTTCAGTGCGAGGTAGACTCATTTTGTAGTGATTAACAAACTGGAGAAGGGGTCAAATATCAGTCGCGTTGGCGTACCGCTACCCGTGTCGATATCAACCACGAATGGATTGGAGCTCCGATCTGGCGCGAATTTGACCACATTGGTTTCGAGGCGAGTGCGACTGGCATCGGCTGGCGGTGCCAGACCCTCGGAGGGGGGCACCAAGTAGAATTGTATTTCGGCGGGCCCGCCTTGCTTGAAGCTTTCATCCAGCGCGAAGATTTTGCTACTGCTCGCATCGCTGGAAATAACAAAGCTGCCGCTTTCCTTATCAAATCGAAGTTCGCTAATAATTCGTTCGCTGGCAGCTGTAAATCGAGCCTCGCGCACCGCGGCTAGAAGAATTTCTTCGCTGCTTTGGGAGTCGCCCCGATCGGCCAGTGAAGCAAAGTTGGTGATCACGACTGCAGCGGCAAACGCCATTAGCCCGAGGACTAACACGATCTCAATCAGTGTGAAGCCCTTGATGCCAAATGCCTTATCTGCCTGCTTACCAGTTGCCAATATCATCCGCGCTTTCTGTACCATCCGGGCCCCACGACCACGCATCATAGCCACGGGCAGCGTTGATGTTCTTCGAGCCAGGGTATCGGTATTGATAAGGATTGTCCCAAGGATCAAGCGGGAGCTCCTTCAAGTAGGCGCCCCTCCATTTCGAAGCCTTAGCCGCAGGAGCCTTTATAAGTGCCGCGAGGCCCTCTTCGGTCGTCGGATAATTGCCCACATCAAGTCGGTAGGGCACCAGTGCAGTGTCGAGTGTCTGCTTTACAAAGATACCAGCAACTTTATCCTGTTGCCCGCTGAAAATGCCACCGAGATTGCCGATAGCGACCGTCGCAAGCACGGCAATCAGCGCGATCACGATGAGGATTTCAATTAAGCTAAAACCACTTTGGCGGTGGAGCTTTGGATGTGAGGTAGTCGAGGATGTTGATTTCATAAAGATAGATTCGATGAAGGTAAGATAATGTTGTAGCATGTGTAGCTTAAAACAAGTCGCAACTTAGTACGATTGCAAAGACGCTACGATTTCTTCTAAGAACCGCGATTACTCTGCTGGGCTTATCTGATTGCGTCTGTTGAGGCGGCCATAGGGACTCAACCCGATTCGTAAAATAGCTGCATGTTAGTTGAATTCCGTGCAGGTACACATGGCTGAGTTAGGTCTGGATGATTCACTCATGGACACGATACAAGATGCCCTTAGAGAATTGGCAGCACGGAGCTTCGGGCCAGCTTGTTACCTTGGACGTCGTAAAACAAGTCTTCGCCATGGTTAAGCGGATCTGACGCAATCGCTCTAGGATTTAAACGCCGAGACGAATCCGGTGCGCAGTGTCGGCATCGATATCGAGATACAGATGCCACGCATCGTCGGGTAAGCAATCGGCGATACGTTCGGGCCATTCGACCGCCAGGCACCATGGTGGGGCGAGAAAATCGTGGATCATCAGTGCGTCCAGATCAGCGCCAGAGGCTAAACGATACGCATCAAGATGCATAAGCTGGCGGCTACCTTGGTAAAGCGTATATAAATTGAAAGTCGGACTCGTCACAGGCTCGATGATATTCCATGCGCGGGCTAAGCCACGGATGAAGGTGGTCTTGCCCGCGCCGAGGTCGCCATGAAAGGCGAGTACATGGTTTTCGGGCACCAACACTGCGAACGCACCAGCAATTCGTTCGGTCTCCGCGGCGCAGGTCGTGACGATACCCTGTCGGAGTTGTTTTAGCAGATCTGAATCAGCTTTGCTCATGGAACTCTCAAATGCTCAAAACCATGCGACCATGGTAAGGCTGTGTTGGTTGCTGAGTCGATTAATTGTCCACCGCTAGAGGATCGGCGAATGCGGCCAATTTGCCGCAACTCGGTGTCGGGGAACTGCGCTGACCATTGCGCTTCGAATGCCTGGCAATTTACTTGCATGTCTAATGTGACGACCAATTCGTAGTCTTCGCCGTCGCAGCAGGCATGTTGTAATGCGCTGTGCCCCGAGGTTTTGGCCAACGTGTAAGCGGCTGGAGCAATGGGTAGTGTGCCTAGGTCGAGTGCTGCATGCGTAGCGGTTGGCAACAAAGACTTCAGGTCTTTCACCAAGCCGTCAGTTAAATCCATTTGTGCACTACAGTGCGGATTCTGTGCGAGCCATTGGCCTTCGGCTAAGCGCGGTTGAAATTGATAATGCTTACCTAAGATGCTGCCGCCAAGGGTGCCAGTTACATAGATGTAGTCTCCACACTTCGCAGTGCTACGCAGCTTCGGGCTCAACGCTTGACCTGTTAAGGTCAATACCGCGGAGAAATTACCTCGCGCGAGGCTGCTAACATCGCCGCCCACGAGACTGATTTTGTAGTGCTCACAGCACTGACGAATTCCAAAGAAAAATCGCTCTAACCATTGAGTGCATACGTCTGGGCCACAGAGTAGGGCGAGCACCGCCGGACCAGGGCTGCCTCCCATCGCAGCAATGTCGCTAACGTTACGTTTTACCAACTTGGCACCCGCATCCTCGGGAGAAACGTTGGCATCAAAGTGTTGCCCATAACTGACGCTGTCGACGGTCAATATCTGTTGTCCGCTGTTGACCGGCTCCAGCACCGCGCAGTCGTCACCAATACCGTGCGGCGAAGCTGGGCTGACAGGCCCCAACCATCGACTGATCTGTTGAATCAATGCGACTTCGCCAAGCTGCGAAACACTGTCGGCGACATTATTCGTAAAGGGTACCATCTTGCGACCTATTGTAAAATCAACGCAACTGGGCAGTGGTCGGAGCCTTCGATTTGATCCAATATTTGGGCATCTTCAATCTGCGAACTCAGGGTTGTAGAGACGCAAAAGTAGTCCAGTCGCCAGCCGATATTTCGCGAGCGGGCGGCTGCGCGATAAGACCACCAACTGTAACGTTCGGTGGCATCAGGGTAAAGCTGTCGGAAGCTATCAACGAAGCCTGCCTCTAGGATCGCATCGAAGCGCGCACGTTCTTCGACTGTGAAACCAGCGTTCTTCTTATTCGGCTTCGGATTGGTCAGGTCGATTTCCGCATGTGCCACATTGAGATCACCGCAAAAGATGACTGGCTTCTGCAATTCGAGTGCTTGGCAGTGGGCGAGGAAATCGACGTCCCATTCTTTAGTGCGGTAGTCGAGCCGCTTGGGGCGCTTGTTCTCGTCGTGATTCTGCGCGTTCGGCGTATAGACGGTGACGAGAAAATAGTCTTCAAATTCGGCAGTAATGACGCGGCCTTCGTGATCATGCTTATCAATTCCTAGCCCCATCTGAACTGAAAGTGGGGCGGTCTTACTAATAATCGCAGTGCCAGAATAGCCCTTTTTATCGGCGCAATTCCAATAGGCATGTGGATACCCCACAAATGCGAAGCCATCGACTAGATCTTGAGAGATCTTGGTTTCTTGTAAGCAGATGACATCCGGCTGTTCGCTGTCGAGAAAGGACTCGAAGCCTTTCTTGATCGCTGCGCGAAGACCGTTGACGTTCCATGAAATGAGTTTTTGCGGAGACATATATATAGTTTTAATAAGAAGTATGACTCATAAGTAAATGTAAGTATGCGCGCTGTGAAGAGTTAATTCGATTTGGTCTGACGAACCCCTCGATGATGATTTAAAGTCGTTCAACTACAGTGAATTAGGGACAATATCACCTGCCATAAAAGCACCCTCTGGAAGTGCATGATTTATAACCACAACATACTACACGGAAGTATACAAACCTTGCAGAACCCGACTCATATTTGTGTCAATTTCACGCAGTTTATACTGTGACTGCCAGCCATCTGGTGACACTAGGTGCGCTCAAGCGGTGAATACGCAGTGTGACGGGTGGTTTGCGCAGCTGAGTCGATGGCAACAATGCCAGTTCCTGTTTTAATAGTTAGAAATGACCAATACGAGCGATGCGACCACTGCAATGGCGTTGGGTAGTTGCATTTAAACGGCCGTGATTCATCGCTTATCGATAGAATCCACCGCCTAAGAGTGTTTCGCTATCGTAAAATGCGATGATTTGGCCGGCTGCGAGTGCGCGCTGCGGTTCATCAAACACGACTGTTGCGGTGTCGGCCCCCGTCGGCGTGTAAGTGATCTGCTGTGAAGCATCTCGGTAGCGCGGTTTCGCTAGTAATTTGCATGGCTCAGTGATGGGGTGATTCACAAAGCTGAGGCCATAGACCTCGAATTCTTGGCCGAAGAGGCCAGGGGACTCAGGTTTGTCGAAGCCGATAATCAGCTCGTTGCGTTCCATATTGAAACCGATCACCACGTAGAACTCGTTGTCGGTGTTGGATGGCACTCCGATCCAGCGTCGCTGACCTAAAGTATAACGATGCAGTCCCTGATGCTGGCCGAGCACATTGCCATCTGCGTTGACGATGTCGCCGGGCTTATCGTCAATGTAGTATTCAAGGAAGCGGTTGATATTCATATCGCCGAGGAAACAGATGCCCTGGCTGTCTTTCTTCTCCGCATTGGGGAGTTGATGTTGCTTAGCCAGCGCCCGCACGGCCGGCTTATTGAGTTCGCCCACGGGGAAAATCGCGTGCTCGATCTGCTTCTGTTGCAGCATGGCGAGGAAGTAAGTCTGGTCCTTATTACCATCTATGCCTTGAACTAGATCGAAACGACTGTCGGCGTTTTGCCGTTTGCGCACGTAATGCCCAGTTGCCAGTGTATCGAATCCGTGGTTGAGCGCGTAGTCCTGAAAAATGCCAAACTTCATCTCACGGTTGCACATGATGTCTGGATTTGGCGTGATCCCTTTCTGATAGCCTTCGACGAGGTAATGGACGACGTGCTCGCGATATTCATTGACGAGGTTGACGATCTCAAAATCGATGCCGAGATGCTCGGCGACGGCGCGCGCATCTTCGATGTCTTGCTGTGCGGGACAGTCGGCCAACGGCATTTCCTCATTCATCCATGTGCGAATGTAGGCACCGGACACCTCATAGCCTTGCTGTTTAAGTAAAAGGGCCGCGACGGCGCTATCAACACCACCAGATAAGGCTACCAGGATTTTTTTCATCGTCTGAACAAAACGTCCTCTGCGCGTATCGTCAATACGAGTCAAAGCACTTATGAGGAGAAATTCACACTTTGCCTGGCTCTGAATGATAAAATGAGCTCTAAGTACGGGAATCGCAGCACGAAAGCGCATAGAATATAGAAAGGGTATTGCCCTCTAATGATATATTATTGAATTTTGAGTTCATTCTTATGGCAAATACAGTCAAAAACATCTCACATGCTTTCTGGATCTCAGATAATTGCGGATTGGTGATTCTATCTTCAGACTGGTTAGGCACAACTACATTGCCTCCACTTTCTCTGGGACCGTCGGATATCAACGTCGGTGCATTAGAGCGCTTGAGCGCTGAAGAAACTGGCCGCTATTATCGCTACTACCGCAAGAAGCAGAGCTGGGTGTTTGCAATGCAGTCGAAACGCTACCCGCAGTTGTTAGATCGCACGGTTCGTGTCTATCTCGCCGGTGAGTTCAATGAATGGAGCGAAGCAATCGGCAAGCCTGAGTGGGAACTGACGCCGTTGAGTGATGAGGCTGGTGCGACCTATGAGGTGAACGTGCCACTTAAGCACATCCCGAAGGGGAAGTCCTTTAAATTTAAATTCGTCACGGAAAACGGTGACTGGTTAGATGTGCCCGATAGTGCGCCTAATTTCGTGTTCTGTGCCGACGGGGCGACTAACTTTGAGTTCCATCCCAAGCAAACCGGTAAGCATATTTTCCGCTTTCGCACGCCCGATGAATATATACCAAAAGGCAATGAGAAAATCCTTTGGCGAGATGCCACGCATGTGGAAGCACATGAGCTGCCGCACACACAGTTTTTAGTCGCGTCGTCGACCGATCTGCCTTTGGGGGCAATTGTCGAGGAAGGTCGTACCACTTTTCGCCTATTTGCACCACGCGCCAGTGGAGTCAAATTAGCATATGGACAAAAGGCAGACGAGTCCGATGTGGCACTAGTTCAGATGCACTGCGTCGATGGCGTCACTTGGGAGATCAGTTTCGATGAGAGCTTAATTGGTAGTTATTATTCCTTTCGTGTGCTCGGCGAGAGTCATGATGGCACCTCCCACTTTGACCAACATTTTGCAGTGCTGGACCCCTACGCCAAGGCATGCCTCGGGCATCGCGGCCCTGCGATCGTGGTCGATCCTGCGCGGATGCAGAAGGTCGCAACGCCCTACACACCGCCGAGCTGGCATGATTTGGTGATCCTCGAAGGACACGTTCGCGATTTGGCAGCCCATGCGCCGATTAAACTAACTACAGAAGAGCGTCGAGGCTATGCCGGTCTGCGTAAATGGCTGAAAGCCGAGGGCTCTTATCTACAGGAGATCGGTGTCAACGCGATTGAGCTGCAGCCGATTCAAGAGTTTGATAACCTCAGGACGGAAGACTATCACTGGGGCTATATGACGGTGAACTACTTTTCCCCAGAGAGTAGCTATGCGCTAGAGCCTGAAAAGGCTTCACAAATCGAAGAGTTTCGCGGCTTAGTACAGGACTTTCATGACAAGGACATCTCAGTAATTATTGATGTGGTGTATAATCACGTCGGTGAGCCAAACCATCTACTGTTTGTCGATAAATGCTACTACTTTCACATGGATGAGGCGAATGACTTGATGAATTGGAGCGGCTGCGGCAACGATTTACGCTGCGATACTCCAATGGCTCGCCGACTTATTATCGAGAGTTTGATACATTTGATTGAGACCTATGATGTCGACGGTTTCCGTTTTGATTTGGCTGAACTGATTGGGATCGAGGTGTTGCGAGAGATCGAGGTCGAGTTAAAGAAGGTGAAGCCTTCAATTATTTTAATAGCCGAGCCATGGAGCTTTCGTGGCCACATTCAAGATGAATTGAAAGAAACTGGTTTTGCTTCGTGGAACGACGGTTTTCGTGAATCAATTGCGGACTACGTCTGCGGTGGAGGGAATCAAGATTCGATCCAGTATTTCTTGGCGGGTTCTCCATCGAGTAGTCGTTTTGCGGCGCAGACGATCAATTACACTGAGTCGCATGACGACCAATGCTGGACGGATCGTATCACCGAGCGCGCTAATCAAGATGGCACCGATCCGACATTACTGGACCGCCGTCGCACGCATTTGATGGCAGCAGTGTTATTTGCTTCCCTCGGTGTGCCAATGCTAGCGCAGGGCCAGGACTTCATGCGTTCGAAGCTCGGCATCTCAAACACCTATCAGCGCGGCGACGTTAACGCGCTCGATTACAATCGTCGTTTGGTTTACTCAGGCACACATGCCTATTTCCGTAATTGGATCGCATTTCGCCTGTCGGCACTGGGGAAGGCTTTCCGCCATGATGGCGCAGTGCAGGACGGTTATCTCAAGTTCTTCGTTGCCGAGGGCTCGAGTGCGACCGTCGCAATCTATAATGCGGATCGCAGTATCGATGCGCCGATGTTGATTTTCGCAGTGAACCCACATTTGGAATATGCCAATATTATATGTGATGTGGATTGTCTTGAGAGTGCGCTTCAAATCGCAGACCATGAACGCTTCAAAGTGACTGGCTTAGTCTCAGCACGCATCCCACTCGGAAACAAAACTGTCCACATCCCGCCACTCGGTTGCGGCCTTTGGTTGGTGCAGTAGTCGATTTCTCAATCAACAACAAAGGGCCTCCGTCGTTTGGTGGGTTAGTAGCGTGGGCGCTCCATTCACGGTATATGCATCTGCTACCATGAGGCCGTGCCGCCCCTCACTCATTATCTCTTGGTCACTTGTGCGGTGCAATCAACCTATGTGGCACATCAACGCCGGTCCGAGTAATCGACGATGAAACACTAGGAAGACTTGGCGCGCAGTACGCGTGAGGGCTTGGTTGATAATGATCGAGCGTGTTTCGTCCGCCTAGTGTGCCAAGTCGTATTGCTTGGTCGCTTGTTTGGTTAGCGCGATCCATTCGTTCCATGTGATCTTGAGGGAGGCGCGCAGCGCCTTCATTTCTTTTTGAAGGGCTTTGCTTTGGTCGTCACTCGCTTGTTTGAGTTCGCGCGCTTTGAGCATGATCTCTGCGGCTTTGGCTTCGAATACACTAGAGACGTCTTCGAGCTTTGCTTTGAGATCAGCAGCGACGGCATCTACTTCTGCTTCCAAGTGTCCGAGGATCAGTTGCTTATCCTTCAGTACCAGCGCCTTTTGCAAAGCGATGTCATTAATAACGCGCAGCTTGCCAGCCATGCCGAGTTTGGAGGCGAGCCAGATCGTCCATTTAGAAGGGTCGAAGTGATACCAGCGGATGCCGTTGCGATAATCAGCGGCAAAGGCGTGGTGATAGTTGTGGTAACCTTCACCAAATGTAAGTAATGCGAGTAGGGCGTTATCCACTGCGCTCAATTCGCGAGCATATGTCTTCGAGCCAATCGTGTGGCACAATGAGTTGATAAACCAGGTGCTGTGATGGATCATCGCGATACGCAGAAGCACACCAAAGTAAAAGGCAGCGAGTGGCCCAACTAAAAGACAGCCAATACCAAACACAGCAAGATTCACTATCGCGACAAACAACCCATAGTAGCGATCTTGCGCGACGACGCGCGGGTTCTTCAGTAAGTCTGGGACTAGAGTCGCGTCGTAATTGCGCTGGTAGTCGAACAACCAGAGCACGTGCGCATACCAAAACCCTTTATTGATCGAGTAGGGGTCTTTGTCCGTATCGACATGGTTGTGGTGAATCCGGTGATCGTGTGACCACTTGAGCGCGGACATTTCCAGGGAAAGCGCTGAGCCCAGTAAGACGCACCATTCGAAAAAGGCATTGGCGGTATAGGCCTTGTGCGCGTAGAGACGGTGGTAACCGACAGTGATCGACATACCGCCAATTATGTAAGTGATCAAAAATAATATAATAGCGGGCCAACTTACCGCTGCGATCGCAGCTGGAATCAGTACCACCAGTAATAGGTGATAAAAGACGATGAACACGAAAATGTCCCAATTTTTAATTTTCATAAGTATGAAGCATACGGATATCTGACGTACAGCAGCAAACTAGCATGCATCTATTACTTGAACAAGATCTGTTGCAATATCTTGCAGCTAGATCTGTGTCAGGCATCCGAATCAGGGCCGGAAGGACGACTATTAGTGCTTTATTGTCAAGCGGTTTCACTCTGATCAAGATCGCGTGCAGTGGTTTTACCGAAAAAAGTCGGTTTTACCTCGTTTACTGCTTAAACAGTATTAGCTCAGTATCCTTAATCTCTGTACTGATTGTCCACTGGTTATTCCGTGATTACACAATGCTAGCGGATAATTCTTGCCAATGCTGCGAACCTCATTACTTAGTGCCTGCTCATTAAATTTCTCATCTCAAACTGAAAAATAACATACATATATAAATGGCTACAAAAATTGGAATTAATGGCTTCGGCCGCATCGGTCGCTTGGTATTTCGTTCTCTCGTCGAGAAGGGCCTTCTTGGCAGCGAGATCGAAGTGGTCGCAATCAACGACCTCGTCCCTGCAGAGAACCTCGCATACTTACTTAAATACGACACCACACAGGGTCGTTTTAAAGGCACAGTTGAAACTAAGGGTGACGACATCATCGTAGTCAACGGCCACGAAATCAAGACTCTCGCAGTTCGCGAAGGTCCTGCAGCGCTTCCTTGGAAAGAGCTTGGTGTTGATATCGTAATCGAATCAACCGGTCTCTTCGTTCAAGACGAAAAGGCACAAGGCCACATCACTGCGGGCGCGAAGAAGGTAATCATCTCTGCTCCTGGTAAGGGTGACGGCGTGAAGACTGTTGTAATCGGCGTCAATGACGACGAGATCACCGCTGAACACGACCTCATCTCCAATGCCTCATGCACTACCAACTGCTTGGCTCCGATGACTAAGGTCATCCTTGAAAACTTCGGCATCGTCGAAGGTCTGATGACAACAGTTCACTCCTACACAGCGACTCAGAAGACAGTTGATGGTCCTTCTCCTAAGGACATGAAGGGCGGCCGCACAGCAGCTCTTAACATCATCCCTTCGACTACAGGTGCTGCGAAGGCTGTTGGCCTCGTGCTTCCTGCAGTTCAAGGTAAGCTTTCTGGTATGGCTTTCCGCGTTCCAACTCCAACTGTTTCTGCTGTAGACCTTACAGTGAAGACAGAGAAGAGCACATCTTACGCAGAAATCTGCGAAAAGATGAAGGAAGCTTCCGAAGGTTCCCTCAAGGGTATCCTTGGTTACACTGAAGACGAAGTTTGCTCTTCTGACTTCATCCACGACGAGCTTAGCTCCATCTTTGATGCCGGCAGCGGAATGGGTCTTAATGACAAATTCTTCAAGCTTGTTGCTTGGTATGACAACGAATGGGGTTACTCAAACCGCGTTGTTGAGCTCGTTCAGAAGGTTTCCAAGTTCCTCTAAGAACTTGCTAATCGCATCTTGAATTTCTGGCCGCCGCGCAGGTTTCCCATCCAACGGATACTCTGTAGCGGCGGCCTTTTTTTTGGTTCCCATTTCTGGGCTTTTATTTTTCTGGTTTAAAGGATCATTGTTTCGCTATCCGCGCACAATCATTACTCTCACTTTCACTACCACTTATTACTTTTTAATATGGCTACAAAATCCATTAAAGACGTCGACCTTTCAGGTAAACGCGTATTCGTTCGTTGTGACTTCAATGTCCCACTTACAGACGGCGTCATTTCCGACGATTCTCGTATCGTTGCCGCACTGCCAACGATTCAACACCTTGTCGCTCAAGGCGCGAAGGTCATTCTTTCTAGCCACCTCGGTCGCCCCAAGGGCGAGAAGAATGCGAAATACACACTCGCTCCCGTTGCTGAAGCACTCGCTGCTCAACTCGGCCAGCCTGTGACATTTATTGAAGATTGCATCGGCGCAGAAGTTGAAGCCGAAGTTGCGAAACTGGGTGACGGCGAAGTCGCACTACTTGAGAACGTTCGCTTCTACCAAGGCGAGACAGACAACGATCCAGAATTTGCCGCATCACTCGCTAAGCTCGCTGATGCATTCGTGAATGATGCATTCGGCACCGCGCACCGCGCACACGCTTCCACTGCAGGTGTTGCGAAGCACCTTTCACCTTGCGTTTGCGGCCTTCTCATCGAGAAGGAACTCGCTTACCTCGGCGAAAAGACCAGCAGCCCCGAGCGTCCACTGACAGTGATCCTAGGCGGAGCTAAGGTTTCCGATAAGATCAAAGTGATCGACGCACTACTTGAGAAAGCAGACACCATCATCATCGGTGGTGGCATGGCTTATACATTTAAAATGGCAATGGGCCAAACGGTCGGGGATTCCCTCTGCGAGCCTGATTTCGTTCCAACTGCGAAAGCAGCACTCGCGAAAGCTAAAGAGAAGGGCGTTAAGTTCCTCCTTCCAGTGGATAACATGGTCGTCAAAGGTCTTGATTTCGGCGCAGGTACATTTGCACAGAGCAAAGTGGTTGAAGGCAGTATCGAAGACGGCTGGGAAGGCGTTGACATCGGCCCGAAGAGTATCGAGCTGTTCAATGCTGAAGTTAAGAATGCCAAGACGGTTCTCTGGAATGGACCTATGGGTATCTTCGAAATCGAAGCCTGCAACAAGGGCACGTTCGCAGTCGCTAAGACAATCGCAGATTCCGACGCATGCTCCATCATCGGTGGCGGCGACTCGGTGAAAGCCATCAAGATGGCTGGCTACGGCGACCAAGTCACATTCATGAGCACCGGCGGTGGCGCATCCCTCGAATTCCTCGAGGGTAAAGCGCTTCCCGGCGTCAGCGCACTCGACACAATCTAAACACATTTTATTGGGGGGAAATGATTCGCCATTTCCACCTCTTTTCTGCAACGACAGAGCGTTGCCTTTTATTTCTTCTAATTATAAATTATAAAATTCAAAAAATACTATGAGTAAAATAGCACGCAAATACCTCATCGCAGGTAACTGGAAAATGAACTTGAACTCGGCCGAAGGTGCTGAGCTCGCAAAAGATGTCGTCAGCATCGTTGGCCCACAGACCGAAGTGACTGTCTGCGTTTGCCCAACCTTCACGGCAATCGAAGCAGTGTCTCAGGTGGTAACTGATTCCAACGTTTCTCTTGGTGCGCAAAATATGCACTTTGAAGCGTCGGGTGCTTACACTGGTGAAATCTCAGCTGAGATGCTTCGCCACCTGTTCTGCAAGTTCGTCATACTCGGGCACTCAGAGCGCCGCGAATACTTCGGTGAAACCGACGCGATCGTTAACAAGAAGACACTCGTCGCACTTGCAGCAAACCTTAAGCCAATCGTTTGCATTGGTGAAACACTAGACGAGCGTGAAGCCGGCAAGGTCAACGAAGTCATCAAGACTCAGCTCGAAGGTGCACTCGTTGGAGTCACTGCAAGCGCTGCAGACGCACTGGTCATTGCTTACGAGCCAGTTTGGGCGATCGGCACTGGTAAGACAGCGACACCAGAGATGGCTGAGGAAGTGCACGCGGAAATCCGCAGTCTGCTTGCCGGTCTGATTGGTGCAGAAGCAGCTGATAAGGTGCGTATCCTCTACGGTGGTTCCATGAAGCCAGAAAACGCAGATGAGCTCCTTGCTAAGCCAAACATCGACGGCGGTCTCATCGGTGGTGCAGCGCTCAAGGCGAGCTCCTTTGCAGCTCTCGTCGAGAGCGCAGCGAAGCTTTCCAAGTAAGCGGCTTACATCACATTTTAAAAGGCCGAAGCGTTTACGCTTCGGCCTTTTTTGTGCCAGCTTACCTGGCGTCATTGCGAAGTCCGCAAAGCGGTTTCGATCTGGTCGTGTGACTGTCGAAATCGTTTCGACAATTCGCCACAGGGAAATGCTCGTTTGTTATAGAGCATTGGCTGCAATGACTCGCTAAGAACAGCGAAGGCTCATCAGAGCTGCAGCACGCCTAAGTTCAGGCGCCGACCTGAGGATGGGGCGCATGAGCGAGCGAAGGACTGGAACATCGAAGGTTTTGCACCAATTCTCTGGCTGGGCAAGATACGCGGCTTGAAGTCAATAAACTCCCTTTGGTGCACATTCAATTTTCTCGTCAATTCGTCAATACGTGCCCTTTGGCTGGTTAACGGGCAACAGCAGGTTGCATTTGAAAAAATGGTCGATCTTACAAAAAACGATTGATCGAGAACTTGTCGCCTGCATCCAGACTGATCAACCGCGTGCCCCTAGGGCATGCCACGACCGAGAGCGCTGTATTGATTAATGATCGGCGTGACGGTTTGGATCGAGGCAACCTGCTTGAATATTTGTCCAAGGAGGTGCGCGGACTCAATGACTGCCTTATTACACGCACCATGAAACCGCTCGGGGCGGTGGCATGAGAGCAACGGATCCTCGAAAGTGGTCTATCAAGCCGCAGCCAGCGCGCTTATTTCGGGTTACTAAGTGAGGGTTGCCGGCGACTGCACTAAAATTAATAGGCACTATTTGAGGAATTCTAGGAATCGGCCGACAACATCGGTCTGTCGTGGCCGGTGTAACAATCTCACTAATTACAGCGGGGGGTATGCCGAAATGAAATGACGATTCTAATAGTCACCGCAGCGACCGCTTTCTGATTGATTCCTCTGGCGAGGACGCCAAGTTTCTGTCGTTTCAACAAAGTCAACCACACGACACTTATACTTTATGGCAACAGGACTTCTTTTTTCCGGACAAGGCGCACAATTCGTGGGCATGGGCCGTTCTCTTTATGAGAACTCTGCAATCGCTAAGGCGCTCTACGATGAGGCCAATGAGATCCTCGGTTGGGATCTCAAAACACTTTGCTTCGAAGGCCCTAACGAGGCTTTGACAGAAACTAAGGTCTGCCAACCCGCCCTTTACGTCCAGGGCTATGCACTTTTTAGTCTACTAAAGGAAGCGGGTAAGCTCGAGAATGTGACTGCTGCCTGTGGCTTGAGCCTTGGTGAACTGACTGCACTCGCAGCGGCGGGCGTGTTTGATTTCGCAACTGGCCTTAAGCTGGTGGCAGAGCGTGGTCGCTTGATGCAGATCGCTTGCGACGCGACTAAAGGAGGCATGGCAGCCGTGATCGGTGGCACTCCAGAGGATGTGCAAACATTCTGCGATGAGTTCGATATCGAGATCGCCAACCTTAACTGCCCAGGGCAAATCGTCATCTCCGGCGACAACGCCCAAGTGCTCGAAGCTGTCGCAGCCTCAAAGGGCCGCTTCAAGCTCTGCAAGCCACTTAACGTGGCTGGCGCCTATCACAGTCGGCTCATGGTGTCAGCGCGCGATGCGTTTGCTGAGTTTATCAAAGACTTCGATTTTAAGACTCCTGAGATCGCGGTTTACACTAACGTCACCGGCGAGCGTGTGAGCGATGCTCAAATAATCAAAGATGCACTGGTCAGCCAAGTGGTATCGTCGGTTCGTTTTGAAGATTGCCTACTTAATATGGCGACCCAAAACAATTTGTCCGATTTCTACGAGTGCGGTCCAGGCAAGGTGCTCGCTGGCTTCGGCAAGCGCATCGACAAGACGCTCACTATTATGCCAGTGTCTGAATTTAGTGATCTTCCCGAGTAGTTTTTGACCAGCGCGGCGACGCACCCGAAATGATCCAATTGATCCTCTCCTAAGCTCGCAATTTGCAGGTGAGGGGGCTTTTTCATCATTATTCTACTTCCACAGTGGACATTGAGTGGAAAGATTATGATTAAGGTTTAGAATTAAAAGACAGACTCAAACTACATGACCGATCTAGCCCATACTCGCAATTTTTGTATCATCGCCCACGTCGATCACGGCAAGACGACATTGTCCGACCGTATCTTAGAGCTGACACGCACTGTTGAGATGCGGGACATGAAGGCGCAATTGCTCGACTCTATGGACCTGGAGCGTGAGCGCGGCATCACCATTAAGAGTCACCCAGTGACCATGGTGTATCGTGCCAAGAACGGCGAAGACTATACTTTTAACTTGATCGACACTCCAGGGCACGTGGATTTCTCCTACGAAGTCTCCCGCAGTCTGGCTGCTTGCGAAGGTGCGATGCTATTGATTGATGCTGCTCAAGGTATTGAAGCACAGACGGTTGCCAATGCAAACTTGGCGACTGAGCAGGATCTTGCGATTATTCCTGTGATCAATAAAGTCGATCTGCCTAGTGCGGACGTGCCAGCGATCAAGGTTCAACTCGAAGATGTGCTGGCGATTCCTGCGGAAGAAGCGGTGCTCACCAGTGGTAAGAGCGGCTTTGGCATTGAAGATTTATTGGAAGCTGCAGTTCATCGCATTCCGCCACCAAGATGGGCTGATATAGATGGTCTACGTGTCTTGATTTTTGATTGCCTCTATGATGCGTATAAGGGTGTCATTTGCTACGTCCGTGTGTTCTCTGGTTCGGTTAAGATGGGCGATCAGATCATGACCATGAGCGACAAGCGTAAGGCGCAGGTCAAGGAAGTGGGGCGTTTTTCCCCAGCCATGCTCAAGCGCGATTCGTTGGAAGCGGGCGACGTTGGCTACATCGTCACCAACATGCGCGACGTGGCCGAGATTAAGCTCGGCGACACCATTACTCACTCTAACGCGCCGACTGCTGAAATGCTTCCAGGCTACAAGAAAGTCAGCCCGATGGTGTTTAGCGGTCTGTATCCGATTGACACCAATGACTACAACAAGCTCAAGGCGAGCATGGGGAAGCTCCGCCTGAATGATGCGGCATTCGTTTATCAGTCCGAAAACTCGGTTGCTCTGGGCTTTGGTTTCCGCTGTGGCTTCCTCGGATTGCTACACATGGAAATCGTTCAAGAGCGCATTCGCCGTGAATACGATCTGGATGTGATCTCTACCTATCCTAGTGTGGTTTATAAAGTCACCAAGACCGACCTAGTGCAGCTCGAAGTGCACAATCCGATGCACCTGCCAGATGTATCCGAAATCGAGTTTATTGAAGAGCCAATGATCCTAGCATCGATCCACGTTCCAAGCACATCGATTGGTGATGTGTTGGCACTTGTTTCCGAGAAACGCGGCATTTGCGAGCACACCGAGACGATCGATAATCAGCGCGTGATGCTGGTCTGCAACATTCCACTCAACGAAATCCTGATCGATTTCAATGATCGCCTAAAGAGCATCACCCATGGCTATGGCTCAATGGACTACGAGATGAATGGCTACCAGAGAGCGAAACTTTGCCGCCTCGACATCATGGTCAACGCTGAGCCAGTTGATGCCTTCTCTTCAATTGTCCATATTGACAAAGGCGAGGGCAGGGGGCGTGCACTTTGCAAACGTCTCAAAGAGATCCTACCAAAGCAGATGTTCAAGATCGCGATTCAAGCAGGTGTTGGCTCCAACATCGTCGCTCGTGAAACTATTAGTGCCTACCGCAAGGATGTGACCGCGAAGTGCTATGGCGGTGATATATCTCGTAAGCGTAAACTTCTCGATAAGCAAAAAGAGGGTAAGAAACGCATGAAAAACATCGGTAGTGTTTCGATTCCACAGGATGCATTTATTAAGATTCTGAAGACCTCTGATGGCGGCAGTTAGGCAACGTTCACCATTCAAGATTTGAGAGTGAGTAATCCCCAATATTCCATGAAAAAGTTACGTAATCAGGCAAAAGATCTACTCCACGCAGCCAGTAAGGTGTACCACTATCGCCGCGATGTCACTTCGGCAGCTCGATTGCAGGTACTCGAAAAGAGCGTCGTCGAAATCGAGACGATGATTGCAGATAAGTCTGCGGAGTCCGCGCCACTTGAAGCGGCGATGGATCGGCTGGATGCACTGCTGCGTAAGATCGGCGGCAAGATTCACCCAAAGACTTTTTGGAGTGATAATCTGGAAGTCATTTTGGTGGCAGCGATTCTAGTGATCGGTGTGCGCACCTTCTTTTTTCAGCCGTTTATCATTCCCACGAATTCGATGTATCCGACCTATAGCGGAATGAATTCAGTGGTGTATGCGGCAGAAGATGACTCGCCGAATGTGGCCGAAAAACTTTTCGATAAGCTCACATTAGGCGCGAAGCATAAGAGTGTGTTTGCGCAAAACAGCGGCGAGATCCTGATCCCAATGGGACAGTCTCAGAACGGTGTTCAGATCTATAAGGAGCGAGTGAAAGGGCGCAAGTGGCTCGTATTGCCGACACCGCTGGATGAATACACGTTCTATGTCGGAGGGCAGCCACACACGCTGCGAGTGCCTGCCGAGTTTGATATGAACAAACTCCTCATGGAGACTTTTTCGTCGGAAGATTCGAAGGTCATTCAGTCCTCCGTCAGCAAGACCGGAGTTGCCTGGAATGTCGGGCAGAGCGTAGAGAAGGGCGATCCCATCATACGCTTCGACATCACCCTCGGTGATGCGCTGTTCGTCGATCGTATCAGCTATCACTTTAAACGCCCCAAGGCTGGCGATCCGTTTGTATTTCGCACCAATGCCATCCGTGAAGAACTCGGTCGCCTGACCGGCGACTATACCGACAAGTATTACATCAAACGCATCGGCGGTGCCGGTGGCGAAACGCTCAAAATCGTTGATGGTGCCTTGCTCGTCAATGGTGAGCCCCGCGACGAGGTGGCAGCCTTTGGCCGCAACGCGGCGAAAGAGGGCGAATATGGCGGCTACATCAACCACACGCTGCTCGCCGAAGGCCGCACGTTGGCGATCCCCGATGATAAATATGTCGCACTGGGTGACAATTCCGCCAACAGCCTGGACAGCCGTTATTGGGGATTCGTCCCGGACACATCGGTGATCGGCAAAGCGATCTTCATCTACTACCCATTCACAAAACGCTGGGGCGTCGCGGAGTAGCATTGGGAGACCTGAGGGCGGAGGCTTGAGGCCTGATGATTGAGACCAGAGAGCCGAACTCTAGGTAGAGATGAATCGGGTAGGGAGTGCGCGCCGAGCGCGCTGTTGGTCGATGGATCTCGTGGGACAGGGGCAACAAGATGACGATGCGCTTTTAGCCTCGCAAACGGACGGCTTGGCAAGGCTTCCCTACCAATTTGTGCGTTAAACAAACAGAGGTTTTAACCCTCTGTGCCTCAAGCGAAGCGGGTAGTTTAAATTCTACGCATAGGACAAGTCATGGCATCACCATAACTCGGCACTTCGGCTCAATCACAAGCGAACGATCAAGCGAGTGAGGGCGCGGGCTCATAATCTCGACACTGTCTCTTGCCTATCTCCCTTTTGCTGCCTATCAACTGTCACCTATGAGTCGCACACCACGCACAATCGCCATTATCGGAGGAGGCCCCGCAGGCCTGCGAGCCGCCGAAGTCGCAGCCGCAGAAGGCGCCTTTGTCACAGTCTTTGACGCCAAACCATCGGTCGGACGTAAGTTCCTCGTCGCTGGCAAAAGTGGCTTGAACATTACCAACAACGCCGAATTCGAGCCGTTTGTCGCCCAGTATTCGAGTAACAAGGATTTACCAGTCGCACAATGGCGCAAATACATCGCCGATTTTGATAACACCGCGATGGGCCAATGGGCGCTCTCGCTGGGCATTAATACTTTTGCGACGGGCGGCGGTAAAGTCTTTCCTGAAACCAAGAAGGCCGCGCCGATTCTGCGGCGCTGGGTGCAGCGCCTGCGCGAGATGGGCGTCGATTTTCAGATGAATAACCGCTGGCTCGATTTACGTCAACAGGGTGAGCAAATTGAATTGGAAGTAGAGTGCAAAGAGGGTGTCTTTAATCAAGATTTCGATGCCGTCATTTTAGCGATGGGCGGCGCATCTTGGTCGAAGACGGGTTCCAATGGCCAATGGGTAGCCATCCTCGAGCAGCACGATATCGCGGTCGAAACGCTCAAGCCTTCTAATTGCGGATGGGAGTGTGATTGGACCGATGCAACACGCGAAAAGTCAGAAGCGTGCCCGTTGCATAATATTCACGTCCGCGTCGGCGATGAACTTGAAATCGGCGAATTGATGATCACACGCTACGGGCTCGAAGGCGCGCCTATCTACGCACTCGGTCGCACCTTACGAGGCATGGACGCACCAGAGGTCGTGATTGATTTCAAGCCAACTTTTACGATTGAGCGCTTAGTGCAGAAAATGGAGTCCGCACGGAAGAATTTCTACCACGAGGCACAGCTACGCTGGAAACTCAGTAAAGGCGCCGGTGCGATCATCCAGCAATTGTATGGCGACATGGATTCAGCGCAGCAGTTGGCCGAAGCCGTCAAATCCTGCCGCATTCCACTGATTGGCGCGCGACCAATCGATGAAGTCATTTCAACCAGCGGCGGCGTGGCATGGAGCGAGCTCGATGAGAATCTCATGCTCAAGAAACTGCCCAATGTTTATTGCGCTGGCGAAATGATCGACTGGGAAGCACCCACAGGCGGATTTCTCATGCAAGCATGCTTTGCGACCGGTAATGTCGCAGGTCTGGCAGCGGCTAAGATTCACTCTTAACAGGATAAGATAATTATACGCACAATATATATTATGTCTAATTGTGTTTTTTAAGGGCAGCCTCTCTCGCTTCAAATACCCTATACCCCTCATATTATGAGATTTCCCCTGATCGCACTTTTATCGCTCGGCGCGAGGTTTGTGGTCATTTAAGCGACAAGAGTGTCGCTTCCACGGGGTCATTCAAGCGACAAGAGTTTCGCTTCGACTGGAATCAGACTGATTTAGAAAAAATGCGTCGGCAGCACTCAAGGGCATAATAAAGCGACGGAGCGAGTGGTTAAAACTTCTAGATTCTTACTCTTTGTAAAATCTAAATTCAACTGTCGAATGCGATACCATTAAACTGTATTGCTACACACGCACTTATGTATTTGTTGTTCGGCAACTAACACTATGACTGCACCTTTATACAACTGGCTCGATGAGCGAACTTCCGGCGTTTTGTTGCACCTAAGCTGTTTGCCCTCAGAGACTGGCATTGGCAATCTCGGCGCGGGCGCGCATCGCTACATCGATTTCATGGCAGCTGCTGGGCTGCAAATTTGGCAGATTTGCCCGCTCGGCCCGACAGGTTATGGTGATTCACCCTATCAGTGCTTCTCCGCGTTTGCGGGTAATCCATATTTTATCGATCTGGATCCACTGGTGAAAGACGGTCTACTGCATGAGGATGAATTAGGCCCCTTGAATGCCCTGCCCAAAGATCATGTCGATTATGGTGCGCTCTATGGCGCATTTTGGCCGATCCTGCGTCATGCCTATGATCGCTTTAAACGCTCTGGCGCAGATCGCTTAGATGGCTACGGATGCATCAAGGCCTTTCGCAAGGCGCAGTCTGCATGGATCGAGGACTTTGCCCTCTTTCTTGCACTCAAGTCACATTTTGGCGGAAACAGTTGGTTGGACTGGCCTGCAGAGTATCGCGATGTAGATCAAGCACGTAGGCAAAAGCTACCGATTGAAGTCACTGAAGCCGCCGAGGCACACATCTTTTATCAGTACATATTTTATGGTCAATTGGCTAAACTGCGCAGCTATGCAGGCAGTAAAGGTGTTCGTATCCTTGGCGATGCGCCGATATTTGTCGCACTAGATAGCTCGGATGTGTGGGCTAATCGCGAACTTTTTCAATTGAGAAAGGACGGCAAGCCCAAGGCTGTTGCCGGTGTACCACCTGACTATTTCTCCGCGGACGGCCAGTTGTGGGGCAACCCACTCTACGACTGGAAAGTGCATCAGGATACGGAATTCGCATGGTGGATCGACCGGATTAAAGCGAATCTGAGATTTTATGACATTGTGCGCCTCGATCACTTTCGCGGCTTCGAGTCTTACTGGTCGGTGCCGGCCAAGGACACCACTGCGCGTAATGGAAAGTGGACACAATGCCCTGGTCTTGAGCTATTTAAGGCGATTAAAGCCGCCTGCCCCGATGCCAAAATGGTCGCGGAAGATCTCGGTGTGATTACAGATGAAGTCAACGCACTGCGCGCAGCCACGGGTCTGCCAGGCATGGCAGTCTTGCAATTCGCTTTCGATGGTGAGGCGGACAACGCGTATTTGCCGCACAACTACAGCCGCAACACGGTGGCTTACTCCGGCACACATGATAATGATACGACGCTCGGGTGGTATCGCAAGGAAGGAGCAAAGACAACCGATCAGGTGCGCCGCTACCTAAAGGTCTCCGGCGACGAAGTCGCTTGGGATATGGTGCGTACGGCAATTAAGTCGAGCGCCCACATGGCCATTGTACCACTACAAGATTTGATGAGCCTAGGCTCAGAAGCACGCTTTAATACACCTGGCGCAGCCATGGGCAATTGGCAGTGGCGCCATACGCCAGAACAATTAGATGAATTGCAGGGAAACAGTGCAGCGTATTTAAAGGATCTGCTGGAGTTATATGGTCGTGCTTAGGTTGTGATGCCCAGTGATACAGGCACTCCTACCTGTTGTATTTGGAACGAACAGACAAGAATATCTGCCTCACTCCACTAACTCAGATTCATCGGATCGACGTCCATTAAGTCGATCACTTCCTTGTCCATTTTAAAGCCTTCACGTAGGGCCGCAAGTTCGCCAATGATGGCACTTGCGCTCGGCGCAAAATACCACAATTGAAAGCGATATTCATCACGAATTTTTTCAATTGGTGCGGGTGCAGGGCCGCGTATCTCGATCTTATCTCCCATCTCTTTTTCGACTAATTTGGTCCATTGATCGATGTAGAAATTAACCTTGTCCGGATTGCGGCCGCGAAACAGGTGCCGAATCAGATGACGAAATGGCGGGTAGTTAAACTCGCGGCGTTGCTCCAACTCTTCGAGTTGAAAGCCGTCGAAGTCTGACTTGCGGGCAAATTGAATCGGTGGTGCGTGCGGTGTATGTGTTTGGATGACAACCTCCCCTGCCCGATCTCCGCGCCCGGAGCGGCCTGACACCTGGACGACCAATTGGAAAGTGCGTTCAGCCGCGCGGAAGTCCTCGATATGTAACGACATATCAGCATCGACGAGACCAACTAATGTAACGTTTGGGAAATCAAGCCCTTTGGCAATCATTTGAGTGCCCACTAGAATGTCAATTTTACCAACGCGGAAGTCATTTAATATCTTTCGGTAGAGATTCTTCTTCGACATCGAGTCGGCATCCATTCGATGAATTCGTGCAGTTGGTAGGATCTTTTGCACGATATCTTCAATCTTCTGCGTCCCCTTCCCCCGCATACGAATGTTCGTCGATTTGCACTCTGGGCAGCATGTGGGCGCGGCTTCTTGTTCGCCGCACAAGTGACAGCGTAGCTTATTGTCGGTGCGGTGATAGGTCATCGGGATACTGCAATGATCGCAGCCAGCAACGTAGCCACAATCTGGGCATAACATACTGGTTGAGAAACCACGACGATTTAAAAACAGGATGCTTTGCTCTTTCTTCTCGAAGCGATCGATCAACTTGGTCACCAACATACGAGACAGGGGTGATGCGGCTTTCTCTGGAGAGGTTTCGCGGCACATATCAACTACGTGAATTTTAGGGAGTTTTCGATTGTCCACGCGGTTTAAAATGTGATCCACCGCATATTTCCCCTTCTCCACATTATAGAGTGATTCTAGTGAGGGTGTCGCCGAACCCAGCACGCAGACTGCCTTATTTAAGAAAGCGCGATAAACTGCGACATCGCGGCCATTGTAGCGTGGCGACTCTTCTTGCTTGTAGGATGGCTCGTGCTCTTCATCGACGATTATCAACTTGAGGTTCTGCACCGGCGCAAACACTGCCGAGCGTGCGCCGACCACGACTTGACCCTCTTTACTGGCAAGTGCCTTCCACGCATCATAGCGTTCTCCTTCAGAAAGATGGCTGTGCCAGACCACGGTGTGCACCCCACGTGCTTCGAGACGTCCGCGAACACGACCGACGGTTTGCGGTGCGAGTGCCACTTCTGGTATTAGGAAAATCACCCCGCCGCCGCTGGCTACGACCTTCTCAATCGCATTTAAATAAACCTCGGTTTTACCAGAGCCAGTCACGCCATGTAGGAGACGCACACTGAAGGCATCTTTATCGATCGCGCCATTAATTGCGTCCACGCACTTGGCCTGTTCGTCGGTCAGTGTTGGGCGTGACACTTCAGCCACCGTATCGAAGTCACTCAGTTCATCCTCGTAGGCAATTCGCTCTTCTTCGGTATCTGTTTCGCGCATAAACCCCTTAGTGATGAGGGCATCGCAGGCAGATGCGCTAAGCTGCATTTGCTTGATAACATCGGCCCGTGCGAGTGGCTTGGATTGTTGGCGTATGTAGCGCAGTAACTCGGCCTGCTTTGGGGCGCGTTTTTCCAGTGCAGTCAATTCCTCGGCAGTCGGCGCTTTGGCTGCTGAAATGTAGCGCCGTGTCTTGACCCGCATCCCTTTGCGAATGCAGGCAGGAATCATGGTTTCCAAAATCGCCTCTGGTGTGGCCGAGTAATATTGCTGGAGCCAACGAAAGAGCTTCATCAAGTCTGGCGGCATCACCGGATACGGTTGCACGATTTCAAACAACATCTTGAGTTTACCAGGAGGCACTTCTTGATCAGTGCCGAAGCGTGTGACGACTCCTAGCTCGCTACGGCGGCGCAACGGAATCCGAACTAGTGATCCTACTTCCAAGTTCGCCTGACAAACTGAAGGCACAGCATAGGCCAGCGCCTTATCAAAGCCAGACATGGCGATGACTTCGACGATGGTCGTATCCACTTTATTGTTACGATTGTGCATCAAGTAGATTTTTAAACGCACCCTCTTTCGACTTTAATTCATCCCACGTGCCTTCGCTTATGAGCTCTCCGTGCTTCAACACGATGATGCGATCGGCACTACGAATGGTGCTCAAACGGTGCGCAATCGTTATAGTGGTGCGCCCTTGCGCTAAGTAATCAATCGCGCCTGGAACCGACTTTTCACTTTCGTAATCCAAGGCACTGGTTGCCTCATCGAAAATGAGGATTTTAGGGTTACGCAGTAACGCTCGAGCAATGGCGATGCGCTGGCGCTGTCCACCAGAGAGGCTCACTCCGCGTTCTCCCACTTTAGTCTCAAAGCCGTCTTCCAGCGCCTCGATAAAGTCGAGCGCGTTGGCGTAGCTCGCAGCCTCGCGCACCTCATTATCGGTCGCATCGGGTTTACCAAAACGAATATTATCGTACAACGTGCCAGACAGCAGCAGATTATCCTGCATCACAATGGCGCAATCTTGTCGGAATTCACGAATAGCCAAATCACTCTGTGGCACGCCATCAATTAGAATCGAACCCTCGATAGGTGCATGAAATCCAAGCATGAGGCTGACGATGGTACTTTTTCCTGAGCCGCTGGGGCCAACGAACGCGACATGCTCCCCTGCCCTGATTTTTGTTGAGAAATGCTGAATTGCCCTAGCTTCCTTCTTTTTGTCATAGGCAGAAGTCACTTGTCTGAACTCAATCTCCCCCTGCATCGGTTCTAACAGTCGGGAACCGTGCCATTGCTCAACATAGCCGGAATCCATGAGCTCTTTAATGCTGCGGGAACTCTCAGCTCCTAGCAAATATTGCATACTGAATTGAGTGATGGTGTTTACGGGGTTGAGGCACACTGGCAATGCTCCGACGAGCGCAACGAGCGCCCCCATCGACATCTTATCTTCGATCACCAAGCCTCCGCACACTCCTAGGGCAAACAGTGAAATCGCGGCAACAACAGTAAATAAGATATAGCCAAGCGACTGGTTGAGGCGCATTTGTGACTGACGCATACTGCCATACTCTACGCTCAATTCGTTCATCTGCCGTTTTGCTTCGGGCTCTTGACCGTAACCACGGACCAGTTTGATCGCTGAAATGAACTCGTTTGCCTGTCCAGTCATTTTCTCGCGCGCAATACGCACCGCCTGATTATTGTCTTCCAACGGTTTAAAATAGTAAATACGAACAATGGCAAAAATCGGCAGACTGACCACAATAATCAGGAGGAGCCACATATTAATCCATGCCAGAGCTGCAATGATAAGCACAGAGCGCAAAAGCTCTGGTATGATTCCGGTCACGATCAGGATCACCGTCATTTCAAGATTACTGGTATCGAAGGCATATTTGGATAATAGACGGCCCGTCTGAATTGAATCCAGAAACCCGAAATGCATGAAATTTAACTTATGAAAAATGCAACCGCGCAGGTTGCTAAAAATCTCTTGCGACTCGCGGGACAAGTTCCCGACGCCAAGGCGCATAGAAACAAAATGCAGGCACAGGAGAGCCAAGCAGATCGATGTATACACCCGGACCGCCGCCATATCGCGTCCAGGAATCGCCACATCGACAATCTTTTGCGAAAGTACAGGAAAGGGAGTAATGGCCAAAACACTGATAACGCGCCAGACCATGTAGCCGTGCAAGTGCTGGCGTTGACTCCAGATGTAGCCCTTTAAAGTCTCTTTATTGAGTCCGGTCGACATAGTGATAAAAGCTCACTCAGAAAACCCGCCTCAGCCAATCCCCAATTCATCACAAAGCTTCAAAAAAGCTCCGTAGTCGTGCAAATCGGTGAGATCTGGATCGTTACACATCCAGACATAATCGTCGTAGCCAAAGGTGATCGCTGTCCGCAGCGCCTTGATCGCATCTGCCATGCGGCCTTTGAGTGAGAGGCTACAGGCCAGATTATAGTGCACGGTTGGATCTTCAGGTGACAGGCGAGCTAGTTTACGATCCAAGCGCAACCCCGCATCGAGTTGCCCCGTCTGCGTGTAGAGATGCGCTAGTATCGCGACGACACGAACATCCTTAGGCATGCGCTTGTGTAGGTCTTTGAAAAAAACCAACTCAAAATCAAAACTGTCGCTATTCATTATACGACCACTCATTTAGCGCTTTTTACCCCCGCGTTCGCAGATCCCAGCCGCCTTCAATTCAGTACAATGCGCTGAAACTTGCAGCCGTTGCGTCTCGACTTCGAGCGACAACTTGTCGGCCACGGTCTTGCCATACCACTCCATGAAAGGCGCATCAATTTCAAAAATTTTATCACAATCTAAGCAAATAACCTGCGCTTGAAAAGTTGTGGCATTCTTATTTGCCATGTAAAACTTGTAGTCGCGTCCGACATCGACTTGCCGAATGAGGCTACTTTCGGTCAATAACGGTAATGCACGATAGACGGTGGCGCGTGAGACGGTGGTGTCAATTTCGCGCGCTCGGTCGAGCAAATCTTCCGCGGTGAAATGATCCGGATCTGCATAAGCAGCATCAAAGATGGCCAAGCGCTGATTCGTGACGCGTAGGCCCTTGCTGTTAAGAAACTCCTTGAAAGTTTCGCGTACGCTCTCCTGATCTGAGGTTTTAGGTTCCATTAATTACTTATTGAGACGGAATTGAGACTAGGTCGCTGTGCATGGCAAGCCCCCATTCGATCTACGCAAAAAAATAGCGTGAAAATATCCCAGAAAAGCCTTGATTAAACGCCTGACAACGCTTTGCTCTTCCGTTTTTCCAATGAAAGCCACTATCAAAACACAAGGTCGCCAATTTACTGTAACTGAAGGCGATGTCCTCAAGGTCAACTCCTTCCCTGACACGGAAGCAGGTGACACGATTGACATCAATGAAGTCCTCATGATCGGTGAAGGTGCAGACGCTCGTTTCGGAGCTCCTCTTATTGAGGGTGCAATCGTTAAAGCCATCATTCTCGAGAATAAGAAGGACAAGAAGGTAATCGTCTTCAAAAAGAAGCGTCGCCAAGGCTATAAGAAGCGCCGTGGCCACCGTCAGCATCTTTCCGTCATCAAGATTGAATCCATTAACGGATAATTAAACAAGTTTAGGAGAACTTAAAAAATGTCACATAAAAAAGGACAAGGAACTTCACGTAACGGTCGCGATAGTAATTCAAAGCGCCTCGGTGTTAAGAAATTCGGTGGCGAAGCTGTTATCCCAGGTAACATCATCTTGCGCCAACGCGGCACACGTTACCACCCTGGCGCTGGCGTCGGAATGGGCCGTGACCACACACTCTTCGCATTGGTAGCTGGTAAAGTTGCTTTCGATAAGTTACATCGTAAGATTAACATCGAAGAAGTCGTCGCAGCATAAGCGATTTTTAAACGACACACTTTCAAAATCCTGACTCTTTAAGAGTCGGGATTTTTTATGTCTGAACAACTCAAAGAATGGTACGTCAACGCGACCTCATCCAAGCACACCTAACCTGGTTTGATGCTCAGCGTGAGGCTACCAAAGGTAGCTGCTGCACAACACTCAGCTTCGGCCTATCAACGGCCTGCCTTGCCTAGCGCTGCCGCGCTGACACCCAAGGCAGCCACCGAAGCGCCCGCGGTCGCTATGGCACGACATCGCGCATCTCACGATACAACTATTCCACCGGTCTCAGCGTTTAAAATCGCCGTGCCCGCGGCGGCTTGCAAATGGTGCGTCTGATGCCAGACCCGCACAACTGGGATGCTCCCTCCCTTTTGTTGGCGGCACTCTACTGTTTCTCTTCTTCCTGTTTGGTCTCACTGCCCTAATTGACTAGAGTTGCCGTGGTACAGACATTGGTTCCACACCGCCGACAGGCTACCTTCCTGCTTCATATTGTAGTCACCAGTGAACGATGGATCTGCTTGCCGAGCTTCGACGGCCAAGCATAGACTCTCGCTATTACATTACTCGGCCGTCGATCCATGGCATCCCCCAGCATTGTTATGCATCTGTAAGGCTAACTTCAGCCGTTGATCAGGAACTCAAAATCGGTGCGAGTCAGGCCACTATGCGAGGACTGACTTCGTGGATCGTCGACTAATTGCCTGAACAACTCAGCCTTACGGGCTTTGAGGTCTAGCATGCGCTCCTCAATGGTATGCTTCATAATCAGGCGTTGCACAAAAACGGAACGTTTTTGACCGATGCGGTGTGCGCGATCGCTGGCCTGATTTTCCACTGCCGGATTCCACCATGGATCGACGTGAAAAACGTAATTAGCACGCGTTAAATTCAACCCGACGCCGCCAGTTTTCAGACTGATAAAAAAGAACGATGGGCCATTCTCTGACTGAAATTCCTCAACGATTTTCTTGCGCTTCGCCATCGGCGTTTTACCGTCCATCCGCAAATAGCGCACCCCTGCCATCTTGGCGACTTTCTCCATCTCATCTAAGCCACCACGAAACTGCGAAAAGACTAGTGCTGCGTGTCCTTCGGACTCCAGTTCTTCGAGCTTTTCGGCCATGTAGGCAAATTTCGGCGCGAGCTCCTTTTGTGGCTTGTTTAACAACTCAGGGCTGACGCAGACTTGACGCAGACGTAAAATGGCGGCCAACGCGACGATACCGGCTTGCTGATCAGGGCGATCTTCAAAGGCCTCGGCCACTTCTTCGCGCACCTCAGCGACTGTCCGCGCATACATTTCTTTCTGTAACGGCGTCATTTCAAGGAACAATTCATGCTCCTCCTTGGGCGGTAATTCTTTGAGTATCTTGGCCTTCGTGCGGCGAAGAATAAAAGGCTTTGCACGCCCTAATAGTCGTTCAGGATCTCTGCGGAAAGATTCCTTAAACTGCTTCAAGCTACCAAAAATACCTGGTACTGCGGTCGACATGACCGAATAAAACTCGCTGATATTATTCTCCACGGGCGTGCCGGTAAGACAGAGCGTAAAACGCCGCTGCAGACGTGCTGCGGCCTTGGTGCGCGCAGCAGTCACATTTTTCAAGCAGTGAGCTTCATCAAATACAACGATGTCGAAATGATACTCTTCGAATGCCGCGACTTCGCTTCTAACACGATCATACGTGGTGAGTATGACTTGAGCAGTTTGAGCCACTTCATGTATCATTCCTATAGACAAACAATCTTGGACAACGATGCCTGGTGCGAACCGTTCAAACTCATCTAGCCAATTGAATACAAGACTCGGTGGCAGCACGATAAGTATGGCACCTTTCTGTTGCGCTAAATTGCCTTGCAAACGTTGCGCAATAAAACCAATCGTTTGCACGGTCTTCCCGAGCCCCATGTCATCGGCGAGGCAGGCACCGAAGCGATGCTGATACAGGAAATCGATCCAAGCACAGCCTTCGTTTTGGTAGGCGCGCAAGTCGGCATTAAACCCTACCGGCAACTTAAAGGTATCGAGCTCCTCGAAATCGCGTAGGCTTTGAAATAATTTTTCTGCCTCTGGTGGCAGTGTAATTCTCAACCCGCTCCGACGCATTGAAAGCCAATCAAGCATCTCCAAGCGAGATACATGAATCGTCTCTTCAGTCTCATCGGCGCGCTTGGATGACTTTGACCGATCTTTTTTAGAAAACATCTCCGCCAGTAATTGCAGGCTAGCCTCTTCATCGACACCCAAATCAGGAATGATCCAATTGCCCTCATCATCGCGCAACAATAGCTCACCTCTAACCAATAGCTGCCACTCAGCGCCGGTCAATAATCGCTCACCACACTGAATAGATGGGTGCAGTGCAAACCAGTCAATGTCTCGATTGCTCTCCAGCTCGCTGATCATTTCGACTTTAACTGGTGCGGAACTTACTGACTGATTCTCATACTTGAAATCGACATTCAGAGTGCGCGCCAGCAATGAAGCGCGCTGCAACATCGATTCACGTGCACCAGTGCCTTCGACAGAGAATAGGCACTTCTCCAGCAAGCGAATGTCGTCCCTCGATTCTGGGTCGAAGAAGCTGAACAGCAACATCGCTAGACGCTGAATCGGGATTGGATAGCTCACCCACTCTGCAGTCGCAGAATCAATCCCAAGAACTTGATAGCCTCCTTTTTCAACACTCAGCACTTTATCGAGGCCGTTAAAAATCTTTAATAGGATGCTCTCTTGATACGCACCAAAGAACTCTGGGATCTCACCCGAAACACGCTGCCGCACACGCTGGCGACCTTCCGTATCTGCTGCGACGTATTGGCGCAAGGTATCCATCAACACGCGAACGCGTGACTTGGCATTAAAGAAATCACCTCGCTGCTCAAGGAGGGGCTTCAGAATGTGCTGAATCAGCGGCAATAGTGAGATGCGATGCCCTCGAACATCAATTGAAAAACCAAGTGCCGCAGTCCGAGAGTTCGGGCCCGCATGCATGTTGACCGCGAGTCTCACCTCATCTGCCTCAACAGTGAGTAGTGGTGTCACCTCTCCTTCACCTTCAAAGCGTATTTGTCCGTCAGCGATCCATGTTTGCTCAAAAGGCATGACGGTTGCTTTCGAGTTGAATTCGCCCAGAGGTATTGATAATCGCAGCAAGGCTCCAGCTCGGAGCGAGTCTTCATGAGTGCTGAACAAGTGATAATATTCGATCGCTGAATTATCGCCTAAGTCGTACAAAGTGCCGTCTTCTGCGACACCCCAATAAGTATTTCCGAGAGCGCCAACAATCTCAATGCGCTTTCCTGTCTCAGATTGGCCGATTATTTTGGCTACACACTCATCGTCTTCGAAGTTCAGCACATATTGCGGCTGCAAAGTGCCCTCGCCGATTTTTAGCGACTGTCGAGTCTGTCCGACATCGATCAACACTGCGACTTTGCGCTGCTTTGCCTCAGACAGCAATTCGGGGAGCTTATATTCATCCTGCAAAGTGAACGATCGCACCGCTCCTCGCCTCGTAGGATCTCCATCTAATATATAAGCAATGGCAGTCAGGAAGCCGACAGGAAGCTGCCCGAGTATATTAAATACAATGTTTCCAGTCGTAGGCTGAACCGTCAATAAAAGTGAGTTATCGACGCTTTTGACAGTCGCGAATGGAACGAAACTCGTTTCTTCCGGCTCAGTCAGAGAAGCGTAACCGAGCTGTCGGCGAAGCTCCTGGAGGTATGTGTCCGGCATGCTGATGCCTTCGAAGCTCTTCATGTGTGTTGCAGTATAGACCGCGGCAGCGGCAGCAGCAACATGCTTACACTGTCCTCGATGCTCCCAAGTTGGGCAATCACAACGATGCTCTAAGGTCCCCTGCTCAACCCACAGGTCCACCCGATAAGGCTTAGTACGGCTGCCCCAAATCGTCGCAACCAACTCACGCGAGACGGGGTTCCAGTTCAGATTCTTAACCGCATGCGTTTTAAAGTATGTTAGGCCTTGTTGTAAATAGGAAGAATCCACCACGCGTCGAAATGCTTCAACGGGTAGATCTTCAAAAACTCTGAGTGCGTCGGTAATCATCGTGTATCGGATATCTTAAATATCGAAACCGCTCATAAAGTGAACTTGTAGCGTTTTGGCGATATTTTTCGATTTTAATTTTCCTTTTATGGGATGTTCGTCTGTGCGCATCTAATCGGAGGGATGCCATTTGGATTCCCAGAATTTCCTTAGCCATCAAAGTTCTACTTGATCAACGGTGCACTCTTTGCCTTAGTGTACTGTTACTTCGCCAACAGATCTGCCTGTTGGCGTTTCTATTTTTCAAGCCGAACATGACTAAGAATAAATATTTCCAAGAGTGGTTCTCGAATCCGCGCCGCGATGTGATCGCTGGCACGGTCGTCGCCCTCGCGCTCATTCCAGAGTCGATCGCATTTGCCATCATTGCTGGCGTAGATCCAAAAGTTGCACTTTATGCTTCTTTCTGTATTGCGATCACAATCGCATTTGTCGGCGGCCGCCCCGGGATGATTTCCGCGGCAACGGGTGCGATGGCGCTGTTGATTGGTTCATTGGTCGCTAACCATGGGGTACAGTATTTACTTGCCGCCACGCTACTTACGGGGGTGCTGCAGATACTCTGCGGGGTCTTTAAGTTAGCGGATCTGATGCGATTCGTCTCGAAGTCAGTGGTCACAGGGTTTGTCAATGCGCTCGCTATTCTCTACTTCATTACTCAAGTTAAAGAGTTCGATGGACAAGGCTGGATCATGTATGCGATGGTCGCAGGTGGTTTGGTCATTATCTACGGATTACCACGCTTCACCACAGCTGTGCCGTCGCCGCTGATTTGTATCATTGTATTGACCACGGTTTCGATCACCCTGGGCCTAGAGAGTCTTGAAACAGTCGGCGAAATGGGACAGCTGCCAAGTTCGTTGCCTGAGTTCTTCTTTCCTGATGTGCCCTTAAGCTGGGAGACTTTTATGATTATTCTACCCTATGCGATCCCGCTGACGGTAGTCGGCTTGCTCGAATCACTGATGACTGCGGGTATCTTAGATGATTTCACTGACACCGAGAGTGACAAAAATCGCGAATGTAAGGGGCAAGGCATCTCGAATCTCGTCGCAGGTATGTTCGGCGGCATGGCCGGCTGTGCGATGATCGGCCAATCCGTGATTAATGTTAAGTCTGGCGGACGTGGACGTTTGTCGACAGCCGCATCCGGCATTGTCCTGTTGATCCTGATTCTCGTCTTGGACGATCTCGTCAATCAAATCCCAATTGCCGCGCTGGTTGCTGTAATGTTGATGGTCTCCTTCGGCACCTTTAACTGGTCTTCACTCAAAGGGCTTCGCGATAATCACCTCACCTCCAGTATCGTAATGATCGCGACTGTTCTAGCGGTGGTCTTTACTCACAATCTGGCGATTGGCGTCGGTATCGGCGTTGTGCTCAGTGCCCTCTTCTTTGCTTACAAGGTATCACGCTTACTCAAGATATCCTCCGATTTGGATGTCTCGAAGAAAGGTCGCACTTACAACGTCACCGGACAGCTCTTTTTTGTCTCAGCAGACAGCTTTGCAGATGCCTTTGATTTCCGTGAAGTGCTCGAGCGTGTGACCATTGACGTGACACACGCGCACTTCTGGGATCTTTCAGCTGTGGGCGCTTTAGATCGAGTTGTCTTGAAGTTTCGCCGTGAAGGCACAGAAGTAAACATTATCGGCATGAATGAAGCCAGTAAAACTCTTGTCCTTAAGATTGCCACCCACGACAAGCCCGGCGCAATGGATAATCCTAGTGGTCACTAGTTGGTCTCCTCACTCCACATTCCTAATTCATAATTCTGTATCCTATGCCCAATATACTAGCTTGCACTGACGGTTCCATCTACGCGACCAGCGTTTATAATCACACAGCATGGGCTGCGGCCAAGATGTCCGCCTCCGTTCACGTGCTGCACATGCTCAATCCACATCACGAAGACCCAGTCAAAGCAGACTTCAGTGGTAGCATTGGCTTAGGAGCAAAGAGTGCCCTGCTCGCTGAAATCGTTGAACTCGAAGCGGCACGTGCTAAAGTCGCTCGCAAATACGGTGAGGCGATTCTCCAAGATGCCACAGCGCAGCTACACGCAGCCGGAGTGCAAGAGATCGAAGCCGAACAAAAACACGGCCGCCTCAGTGATTCAATCGACAACTACGAGTGCGACGCAGATCTCGTCGTGATCGGTAAGCGGGGCAATCACGCAGATTTCGCAACTGGCCACATTGGGCACAACCTCGAGCGCGTCGTCCGCAGCTGTAAGCATCCAGTACTCGTCACCTCCCGCGAATTCACCAAGATGGAAAGCTTTGTGCTCGCCTTCGACGGTGGTAATAGCGCGAAAAAAGCCGTTGAATATACTGCCAGTAATCCTTTGCTCAAAGGTATGAAGTGCCACCTGCTAAGTATCGGCAAGGGTAACGCCAAACTCGAGGCAGCGCTCAACGAAGCAAAGCAGACACTCAGCAATGCTGGTTTCGACGTCAGTACCGAAATTCGCGAAGGCGAGCCAGACAAAGTCATTGGCGAAGCAGTTGCCGAAGATCACATCGATTTGCTCGTCATGGGTGCCTACGGACACTCACACATTCGTCATCTTATCGTTGGTAGCACCACGACTGCGATGATTCGGACAGTGAAAATTCCCGTGTTGCTCTTCCGCTAGAATTCGCTTTCGTGCTCCACCATATGAGCATTGAAGCACAGCCATACGGCACATTATCAACAGGTGAAGCAGTTAGTCTTTTCACGCTTACCAACAAAAATGGTCTATCCGCCAAGATCACCAATTATGGTGGCATACTGGTGGCACTCAATGCCCCAGACCGCAAAGGCAAGTTCGCGGATGTTGTTCTAGGCAAAGAGACACTCGATGATTACGTTGCAGGGCATCCGTATTTTGGTGCCACCACTGGTCGTGTTGCAGGGCGTATTTCCGGTGCTCAATTCACTTTAGACGGTCAAACGTATCCACTCGCAGCAAACAATGGTCCCAACTGTCTGCACGGAGGGATCAATGGCTACGACAAACTTGTCTGGACCGCTGAGATCTTCAACGACCTCGGCGTCGATAAACTGTGCCTCTCGATTACGGACCCCGACGGAAGCAACGGTTTTCCAGGAACTGTCGAGTGCTCCGTCACCTACGCGCTGCTCGACGATAACACGCTAGAGATCGCCTACCAGGGGTCCACCGACAAGGCTACGCCGTTCAACTTGACCAACCACTCGTATTTCAACCTCAGAGGTTCAGGTCAGGGCGACGTGCTCGGCCATGAAATGCAGATTTTCGCCGACTCCGTGGCAACGGTCGATGCCGATGCCACTCTGCAAGGCCGTCGCGATCCCGTAGTCGATGGATTCAACGATTACCGCGAACCGGTGCTGCTCGGCAGTCGTGAGTTGAACATTTATAACGCAGACATACATTTTTTCCTCAATAATGGCCGCACCAGGCTGCCGAAGGCTGCTGCGATAGTTCGCGAAGCAAGGTCGGGCCGCGTAATGGAAGTCTTCACCACCGAGCCAGGGGTCCAATTCTACGCAGGACTATTTCTTTCCGTAGATGCGCCTGAAATTGGTAAGGATGGGGTCATCTATGGGCCTCAGAATGGCTTCTGCCTCGAAACTCAGGATTATGCCGATAGTGTCAACTTCCCTGAAATGGGCGGCGCGCTCCTCAAGCCCGATGAGCCATTTAGCTCCACCACTCTCTACCGCTTCAGTACCAAATAGTGTGTCGCTGTTTGGCGATTAGCGAAATCCGATGTTGAATAACATTGGCAGCGAACGGCGTTGTCGCCATTGAGTAACTGGTTTCAATTATTTTAGTCTCCAAGCAGTATCAATGTATTTGAGATTTTAATGCCTTTAGGGTGCTCAACTCTACAGCAAATCCAGTCTCTATCATTACTACCTGCAGCGTATCACAAGCGCAGGTTATACATTTTTGTATTTCGAACGCTTAAGTTAGTGCCATTCTTAATCGCATCCTTATTCCTCTCTCAGCTCTCAAGTCTTCTTCTCAACTCTCACTACTCAACGTGGCATTACTTACATACCGAAATCTCACTGTCTCTTTTGGCGGTCCACGCCTACTCGATGACGCGGGTATCACTATCGAAAAACGCGAACGCATCTGCTTGATTGGCCGTAATGGTGAGGGCAAGTCCACGCTACTACGTATCATCGACGGTGAAATTAAGCCAGACACAGGCGAGATCGAAGCCATCCCCGGTCTACGCATCGGTAAGCTCGACCAAGAAGTGCCGCCACACTTGGATGGTACCGTTTTTGAAATTGTTGCCGATGGCCTCGGCCCAGCGGCCAAGGTCGTCGCGGAATACCACCGGCTCGTGCACGAATACGACGAAAACCATGACGATGCCATTGCGAATCGGCTGGATGACCTGCAAGAACAACTCGACCGCACCGACGGTTGGTCGCTTGAGCACAAGGTCGAAAATATTCTCAACCGTGTGGAGCTTGACGGCGATGCCCTCTTCTCCTCGCTTTCCGGTGGTAACAAGCGCCGCGCCCTGCTCGCCCGCGCACTGACCGCTGATCCACACATTTTACTGCTCGACGAGCCGACCAATCATCTCGATATCCCTGGCATTCGTTGGCTCGAAGAATTCCTGCGTAAGGCTGACATCTCACTGCTATTTGTCTCGCACGATCGGGCCTTTATCCGTCGCGTTGCCAACCGTATAATCGATCTCGACCGCGGTCAGCTCACTTCGTGGAACTGCGACTACGAGACTTACCTTCAGCGCAAGGCCGACCTCCTTGCAGGTGAAGCCAAACAGCAAGCCGTATTTGATAAGAAACTAGCCGAAGAAGAAGTCTGGATTCGTAAAGGCATCCAAGCGCGCCGCACTCGCAATGAAGGCCGTGTGCGCTCACTCCTAAAGCTGCGCGTCGAGCGTGCCAAACGTCGTAACATCATCGGCACCTCGAGTCTCAGCGTCAACGAAGGTCAGCTTTCTGGGCGCAAGGTTCTCACAGTCGATAACGTCAGCTACGATTGGGGCAATAAGCCACTCATCCAGGACTTCTCGACCGTCATCTGGCGCGGTGACAAAATCGGTATCGTCGGACTCAACGGCTCCGGTAAAACCACCCTACTCAACCTGCTGCTGGAAAAGTTGCAGCCACAGAAGGGCTCCGTCACGGTTGGCACTAAGCTCGAAGTCGCGTATTTCGACCAACATCGGGCACAGCTCGATGATAAGCTCTCGGTCGCCGAAAACGTCTGCCCGTCGGGTGAGATGGTGACGATCAATGGCCGACCGCGCCATATTATTACCTACTTGCAAGACTTCCTGTTCACACCGGAAACCTCGCGCTCGCCCATTACCAAACTTTCCGGCGGGGAACGCGCCCGACTGCTGCTCGCCCGTCTCTTTCTGCAACCCGCCAACGTGCTGGTGCTGGATGAGCCGACCAATGACCTCGACATCGAAACCGTCGAACTACTCGAAGAGCGTCTGCTCGATTACGACGGTACCCTGCTGCTAGTCAGTCATGACCGTAGCTTTCTCGATAATGTCGTTACCAGCACCATCGCCCTCGAAGGCGACGGCCTCGTGACTGAATACAACGGCGGCTGTGAAGACTGGCTGGAGCAATACGAAACACGCAAAGCTGCCGAAGCACTTGCAGCTAAAACACCTGCGCCCGTCGCCAAGCCCACGGAGCCGACACCCGTCGCCGCTCCCGCACGCAAGCTCACCAATAAAGAGCGCGAAGCTCTCAAGACTTTACCTGTCCAAATTAAACAGCTCGAAGCCGAACATGCAGCTCTAAGCGAGAAAATGGCCTCCGCAGAATACTACCAAGACCAGAGCAGCGATATGGCCGGCGATGCCAAGCGCCTAGAGCAACTTGAGACCGATACGATGGCAGCCTACGAGCAATTTGAAGCGTTGACAGGGGAAGGTTGAGAGGTGTGTAACCAGCGGCACCCTGCCGCTTGTTGCACACATTCGTAGCGACTGAATTTATTTTAGGAGTCGGTTTGCTTCCGAACCAAACGGCTTGAAGCCGTGTCTAATTTGCACCAAAATCATCTATCTGGATTGCAAAAGTGGAGCAATTGTTTTACTATTTAACTAGTTTTCAAGCTAGGGACTTGCACGTTCCGTACTCTTAAAAATAGAAAGACAGAGCCATGAATGAGACCAGCAGTTTCAACGAATGCTGCAGCTACGTAGCTGCTTTGGTTCAAGAAAGAGCACGCCCCCATGCCGAACAGCACACCCCTGCGATCACCATCTCGCGCCAATTCGGTGCCCGTGGCCGCAGTATCAGCAAGAAAATCCAAGACGCCCTGCGCGACGGATCACCCCAAGACCCCATTCCATGGACCTGTTTTGACGAGGATCTAGTCGAGAAAGTTCTGAAAGATCACGATCTGCCAACAAGCCTCGCGAAGTTTATGCCCGAGGATTCCGTCAGCGAGATTGACAGCACGATTAATGAAATCCTCGGCCGACACCCTTCTCTGTGGACCTTGTCTAAGCATACGGTGGAATCCATGGTGCACCTCTTTCACTTGGGGCATTGTATCATAGTAGGTCGCGGCGGTAATAAAGTCGCCGAAGGCCTATCTAATGTTACACGCGTGCGCTTTGTCGGCACCTTACCACAACGCATCAAGCAGATGATCAACGTCCATGGTATGTCCAGCAAAGAGGCCAAGTATTACATCAAGCAAGAAGACTATGCACGGCAACGCTACATGAAGAATCATTTCGACTGTGATGTTGAAGACCCCCTCGACTACGATCTAGTGATCAACACCGATCATTATAGCGACGAAGCAGTCGTGCGATTTGTTTTAAGTGCAGTGGCCGCCAAGCAGGCGGAATGAGCCCGCGCGGACCTTACGGAGGTGACCTCTCCAGTTCCTGTCATGACTTTTTTGGCTGCGAGCTCCGCCTCGTCCGCAATCCCCAAGGCCGAAGGCTAAACGACCGTAGCTTGCCAGCGGCACCCGCACTCCCGCAACTCCCCTCATTCTAGGATTGTCTGCTACGTCACCCTTCGCCAATGCTTTGAGCTCGCTATGACGACTTCGACGCCCGACGCCACACACTTTAAAAAACACATCGCCATCGTTGGCGGTGGCGCCGGCGGTTTCTTTGCTGCAATCACCGCCGCCGAAGCAAATCCCGCTGCGAGTGTTACGCTCTACGAGCGCAGTCAGCACACACTTAGCAAGGTGAAAATCTCAGGTGGTGGCCGTTGTAATGTCACTCATAGTTGCTTTGATCCTGCCAAGCTCGCCAGCCATTACCCACGCGGCTCACGCGAGCTGCATGGCGCCTTTCACCGTTGGCAGCCGCAAGACACGATCCAATGGTTCGCTGAGCGCGGCGTTACCCTCAAGACGGAAGCCGACGGGCGCATGTTTCCCGATACCGACGACTCGCAGACCATCATCGATTGTTTTCACTCGGTCGCCGACAACGCCGGTGTAAAACTACTTAAAGGGGTTGGCCTGAAGAATCTCACCCATCACTCATCACATTTTACTCTTCACCTTTCAAATGGAGCCGAAATACAAGCGGACGCGATCTGTATCGCCACTGGCTCGCTCAAGGCCTCACCGCTGACCCGTGCACTCGAAACCCTAGGACATTCCATCGAACCGCTCGCGCCTTCGCTATTTGCATTCAACGTAGCCGACAAACGCACCCACGGCCTCTCCGGCCTATCGGTGCAAAATGCCAGTGTATCTCTGGTGGCGTCGTCGCTTGCGACGGCCCCTCCGCGCAAATCGAAGTCACTCACACAAACCGGTCCGATTCTCATCACCCACCGCGGCTTTAGTGGCCCCGCGATCCTACGCCTCTCCGCATGGGAAGCCCGCAGCCTGCAGGAGCGGAATTACCATCTCGACATTGCGATCAACTGGCTCGGCGACCAAACAGAGAATCAAGTGCGCGAGCAATTCGCCAAACTTCGCAAACACAAAGGCCGTACCTTCGTCAGGAGCAAAGTCTTTGAGACCATCCCACGCCGTCTATGGGAACGCTTCGTCGAAGCCACTGGTATCAGCGAAGACACTCCGTGGTCACAACTTCCCAAAGCGATCGAAACCACACTCATCCACGAGCTGATCGCAGCCCGTTATAGCGTCCAAGGTAAGACCACCAACAAAGACGAGTTTGTCACCTGCGGCGGCGTGCGCCTCAAAGAGATTGATTTTAAAACAATGCAGAGTCGCAAAGTACCGGGCCTGCATTTCGCAGGCGAATGCGTCGACATTGACGGCATCACCGGCGGCTTCAACTTTCAAGCAGCATGGACGACTGGACGTATTGCTGGCTTGGCTATGGCAGAGTTTTAAGCGAAAAAGGCGAAGCACCTCATCACCCCGCCTTGTTACAGTAAGTCCCTTGCTCGCAGGACTAATCATTCCCCATCGCTTTATTTAGACGATCAAGCATGTGACTGCGAGCGGTAGCGACCTTGGATAGTAAAATTTTCATTAAGCCGAACTCATCATCGGCCTCGATCTTACGTTCAATGGCATCGAAATCACTGACATTAGGATATTTCACATCAACTATAACGACCCTGTAAAAGTCATAGATACGATTTGATTTATTATTTTTCATTGTAAAATGCGGGAAGTCATTACCGCATCTATTATTACATTAGAAAATGGATTCGTGAAATCGCGCACTAAGAAAACTCCCCATTATCAGAAAACCAACATGCTCATCCTCCATCGAGATCGCTGGGTTTGTTGGGACAATACTCGCGTTTAGAATTCACCGCGCCAAACGGCCACAGTGGCAGCAGAGCAAACAGAACCATTTATTATAAATCTCTTTTTTTTCGAATCTGATACACGCTGAGCGCACTACTTAAAAATACGAGTGCGGTCATCCACCCGCGCGCACTGGTTTGTAGCCGAGCTTTTCGAGTTCGGCCATTACCCGGTCGCAGACATCACCTTGTAATTCGATGGCGCGGCCCTTGAGAGCACCGCCACAGGCACAGATCTTTTTGAAGTTAAAGGTCATCGCCTCTAGTTCTTTGAGCGGGATGCAGCTCGGAAATTCGCGCAGCGTGGTCACCGTCTTGCCGCCACGACCTGCTTTTTCGCGGCGCACTTCGACGCGTCCCTTGGACTTCATCTTCTTCTCTACAACCTTCGGGCGCATCTGTTCAGGTTTCGGTCCGCTCGGCAGTCCACCAGTATTGAGTGCTCCGAATGGGTTGCTAACGAAGGCTTGGTCCGCACCGTCGGTCGAGATTTTACTTTTGGAGCGTTTACTCATGGGTGATGTGGGCTATCGGGATTTTCGAGCCAGAGCAAGGCTTTGGCATAGCTGCGTTTGGTCAAATAGTGTTCCAGTCGATCATGTAAATCAGGTGTTTTTGCGAAGTCATCAAGCCGAGCGAGCACAGTCCGCAGGGAATCTCCCTCTGGTAAATCACGCGCTAGCGTGATATATTCTAAATCCAATTTTAGCTGATTTTGATCCATTCCAACAGTCTCATTAACCTCGCGCCTCAGGCGCAAGCCCATAACGAAACCGACTCAACTTCGGCCATTATGCTTGACATCAAGGCATAAAACATGGACATCAAGTTATTTCAGTATTAGCTGAGCGAATAACGACGGTTATATGCTTTTAAAATTTGTGTCGCTAATGCTTGAATCCTACCTTGTTGGAAACTAATCCCCTATATCAAAGCCATGAAGCACTCTACAATCGCCAGTCGTTGGAACGCAGATTTGATCGACCAAAACTACGAGACTTGGCAATCCAGCCCAGACTTGCTCAGCGCCGAATGGTGCGCCTTCTTCGAAGGCTTCGAACTTGCGCAGAGTAACCGCCCTCCTGCCGCGGCGCAGTCCGGCGATGCGAGCTCGAACAATTTTGCGATTAAACAGTCGCGCCTCATCGGTGCGATCTACGCCTACCGTTCAATTGGTCATACCATCGCCCAGTTTAATCCGCTGACCAAGGAAGTGCCATTTAACCCACGCCTCACACTTGAGCGTCTGGGGTTGGAAGAGTCGGATCTTGATACTAAGTTTTATACCGGTAACTATTTAGGCGGCGTCGAGATGGCCGCTGGTGAATTGCTGCAGCGTCTGCAAAAAACATACTGCCATACCGTCGGCTTCGAGTATATTCACATCCAAGAAACCCCGCGCCGACGATGGCTACAGGCACGCATCGAACCGGAGTGCTTCGTCCCTCATTTTACCAAGCCTGAGAAGCACCGAATTCTTCGTACCATCATGCAGGCCGAGGACTTTGAAAACTTCCTGCAGACACGTTACGTGGGCCAAAAGCGCTTTTCGCTTGAAGGCGGCGAAACACTCATTGCATGCTTAGAAAGCATCCTAGAGCGCTGCGGAAAAAATAAAGTGGATGAAGTCGTGATGGGAATGGCGCACCGTGGTCGCCTCAATGTCTTGGCCAACTTTCTTGGCAAATCTCTCGAATACATCTTTCGCGAATTCTCAGAAAAGTATATACCGGACACGATTTATGGCGATGGCGACGTGAAGTATCACCTCGGCTTTGAAACCAACCGTAAGACCAGCGAAGGACATGCTGTCGATATTCGCCTAGCGGCCAACCCCAGTCACCTGGAAGCCGTCAATCCAGTGGTCGAAGGTAAAGCCCGCGCTCGTCAGCGCATCATCGGCGACCTTGAGCGCAAGCGTGTACTGCCCTTGCTGATTCATGGCGATGCGGCCATCGCGGGCCAAGGCATTGTTGCCGAAGTCTTCGACTTCTCACAACTACCGGGCTACCGCACCGGCGGTACGATTCATATTGTGATAAATAACCAGATCGGATTCACCACCGGACCCGATGAAGCACGCTCCAGTCGCTACTGTACAGATGTAGCCAAGATGGTGGATGCACCGATTTTTCACGTCAACGGCAACGACCCACTCGCGACTATCGCAGCGATTGAAGCGGCCTTTGACTACCGCCAAACTTTTGGCAGTGATGTGGTGATCGACATGTATTGTTGGCGTAAGCACGGCCATAATGAATCTGACGAACCTGCCTTCACCCAACCGACTCTCTATAAAAAAATCTCCAGCATGCAGCCGATTGGCCGTGCGTTTGGAGAGCGTTTAATCGCTTCTGGAGAATTTACCGCCGAAGAAATTAACAGCATCAAAACAGACTACCATAAGCGCCTCGAAGCGGCCTTCAAAATCGCTAAAAAAGAGGAAAGTCTCAAGAGCGACTTGCTCTCCGAGTCGACCGCAAAAAAGCAGCCGTCTTACAACTTTAAGGGCTTCAATACTCGCGTGCCTCAGGCCCAGATTGAGCACATCGCAGAGCGTCTCGTGCAGTTTCCCGAAGGCTTCAACGCTAACAAGAAAATCATTCGCCAGCTCAACACCAAGCTGAAGGCCGTCAAGAACGACAGCGGTATCGATTGGGGCATGGGCGAAGCACTTGCGTTTGGCAGCTTGCTAATGGACGGCACCCCAGTCCGGCTCAGTGGCCAAGATAGTGAACGCGGTACGTTCAGCCACCGCCACTCCGTGCTCTACGATAATGAAACGCGAGAGCGCTATGTACCGCTACTCGATCTGCAATCGGAACAAGCGCAGTTTTGTGTGCATAACTCGCCGCTATCTGAGGCCGCAGTGCTTGGGTTTGACTACGGTTACTCACTCGACTATCCAAAAATGCTCTCTATCTGGGAGGCACAGTTTGGCGATTTCGTTAACGGCGCTCAGGTCATCATTGATCAGTTCCTAACCTGCAGTGAGTCAAAGTGGGGACGCTTGAGCGGACTCGTCATGCTACTCCCGCATGGATACGAGGGCCAAGGGCCTGAGCATTCTTCCGCTCGCCTAGAGCGCTTTCTGCAAGCCTGCGCCGAGAACAATATTCAGGTCTGCAACCTGACGACTCCTGCACAGTATTTTCACGTCTTGCGTCGCCAGATGAAACGCGAATTTAAGAAGCCACTGATTATCATGGCTCCTAAGAGTCTGCTGCGCCACAAGGACTGCGTGTCGAAGGTCGAGAACTTTACCGACAATGAATTTTGGTCCATTCTCGATGACGAGCTGGTCACCAAAAAGACTGCGAAGCGCGTCGTGTTCTGCTCCGGCAAGGTTTACTATGACCTCTCTGCATATCGGGAAGCCAATAAAATCAAGGACACCGCAATCGTTCGCCTAGAACAATTCTACCCACTCAACACTGATCTGCTCAAGCGCATCAATGCCAACTATCCGAAGGCTAAAGACATCGTCTGGTGCCAAGAAGAGCCAAAAAATATGGGTGGTTGGACATTTATCGCCCCACGATTAATGGAAACCATTGAGTGCATGCCACGTTACGCAGGTCGCGCCGAAGCAGCTAGCCCGGCCGTCGGTTCACTCGCACTGCACAAGCGCGAACAAGCTAAACTCGTCAAAGAAGCATTCGCTAATCTGTAACGCTTCACACTTCCATCTCGGCACAGCCGATCTTCACACTTTCAACCTTTAAAAATTTCTCACTCATATTATGGCTACTGAAGTTACTATTCCCGCAATGGGCGAATCCATCAGCAGCGGCATCTTGTCCGTTTGGCACGTAAAAGATGGCGATTACGTCAAAAAAGATCAACCGATCTACGAGCTCGAAACCGACAAGATTACCTCCGAGGCAAATGCTGAAGTTGCTGGTATTATCGCTCTCAAGGTTGCTGCCGATGACGAAGTTGATATTGGCCAAGTCGTCGCCACAATCGATGAAAGCGCCACCGCTCCAGGTGGTAGTGCAGCGCCAGCAGCCCCAGCTCCCGAAGCTCTGGCCGCAGCCGTTCCAGTCGAAGCCACACCCGTAGCTAGAGCTGCCACTGACACACAACATCCACTCTCCCCCGCTGCTCGTAAAGCTGCCAAGGAAACGGGTGTTAACACCTCCATTATCGCTGGCTCTGGTAAAGATGGTCGCGTGACCAAGTCCGATATTCTTGCAGTCGCCTCCACTCCTGCTGCACCTGCTGCACCGGCTGCACCGGCGCCCGTCGCTGCCACACCTAAGGTTGTACCAGTCGCCGTTGATCCCGGCACTCGTGAGACGCGCAAGAAGATGAGCCCGCTACGCCGCAAGATCGCCGAACGTCTCGTGGCTGCCACTCAAGAGTGCGCATTACTAACGACTTTCAATGAAGTAGACATGAGCAGCGTGATGAAGCTGCGCAAGCAGCATCAGGAAAAATTCGTTGAACGCCATGGCATTAAGCTCGGCTTCATGTCCTTTTTCACCAAGGCCGTGACTCACGCACTACAAGCCGTGCCCGCCGTTAACGCACGCATTGAAGGTAACGAAGTTGTCACTCAACATTTCTACGACATTGGCGTCGCGGTTGGCACCGACAAAGGGCTGATGGTACCAACCATCCGAGATTGTGATCAAAAAGGCTTTGCCGAAATCGAACAAGATATCCTCGGATATGCCAAAGCTGCCCGTGAAGGTAAGATCCAAATGAACGACCTCGAAGGTGGCGTATTCACCATCTCCAATGGTGGCATCTACGGTTCGATGCTGAGCACGCCGATCATTAACTATCCACAGCCTGCTATCCTCGGCCTACACAACATCACTGAGCGTGCGGTTGTCGTAAATGGCGAAATCGTCATTCGCCCGATGATGTATCTCGCCCTAAGTTATGACCATCGACTTATCGATGGTAAGGAAGCCGTCACCTTCCTCAACAAAATCAAGGACGCGATAGAAGATCCGAGTCGCTTACTATTTGGCATTTAGCCGCCCCTCGGCCAGAGTATAAAAGTAACCATGTATAAAAGTAGAAACGTGTGAAAGTAGGACAAGTCGCAGCTTTAAAAATCCCCACCTTCCCACTCGGCACAGTCGAACCTCTCACCTTCATACCTTTTAACCCGTTCCAATTCGGCACAGCTAAACTTCCTATTTAAAATATCATGTCTGAAAATTCTTTCGATCTTGTCATTATCGGCTCTGGTCCTGGCGGCTACGTAGCAGCCATTCGCGGCGCACAACTCGGCCTCAAAACCGCACTCATCGAGAAAAGCAAGACGCTCGGCGGCACTTGCCTCAACATCGGCTGTATCCCGAGCAAGGCGTTACTACACTCGACCGAGATGTTTCACTTCGTTGGCCATGGCGCAGCGGCACATGGCATCGATTTGACCAACCTCTCGATCAATATCGAGCAGTTGATGGCGAAGAAAGACAAAACTGTCGCTCAACTTTGCGGCGGCATTCAGCACTTGATGAAGAGCAACAAGATCAAAGTCTTCAAAGGCCTCGGTATTTTGGAAGGCGACAGCAAAGTGCGCGTGCGAGCCACTGGCGAAGACACTGTTCTCAAAGGCAAGCATATCATCATCGCAACAGGCTCTGCCTCAATCGAACTGCCGTTCCTTAAATTTGATGGCGAGACCGTCGTCAGCAGCACCGAAGCCATTGCCTTCGAAAAAGTGCCAAAGCAACTCGCAGTGGTTGGCGCGGGTGCGATCGGCCTTGAACTCGGTTCGATCTGGGCGCGCCTCGGCGCTGAGGTCAACGTGATCGAATTTCTCCCAGTCATTGCAGCTACCTTCGATAAAGACGTTTCTAAAATGGCTGAACGTCTTTTCAAAAAGCAAGGCCTCAATTTCCACCTTAAGACTAAGGTCACCGGTATCAAGAAGTCCAAGGGTAAGCATATATTGATTGCCGAAAAAGCCGGTAATGTAATCGAGTTCGAAGTGGACAAGGTACTCGTTGCAGTAGGTCGCAAGCCCTTCACCGATGGCCTTGGCCTCGAGGCGGCCGGCATCACAACCGACGACAAGAGCCGCATCTTGGTCGACGCGCATTACCAAACCTCTGCAACTGGCATCTATGCCATTGGCGACGTGATTCCAGGACCGATGCTGGCACACAAGGCCGAGGAAGAAGCTGTCGCCTGTGTTGAGTGCATTGCGGGACAAGCGGGCCACGTTAACTACGACGTGATCCCCAACGTTATCTACACCGATCCCGAAATTGCCAGCGTCGGCCTCGGAGCTGACGATGCAAAGGCACAGGGCTACGAAACCAAAGTTGGGAAGTTTAACTTTGCAGGTAATGGTCGCGCCATCGCGACTGATGCCACTGACGGCTTTGCTAAAGTCATCGCTGACAAAAAGACCGATCGTATTCTCGGCGTTCAACTCATTGGCAAAGGCGCTTCAGAACTCATCGCTTCCGCAGTTGCTCACATGGAATATGGCGGCAGCGCCGAAGACTTGGCCCGCACTGTTCATGCCCACCCAACCGTGAGCGAAGCGATCAAAGAGGCCGCGCTTGCTGTCGATGGCAACGCCATTCACAGTGCGTAACTGGCTAAGAGGCTAGGCCGGGAGCGAATGCTTCTTGCCTAGCAAAAAATGCGGCCTCAACTTTTTAATACGTGCCTTTTTACAGATCAATTCTGGTACAGTCGGATCTGTCTCAATTTGAGGTTCGCTATACTTTGCGAGTCTTTCATCACTCTCTTTAAACGGCCAAAACACACCAACATTCTTTCCCTAGGCGACAATCAGTGTGTCGTTTAGCATCGAGTTGAAAGCGACTATGGAAGTTTCCCAATCCGCAGCTGAGTATTTCCCCACTATTGCCGCGGCCATGATGAGGATTAAATTTATGTTAGGTGCTGCTATATTTTCTTTAGCAACACCGTGATAATCATCACGCACTGAAGTCGTTACCTTATACGACTGATTAGATTCACTTGCAGTTCGAACGTGTCCGCTCGTCCCACGATAACCGCATCTCGAATTTGTGAATCATAGATCCGCACATCCTTTGCGCCTGGACCTGATTCTTGAATTGGTTGACGCGGGACAGTATACATATCTTCGTCAGCTCAACATATGAACGACCATAATAGCGTTTAATATGACGCTGCGAATTTGCTCAAGTGGCTGCACGCCAGACACGCAAAAGCTCGCACAGCTGTTATTAAGCTGCTGCAACTACCCCACTGAAAAAGTCAATTCAATCAAACTAAGTGCACCTTGATTCGCCCGAAGCAAACGTTTAGTAGATTATATGTAATTGGCTCAATGGAACCCAGCACTCTCGGCCATCAGCGAGTGACACGAGTCCCCACTCATTGCGATTTTCTTGCACAGTCAACTCAACTCCATCATGCAGCGGCTCGTTAAAAACTGCAGAATAGACATAGCTCGGACCTTTTCGCGCTGTCACGGAATCGACAATGACGACGCCTTGACGACCAGAAAGTTGCGCGGACACGAGCCAAAGCCCGGCAGTCAGACAACAAAGCAGCAGCATCGCCAAACAGGCGATGTAACCAACCCGTCTCCGATAGCGAAGTGTCCCTAGCACGCAGACCCCGAAGATTAAGATCAGCACGAGCAATACCGCCTTCAGCCAAACCGCAGGCCACTGCTGCCACCATGCGGATTGTTCGGGCACATCGTTGAGTGCCAGCGCACGTGCCGCGCTTAAATTCTCTGCTAATATTGAATCAAAGGGCCGAAAGATTCGTGCCTGACGATAGGCCGCAATCGAGCGACCCAGCGCTCCGGTCTGAAACCATGCGTTACCCGCATTATACCATGCCATGCCTGGACGTTCACCAGACTCGGCTGTCGCTTGAAACTTCAGTGCAGATTCCGCATACAATGCCGCCGCCGCATCGCTACCTGCTTGTGCAGCCATTGCCTGCTCGAACAATTGCTCCGCTTCAGACCAATCCGATGCCTTCGCCGTTTGTGGTAAGCTGCTCATTCCCAGTAATAGCACTAAGACGTATTTTCCCAGCAAACCAAGAATACGCTTACCCACAGCATTGAGCGCACTCAACTGAGCTTCCGGATGCTGTACACTGTAGTCCTCTTCATCCGCGTCTCGATGTAGCGCTAGCACCGATTCAGTGTCCTCTGGGGACACTCCGATAACTTGCAACGCGACCTTAGAATCCCGCACCGTCCACGCCTCGCCTTCTGCGCCAAAGCTCACGGCAAGGAAGTGTAAAAATGCTCGCCACTTACCAGGATCGTTTTCGGCCAATTTTCGGAATGCTGCGTACGCCTCAGCGCGTGCGCGATACTTCACATCCAGTGAGCGACGACGACGCTCTCGCACAATCGGCAGCATGAGTAAGAAGCCGGCTAACCCGAGTAACAGCCACAGCCAGAACCATGATGCCAAGCACACCACGATAGTATTGATTAGATCATTCATTCTATTTGCTTTCCGATTATGCCAGATCCCTTCTGACCGATTACTTAAAGTGACCCCCGCGCCTTTATACGAATTCAGGTCGATAAAATCTTGTCCATCATCTTGCGGTGCCACGCTCAATGCAATCGGCTCAGTCACGAGCATCACATACGCACCAGTTGTGGGATTAAACGTCTGAATATGCAAAGACGGAAACGCTTCGACGTTGGTCGTCAATGCCCGCAGACGGCAGCGAAAGGTGGTGCCACCTGGATGCCAAACACGACTTAGATCATCATCCACCAAAAAGCGCCCACGCAATCCGCGCTGACGGCTCAAGCGTGGCAGCTCAATCATCCCATGTGGTGCATCGGCAAATACCTGTAACTCAGCCTGCATGATCGCACCGACCTTGTTGCCGGTGTCCGGAGACACTGCGACATCCACATGCACGGGCGCAAACAGTCCGCTAAAATCCGGCGAGCGCCCTTCCTCTGGCAGTGCTAAGACCATAATCTCTATCGGTGCGGTCTCCACATAGAAACGCTCGTAGAGCGACTCCGAGTCCTCTGGAGCAAATAGACTATTATTAAAATGCGCCGCATATTGACCAAAGTTCCGACTGCCCTTCTTCAAATAGGCACACTCTAAACGAGTCGCTGGCAGCGTATAGACCCCCGGCTCTGTCAGCCGTAGATAAAGTGGCAGTGTCACAGTGCCAAGTGCCTCAGGAGAGCCTTTAATCAATGTGCGCTTGGCGACCACACGCCGTCCACCGATCGGTAAACCGACTTGGTGCTTTTCTGGTTCTGTTGAACGTGGGATCACAATTTCAACAGCTGAATCATTAAAGAACGTTGGATAATAATTGAGCGCCTGCAAGCGACCCGCCTCCAACTCGCATTGCAATGTTAAATCCACACGCAGCGGTTCGCCGACATACACCTGACGCTTTGCTGGGCTAAGCGTGACAACAATTGCCTCTGTGCGAACGGCTGAACCTACCAGAATTTGCTGCGGAATAGTTTGGTAACGCTTCGTATCACTAGAAAACTCCAGTGATGGGAAGGTCACAATGCCCGTTTCCCGAAGAACAAAACTAACAATTGCCATAGCCTTACCCAATTCTGAGTTGGGCGTCTCACGTATTTCGACATCAATAAAGCTCACTCCAGGCACTCCGTTAGGCAACGATTCCGGAGCCTCTACCACGCCATCGAAATGAATCACTGCCAGACCAGTTCGATCGGTGAACCAGCTCTGATTGATCATCGCCACCGGCACGGAGACGGACTCTAACACAGGCGCCTTCATCTCCTCAGCGATTGCTTTCGAAGCTTCAAGCGCAGACGCATCTGGTTCAATCTTCTGCGCTTGTAGAAAAGCAGTTAGCAACAACGGTAGTATCCAAAAAATAATTGTGCGCATCAGTAGTCTTTCTTCACTTTTCCGGCATTCGCCTTGGCACGTTGTTGTTGGCGGAACTGCATACTGCCCTGTTCTTCCATTAAAATATCGTCTGCAGAATAGTTCGGCACTGGCAGCGCCTGCATCTCACCGCCAGCCGCGAAATCGCCCTCCATCGGCATCGAGCTCATCATACTTTCATCCATCTCATCCGCATACTCATACTCAGCCTCTTCGTCCATTTCATCCCACTCATCACCCTCCGAATCATTCGATGAATTATTACCCAGAAGATTTAATATCTCTTCAATCAATTGCTCTGCGATTTGTTGCTCGGAATATGCGGCCGGCCAGGTGTTCCAATTGATCAGTAAGCCGCGCGCACGCTCCATCGCCTCAGACACTTTTGCCATGAGTTTCACTGGCTCAGCGAATAGGCTATCCATCGGCGCCATCCCTTCGATTGCTGGAGGGGTCATTAAAGTATCGAGCTGCTGCATTTCCTGGTAGAGCCGCAGCGCTTCAGACTTTAATGCGCTCTCAGATTTCACAAAAATTGATGCGTTTGTTCCCGCATCGGGCGGCGGTTGAATCGGCGCAGTTAGCGGCGTTTTTTTCGCACGCTTGGGTTGGCGACGATCCACATCGCTGTCAGCCACTTGTTGACGCAAGTCCTGCTGCGCCTCAAGCAAGGCCTGTATGTACTCCAGCAACTGCCCCAGCTGCGCCTCCATCTCATTTGACTCTTCCGCTTCTTCGGCAATTTGAAACTGCAACTCTGTCACCCAGTTCGTCGTCGATTCCAAGCGTATCCCTGAACGCTCCATGTTCGGTAGATAGCGTTTCGCAGCCAGAAACGCCAACTGCGCCTGTTGCGCGTAGCTCAAACCGAGCTCCGCTGAAACTTCACTTTCTGCCCGAGAAAGTTCCATCAAGCACAGTCCTCGGTTAAATTGTACAGCCGCCAAATGGCTGAGCGTCATCGAGGATCCATCACTGTGATAAGCGACTTCAGTAAACAAGGCCTCTGCCTCTGTAAACGATCCGTCTGTGTAAAGTTTGGAGGCTTCTGTAAATTGTACTTTTAATTGCGAGGTCGCCGCTGTGCCCTCTCTAGGCAGTACGCAGAGCACCGCAAGCAACACGCCCGCTTGACCCAGTCGCAGTCCATGCGCGCCCCAGCATTCCGAAAGTAATAACAGCAGCAGTGCAGGAATCACGAAGAATTGCGCCGCCTCTTGATAGACCACTACACCGTCCCCCTCCACCGAAGCAGACACCGCGCGATCGGCCACATACTCGAGATAGATCTGCCCGAGGTCGAAGACCCGATTGCCGACGGATACATATTCGGCATCCGCACTTTGAGCAGCCAGCGCCCGCAGCGAAGCGTCATCCAGTTGGGTATAAATAATTCCATCTTTCGAACGCATTAAGGTGCGCACCCCGTCCGTATCCTCGATCGGAATCGGCGAGCTCTCATTCGGATTACCGATGCCCAACAGCAGTAGATCCACGCCATGTTCCTGCAGCAGTTCGGAGACCTCATCCATCCGCGAGCCATGATCGCCACCATCAGTCAGCACTACTAGATCCTGCACCCCGCCACGATCGGCCATAAATACTTGATCCACCACCTTCTCGACTGCCGACTGCAAAGTCGTGCCACCAAAAGCCGCACTCCGCGTATGTGTTTGCTCCAACATATAGCGCACGAAGTCATAATCATACGTCAGCGGACACATGATAGTGGCACTGCCCGCATAGACGAGCAAGCCCACGCGCTCGTTGCTAAATGTATTCAATGCATCGCGCACCGCTTGCTTCGCCACTTCTAAGCGCGAAGGTGCCACATCTTCAGTCAACATACTTTGCGAGACGTCCAGCGCAAAGACGACATCGCGCCCAGTGCGTGAGATCGACAACTCCTCAGGCGAATGCCCAGGTCGAGCTAGCGCCAGTAACAGCAATATTAACGCCCCGATCCGCAAGGTATCACGCAACCGGCGGTGCGTGCTCAGTCCCCCGCCCATTGCTTTGATCAGTGCTGCACGTTTGCCACGCGCATAGGCCAGCAACCACCAAAGCGGCAGTGCCAGAAGCAACAAAGGCAAGACCCACAACCATTGAAAAACAAATCCACTCATGGCACGACACGCAACACAGACGCCTCCAATATTAGGGCCATTAATAAGCTCAGCAGCGCCACACTCAACGGCAACCAAAACCACTCCGCCACTCGATCATAACTACGCGTGGCAATCTCCGAGCGCTCCAGCCGATCAATCTCTTCGTACACAGTGAGCAATGACTCATAGTCTGTCGCTTGTCTAAAAATACCGCCCGTCTCATCGCTAATATGTTTCAAGGTCTGCTCGGCCGCCGTCAGTTTCTTGATCTGCACCTTGCTCGAATCTCTGCCCTCGGTATCCCCCAAACTAATACAATAGATCCGACAGCCCCACGCTTTAGCCAAGCCAGCCGCCTCAAGTGGCAAGTGTGTCCCTGAGTTATTCTCACCATCAGTCAGCATGATAATTACACGGCTCTCAATCGCATTGACAGGCTCCGAAACTTGCCCGAACTGTAACTCCTCAATATTTTGTAATCGAGCTGCAGCCAGTGCCAACGCATCTCCATAGGCGGTGCCATCCTCATTCGGACGCTCCTGCACCTCCAGGTTTCTCACAATCTGTAGCAAGGCAGCATGCCCAAACGTTAACGGGCTGCGCGTATCTGCATATCGTGCAAAAGTAATCAACCCCAGTAGATCCTCACCACGCCCATGTAACGTCTCTCCATCGCCAGCGATGAACCTCTCGACCATCTCCTTCGCCACCTCCATACGACTTCGATTCTGACCCTCCAAATCGCGCACATTCATATCCATACTACTAGACACATCGACCAGCAGTTGAATCGCGATGCCCTCAGAGACATCCATGCTGTAAGTTGAACCCGCCTGCGGGCGTGCCAACGCCAATAGCAATAAGACCAAAGTCATGCGGCGCAAAAAAACAGGAATCCATAAATAGCGTGCACGTCCGGCATCCGTTTCAGACCACAGCCCGAGCGATGACACTTGCAATGAAGTGCGGCGCAAGCGACCACGCAGTAACCACAACACCAGTGGAATCAACAGCAGCACCCATAGATACAGAAAACTCATCGTTGAACCTCCTCTCGAAGCAGCTGTAACAACACGACCGAATCCAATCGGTTCGCGTAGACTGCGGCCTCTAATTCCTCACGCAAGGCCGACGACATTGAAAGATCCGCGCGCTCCAGCAGTTGTTCAGCAATCATCATGGAGGTCAGCTCCGAGCTCCCGTGGAGGGAAACGCTCCGTCGTTGCCGTTCGTCAGCCTCGCTCCGTCGTTGCCGTTCGTCAGCCTCGCTCCGTCGTTGCCGTTCGTCAGCCTCGCTCCGTCGTTGCCGTTCGTCAGCCTCGCGCCGTCGTTTCCGTTCGTCAGCCTCGCTCGGTGGAAACGACGGAGCGTTTCTCTCCAAGGCCACAATCAAATCACTCAAACCCAGTTCGATCTCAGTGGTTTTCACTGGGGTTGTATTCACCCTACGTAATAACCACCAGACAACCATTAAAACAATAAACAACACCGCAATAATGATGCGCAAATTGTTCGACGCCTGAGCTAACAAAGATGCACCTGCGCCCCACTCGGCAGCTGCCTCCGAAGTATCTTCTGCCGCATACGACGCGACACTAAACAATACAGACGGCAGTGTGACGTCCATTGCGGTGCCACCTTGTACAATCGTCGCGGTAATCCCATTTAACTCAAAGTCACCAGCACGCGTCGGTTGAAGTAACAGCAATACACGCTGCAAATATTCACCCTCGGTATAGCGCACTGGCTCGCTGGTCTGCGCCACAAAGTGACACTGAGCGTTGGTAGGCACATGCAATTCAAACTCGGCATAGTCCGCGCCGCGCATTTCGGCTTCGAGCTCGAGCACATCGCCTGGCAGATATTCGCCTTCGATCAGACGCAACGAAACCTCCGGTGCGACATCTGCAAAGGTAAATAGTGGCAGCAACCATGCGCTGAGAAATAGTATGTGACGTTGCATCAGCCCCCGGTTTCATTGGCTTGGCGACTCTGCCGCTCATGGAAAAATCGAGCCAGTGCCTGAGCACAATCGGCGCCCACTTCCAGATCCAATAAATTTACGCCCGATTCCAACATCGTTTGCTTGAGACGCGCGCTATGCTCAGATTCGTCGTGACCGCCACGGCCGAGATCGACAATACGTTGTTCATCCGACTCCGAATCCTGCATGCGCACCAGCCCCGACACATCGGGATTTAATAAATGGGGGTCACTGAGGTTGATGGCATTGATGTCATGCCGATATGCCAAGGCCTGTAACTCTTGCACATAGTCGTCGGTCATAAAGTCGGACACCACAAACGCGATCGAATGCTTACGGGCCATATGACCAAATCGACCCAACATCTCTGTGAAATCCGTGCCACGCCCCTGCGGCTTAAAATGCATTAACTCATCCATGATCCGCATCGCGTGACTGCGCCCCTTGCTCGGCGGCACAATTTTCTCGATACGATCTGAGAATAATATTAGGCCAATACGATCGTGGTTTTTAACCGCCGCCAAGGTCAGTAACGCACAGACCTCCGCCATCGTCTTGCGCTTTTCCCCATCCGCATCATGCAGCATTGAAGCCGACACATCTACCAGCAGGTAAACAAACTGCTCACGCTCCTCAATGTAGCGCTTAATATGCGGTTCACCCGTGCGCGCCGTGACCTTCCAGTCCATCGAGCGCACATCGTCGCCGGGTTGATACGGACGCACATCCTCAAACTCGACACCACGTCCCCGAAATACAGAACGATACTCACCAGCAAGCAAGTGCTCCACCGGACGGCGGCACTTCAGCTCCAGCAAATTCAGCTGACTCTCTAGTTCACTAAGCATAAATGAGGACGAAAATATAAAGTCTCGCACAGAGATACTGAGGTGCAGAGGACATAAATTTAATTCACTCTGTGTCTCTGTGTTTCAGTGCGATAATCAACTTACGCTGAGACAGATACCTTCGCGAGGATCTGGTCGAGTAGATCATCCGAAGTAATCGACTCAGCCTCGGCACGATACGAGATCGCCATACGGTGGCGCAACAGATCGTGCGCCACATCCTTCACATCTTGAGGGATGACATAGTCACGCTGCTGCATGAGTGCATGCCCACGAGCGGCCAACGACAGATAAATCGAAGCCCGCGGCGAGGCGCCAAATCGTAAATAGCGTCCCAAATCTAAATCATATTTTTCAGGATAACGCGTCGCGTCGACCAAACGTAAAATATAACGCTCCACTTTTTCATCGATGAAGACCGTCTCCATGGTTGCGCGCATCTGCATCAACTCTTCGATCGTCAACACCGGTTCGATATTCAGCACAGGCTCGGTTTTTGCCATTCGCTGCATTACGATCAGCTCCTCATCCATCGACGGGTAGCCAACCTTAAGCTTAAACATAAAGCGATCCACCTGAGCCTCAGGCAGCGAATAAGTGCCCTCCTGCTCTATCGGATTTTGCGTGGCCAACACCAAAAACGGCTTCGGTAGGTCATAGGTTTCTTTGCCTAGCGTCACTTGCTTTTCCTGCATCGCCTCAAGCAAAGCGCTCTGCACCTTGGCCGGTGCACGGTTAATTTCGTCCGCGAGTAGTAGATTGGTAAAAATCGGCCCCTTCTCGGCAGTAAAAGTATGCGCCCGCGGATCATACACCAAAGTGCCGGTCAAATCACCCGGCAATAGATCTGGGGTAAACTGGATACGGCTAAACTGTGCATGGATTGCCTGCGCTAAGCTATTTACAGTCAGCGTCTTTGCCACGCCCGGGACGCCCTCGAGTAACACATGGCCATTGCAAAGTAAGGCCAACAACAAGCGGTCTACCAAGTTTTCCTGACCGACCACCACCTGGCCGACACGCTTTCGCACGGCTTGCAGCGTTGCACTACTGGATTCAAACTTCTGACTCATAATGAGGGTATAACAGTGGAACAGTATATATGCCGAAATGCAAACGGCACAGTATTAGCGGTGAAAAGGCACTGTCAAGAGTCCCTTGATTAGAGAGCTAAGTTCCCTACAATTGAGCCAAACATTTAAAATGTCCTAGCCTCATGAGAAGATCGATCTCAACTAGCCTAAAATCAATTATTCGCCTTGCTCCCATCCACTCATCGCCTTAAATCAATTGCACGATGAGATCTCCTCCCTACTCAAATACCTATTACATCTCAACCTAGCACTTACGGCGTGCGTCTCCACGCAGAGTGGTAGCAACGCGGCACCCTCCACACCGATCGTAAAAACCGAGTCAATCTCCACTACGATTAGCAAAATCAAGTCGATTCTCGCATCTGTTCGCAAGCACCTGACAGCTCCCACTCCGAAGCCCCAAGCCGAACCGATTCCCACTACGGATCGTACAGTCGAGGCGATCTCCGCTTAGTATCGAGAAGACTGATCCCGCTGCTGGCGAAATGATCGTCATTGGTGAAATCGAGCAGGTCTACGTCATGGGGGTAAAATACGCCTACTATGCCCATATCGACACAGGCGCTACGACCAGTTCACTACATGCCGAAAGCATCGTCCCGTTTGAGCGCGACGGCGACCGTGGGTCACCTTCGATCTAATCAACTTCGACACCAATATACGCACCGAGCGTAAAGAAAAAGTCGTGAGCGTCGTTGATATCAAGCAACACGACTCCGATTCCGTGTCGCGCTACGTCGTCGCGATCAAAGTGTTCATTGAGCAAAAACCACGAGCATTCGAATTCTCCCTAGCAGATCGCTCCAATTACAGCTATCCGATGCTGGTGGGCCACAACCTACTGCGCGGCATTGCCATTGTCGATGTGAGTCAGAGCTACACGCTCGACAAGCCGACTAAGGAATACATCGCGAGGACTCTAAACAAATAATGAATTCCAAAATTCAAATTCGCATCCTGATCTTCGTCTTGGCGGGGATGGGCATCAGCATTGCACTGGTCAAGCACTTGCAAGTCGGCTATCCGATCATCCCCAAGTAACAGATCCCGATCTGGACCATTGAGGAGAAAGTCAAATTTCGGGCCACCGGCAGCCCTGTCAAAGTGAGCCTCGCCGTGCCTGGTGGCAGAGCCGCTTAGGCATTCTGGAAGAAACAGGCTTCTCAAACGACTATGGATTCATTCCGGCAGGTGACGATCCTAAGGTAGAGGACGTTTACCGTTCTGTAATTTGGTCTAAGGCCCAGGCAAAGGAACTTCAAGAGCTCGATTACAGTATCGACGTCTATCAAAAGCAAAGTGCCGAAGACCTAGAACTGCATGCGCCGGTGCTTTATCCATCAGAGAAATGCAGCGATGGCCGACTCGCTGTCGCATTCGACAAGGTGATCGACGAAGCCAAGCGCCATTCAGCCGATGCGGTGACCTACGTCGGGCAACTAACTCAACTATTGAGCAATGTGACCGATCAAAATGTGCAATTACTGCTAGCCGCTGCCACCACTGATATTTAGCGCGCGCAGCTCCTTAATACACTGATCATGAAGGGCGGTTATGAGTCGCACCTCATCCGTGCGCTCATACTCGGAGAGACCAGTGCTCGACAGGCGTTACAGCCAATGGTCATCCTATTCAACGAAGGCAAGTGACACACCTTTGTCAGGGCAATCCAAAACCAATCCTGCATACGCCCGCACTGGCTTGGCAACGCGGCGGCACATCGCTCATTGAGGTTAAAGGCGGCAGAAATGCCAGAGTCATATTCTCCGTCGTCAAACAAGAACTGCCCGCGAGCTTCGTGCTCGAGCAAGCATCACGCCAACAACAAAACAGCCTGACCGACTTTTCGCTCAACTCACTCTCGATTTAGGAACAAGACTCCTACCGCCTACTATTAACCATCCCCTTCGGTGCGCTGATCGCAGTGATCATGCGTAATATTATCGGTACTCGCACCACCGGCACCTTCATGCCGATACTGTTGGCCATGGCTTTCCTGCGCACCGAATTCGGCCCCGGGCTGTTACTCTTTATTATCGTTGTCAGCGCAGGCGTAACGATTCGCGCCTATCTCTCGAAGCTGGAGCTCCTGCTCGTGCCCCGCATCTCGCCCGTGGTCGTCGTGGTGATTGGCATCATGGTAGCATTTGGGATTATGGGGGCCAAATTTGACCTGTACATCATCCAGTCGATCACCCTCTTCCCGACCATCATTCTGGCATGGACGGTTAAGCGGCTCTCAGTACGATGGGAAGAAGACAGTGCCAATGAGGTCAGCATACAAACGTTAGTCAGCTTAGTCGTTGCAATCATGGCTTACATGGCAATGGGGGACCCGACCTTGCGTTACCTCGTCTTTGTATTCCCGGAATTACTCTTAGTGGCACTCGCCGCCATATTAGCGCTGGCCAATACTCAGGCTACCGTCTCTCCGAACTAATGCGCTTTGCACCTTTGGTTAAAGCCAATCAACAGAAAGATCTCGGATGATTAGCAACCTCCTGCAGTGGTGCCGCCCGAGTGGCCTGCATAAGCTAGGCATCATTGGCATAAATCAGCGCAATGGTGAATACATTGACCGCTACAATCCGCGCGCGCTGTATCCACGAGTCGACGACAAACTGAAGACCAAGGCTCTCGCCAATGAATTTGGCCTCAAAGTGCCCGAACTCTACGGAGTCGTCCAATACCAGCATCAGGTCAAACAGCTCGGCAGTATGCTCGCAGACCGCGACAGATTCGTAATCAAACCCAGCCAAGGTAGCGCCGGCAAGGGCATCCTTGTTATTCTTGGCCGCGAAGGTGACTACTTCCTTAAGCCCAGCGGCGAAAAGCTCACACTGCACGATCTTCAGCGCCACATCAGTAATACCCTTAGCGGGCTCTACAGTCTCGGTGGTCGCAGAGACAAGGCTATGATCGAATATACGATCCAGTTTGGCGACACGTTCGAAGGCTTCTCTAATTAAGGCGTGCCCGAGATCCGTGTCGTGATCTTTCAAGGTTATCCAGTGATGGCGATGATGCGCCTCTTCACAGAAGCTTCCGACGGCAAGGCCAACCTCCACCAAGGCGCAGTTGGTGTGGGCATCGACCTCGTCACTTGCAAAGCCCGCAGCGCCGTTCAATACGGACGCCCCGTCGAACGACACCCAGACCTTGGGCGCGTGCTCAAAGAGTGGGTCGTCCCTCACTGGGATGAACTCGCGACACTCGCCTCGCAGTGCTACGAAATGAGCGAAATGGGCTACCTCGGAGCCGACATCGTGCTCGATAAGGAACTCGGGCCATTAATCCTCGAACTCAACGCCCGTCCAGGCTTCGCGATTTAAGTGGCCAACAACGCCGGCGACTCACTCGTCTGCAAAAGATTGAGAATCTCAGCCTTCGCGAACGCATGGAGGCAACCGCCAGCGATCGTGTGACTTTAGCTCAAAAGCATTTTACCTAAGAAGTGGAGGGAATCGCTCCGTTGTTTCCACCTGATCTAGATGGGACCCAATGCCATGAGCAGTTACAGGAGCGAGGGCGACTCGCCCACATCAACCGATAACCAGGGCGGGTCGCCCTCACTCCTTTGTGGGACGTATGCACCCACGCTGCCCCCTAATCCTACTCTTAATCTGACTCTTAATCGCCACATGCAACCCATAGAGCGCTTTACTTTCTAACCTTAAAACATTCTTAACTTCCCACTTGAACAATCGTGACATATAAACAAGATACGTGCCATTAAGCCGCTTTTTTGGCACGTATTAGCTTGATTAATCCATAAAACCGAGTCAATTTAGGTTTTTTCATGCCAATATAATCATGCCACGTGTCATTCCAGAATCCGAATTCACTGTCCTTTTAGAGGTCATCGCCCGTCATCCCGGTGGCATGTCGATCTCAAGGATACTCGCACATGCAGATATCACCGCCGCAAAGCGCACCGTGCAGCGTCGCATCGATACGCTACTACAATCCGGCCACATTCAAGCCGAGGGCGAAGGCCGCGCACGGCGCTACCTGGTCGCACCGACCGAAGTGGATAAATGGCAATCCCACGTCGAAGAAGATGCGGGTATTCGCTTTTCCAAGGAGGCGCTCGCCATCCGTGCGGCAGTGAAGCGCCCCTACGAGTGTCGCACTCCGGTCGGCTATAAAGATGCCTTCCTTGATGACTACACTCCCAATCAAACCTTCTATCTCGACGCAGCCCTGCGCGCCGAGCTGGCAGTCGAGGGTCGCGTCGGAGCGAGTCAGCTGCCAGCTGGCACCTACATTCGCAAGGTGATGGATCGTTTGCTGATCGACCTCTCCTGGAACTCCAGTCGGCTCGAAGGCAACACCTACTCGATCCTAGAAACACAGCGCCTACTTCAAATGGGTGAGGCTTCGGAGGGCAAACAAAGCGCCGACGCGCAGATGCTGCTCAACCACAAAGCAGCGATCGAGCTGCTCGCGGATCAGGCCGATGAGATCGGGTTTAATCACTACACGATTTGCAATCTACACGCCCTACTGGCGGATAATCTCATGGTCGATCCCGACATGTGTGGGCGCATTCGCGAACGCTCGGTAGGGATTGGTAGCTCGGTGTACTATCCTCCCGTGGGGCATCTGCGGATTAAAGAACGCTTCGATCAGTTTTTAATCAAAGCCGAAGCAATCAAAAATCCGTTTGAGCAATCCTTCTTCGCCATGGTGCACCTGCCCTACTTGCAGGCATTTGAAGACGTCAATAAACGCGTCTCCCGGCTCGCCGCGAACATCTCGCTGGTGCGGCATAATCTATGCCCGCTCTCTTTCGCCGATGTGCCACAAGGCGACTATCTCAATGCCATCATCGGCGTCTATGAGTTAAACCGTATCGAGTATCTACGCGAGGTCTTCGTTTGGGCCTACAAACGCTCAGCGATGCGCTACAGCGCGATCCGCGAAACCCTCGGCGAGCCAGATCCCTTCCGGCTACAGCATCGTACCGCCATCCAGCAGTGCGTCCGCAGCATCGTGCAATCGTCCGATGGCTCCCAACGGATCATCGATCAGGCAGCTAAAGCCTTCAAAGGCGACGACCGCACGCGCTTCTGCGAAGTCATTCAGATCGAGCTACGCAGTCTCCACGATGGTAACATCGCTCGCTACCAGCTGCGTCCAAAAGAGTTCGCCGAGTGGCAGCGATTCAGCGCAACTGAAGTGTGATGCACGACCTTTGGTCGAGTGATTGCGCGAAGCGCGGAGTGGCAAGTGGTGGTGAAAGTGACGCCTTTGGTCGAGTGACCGCGTAAAAGACTTCGTCTCACGCGGTTCCGAGCTGAGAGTGGTAGTCGCAGAATCACAGATCTGTTGTAGAACGCGCTTTTAGGGTCTATCTCTGAAATCAGTGACCCTCGCAAATTAAAGGCCGACATGCCGCCCCAACGAACTTCAGTGAATATATGCTTTAACCATTATATTACAGTTCTTGGGGTCGACATCTGGGGGTGTTTACGCAGGCTGATTCTATGCTTCGTCTAGCCTCTAAACTAATCGCGTGCATCGCATTTTTGCTGATTGCTTTTGTTATTACCAATCATCTGAGAAATACGGAGGATTCGTCCCCCCTCTCACAGCCCCGTCCTGAAGTCGCGAAGCTTGCAATTGTCGAGCCTGCGGACGTTGTCAATTTTCCAGAATGGCAGGCTGCCTATCGAAATGCGCCCGAAACGTCTCGGCCCATTATGCTGCACAGCGGTATCGCATCGGCAAAGGCGCGCGCGGAGCGGATTAAGCAGCTCATTCAGTCCGATCCTGCCGCCGCGCTTGAAGAAGTGTTGTCGCTCTCTGAGTATGCTCAGTTGCCAGAGCAGCTTCTGCCATACTTTGAAAAAACAGTGAGCGGTTACGGTGATATTGATTTACGTTGGGCCACTCATGTGTCCGCTGAAGGAGCCAAGCAATGTTCGCACGAAAATCGTCTCTACCTGAATGATACCAGCTATACGCTCTATGGTGCGGGGCGCCGCGATGCACAATCTCCGGCGCTCGACTTACCTGTGGTCGCCTATGTGCTCGATGACATCGCATTGATTCCCGAGTCGTCAGTATTGCCAGTTGAGGGTGATGACTTGCTCGCGGCGCAACAATTGTTTGAGTCGGCAGAACAGGGAGGCGTCGATCCAGTCACTCAGCAACCGATCAACCCAGAAGTGGCTGCGGTCATTGGCGGTAAACTCTATTACTTTGCATCCGAAGGGATTCGCGATCAAGTCGCTGAGCAGATTGAACTGGCAGAGCTCGCGACGCTGCAATCGAAATCTCATACAGTGCAATTACCCTTCACATGGCTAGCTGGCGATACGGGCGACGGTCAGCAAGGAATTACGCAAAGCAGTTTCTTCGCGGACGATGATATCACTGTTTTATTTATTCGTTGTGACTTTTCAGATTTTGATGGCGCACCCGTCACCAAAGCTAATTTGGAAACGGACTTGGCGACAATCAGTGGTCATTTTAATACAATGTCGTATCAGACCGCGTTCGGGACGACGACGGTGACCACCACCTTGTATCGTGCCACGGGAACAGGCACCAGCTACGCCCAGTCGGGTGATGATGATGCGCTCTATGATGATGTTGTGGCGAAGTATGATGCGGCCCCTGATGCCAGCACCAGTTCTGCTTACGATGTCGTGGCGATTTACTTCCCTGACTTAGGTGGCGTGGCGAATTCTCAAATTACCTACGGAGGACTCGCGTCAGTTGGTGGTTCTCGCCATTGGATTAATGGTATAACTTCAAGTCACGGACGCATTGAAGTGATTACCCATGAATTTGGTCATAATTACGGGCTCTATCACTCGAACTACTGGCACCCTGAACAACAACTCGGAGGGTCCTATTATGATCCCAGCGCCAGTAGTTTAGAGTATGGTGATATCTTCGATAACATGGGTAATGGGGATTTGCCAGAAGCGCACTTTAATCACTATCAGAAACACAAAATTAATTGGTTAACTGATGACAAAGTTCAAGAGGTCACGACTTCGGGGCTCTACAAAGTGTATCGCTTTGATCATATCGATGCGGATGATAATCCGTTGTTAGCGCTGCGTGTCCCGATGCAGGATAATGTTTTTTATTGGGTGGGGAACCGTAAGCTCTATACGAGCAATACGAATTTAAATAATGGTGCCTATGTCGTCGCTGAGGGATTCTATAATGAGGGGCCAAATTTAATTGATATGACTCCGGAGTCCGAAATTTCCGAGAGTTCGGATCGTTATGATGCAGGGCTTCCAGTCGGGTCCTCTTTTGTTGATGCCGCTGCTGGGGTGACTTTCACGACGGTCGCGAGTGGCATGGATGGCACCAATGATGAGTGGATCACCGTGCAAATTGACTTCGAAAGCCGTATTGGTTTCGCGCAATATGCATATGAAGTGGATGAACGTGCGGGCACGATTACACTAACGGTCCAGCGTTTATATTCTTCAGATGGAGCGGCGTCTGTCGACTTTGCGACAAGCGATGGATCGGCGACTGTGGGCTCGGATTATTATGCGACGAGTGGCACGCTCACTTGGGCAGATGGCGATTCCTCAGAAAGGACAATTTCCATTAGTATCAAGCCCGACTCTGCAGTGGAAGGTATCGAAGACTTTTCAGTGACCTTGAGTAATCCAGTTTCTGGAGTGCTCGATTCGGGGCGAACGACGCAGGTCGTATCGATCCTAGATCCAGGTCAGCGCTATGCATCGTTTACCCCCGCATTTTTTAATTATACTGTAAATGCGATCAGCTTCCAATCGGATGATCGGGCAATTATTGCTGGTGTCATCTCTCATAATAGCGGAGATTTCTTAGGAGCTGGAAACATTGCGCGTCTGAATTCTCTCGGCGATGTGGATCCGGATTTTAATGCGGGCGGTTCTGGTTTCGATGGTGAGGTCGATCAGATTATCATACAGCCAGATGATTACATCTTAGTGCGCGGTAGCTTTACCCAGTATAATGGGACTTTGGTTGATGACATCGTTCGTTTAGGGCCTGACGGGGCTTTAGACACAATTTTTGAGACGAACTTGGGCACAGGTGCAAACGGCTCTGTTTATGCTTTAGCCTTAGAGGCAAATGGTGAGATTTTGATCGGTGGCAGCTTTACAGATTTCAATGGAACGACTACGGAGGGTTTGATTCGGTTGAATGCCACGGGAACGGTTGATGATTCGCTGGCCTTGCCTTTCAATGTTATTTCAACGACGCGGATTCGTGATATTCTTGTTCAGCCCGACGGCAAAATCATAGTGGTCGGCTTATTGAGGTTAGTGGACTGGACAGGAAGTGGATGGCGTTCTGGAGTGGCGCGGCTAAATACTGATGGCACTCGTGACATCACTTTTGATCCTGATGCAGGGTTGCATGTCGCTGGGAGTCGGACGACTCGATCTACTGGATACACCATCGACCAATTGCCAGATGGCGACTATCTCATCAGCGGCTTCTTTAGCGCTTACGATGAAAATTTAGTCGATAACTTCGTTCGTATTAATGCCGACGGGACTTTTGATCGCGCGTTCGGTACCGCCTTTGATAGCTACACTCCCGCCATGTTGATTGAGCCCTTTGGTGCTGCATTATTGGGCGGATATTTTAATACGCCTGTGACTAATTTTATCCGCATTAAAGAGGATTGGACTGAGGATGCAGACTTTCAATCAAGTGGCGGGCCTGATGTTCCTGATGATAGTGGTGGCTCGGTCTATGCGCTAGCACATGCACCCGATGGCTCGTTCTGGTTGGGCGGAAACTTCTACACCTACAATGGCAGTTCATCGCGCCCAATAGTTCGCCTCGCGAGTGGCGTCTCGCCATACAATTTTTGGGCTCAGGAGAATTTCACGCCTGCTCAAATTGATGACGGCGACGCAGATCCCGATTTTGACGCGGACGGTGATGATATCGTCAATCTCGGTGAAATGGCACTGGGCACAAATCCAAATGTTGCGGATGCGAGTTCTGTGTTTGGTTCGGGTAATCTGAGTGGCTTATCGCTGGTAGATGTTGCCGGAAATGATTACCTGCAAATGACACTCGATAAGAGTGCCTTGACTGGTGGCGTTTGGTATTGCGTGCAACTGTCTTCCGATCTGAGCACGTGGACACCTAATCCCGCAGTGCCGGGTGATGAGACCGCCTTCGAGATATTGGAGGATAGTGATAGTCGTCTCGTGATCCGTGATAAGACCCCGATTTCCACAGGCACCCCGCGCTTTGCACGGATCGTGCTTAAGACACCTGAATAAAACCTTTTTCCAGCTACCGGGGCGTAGTACTACGCTTCAAGCGACCTACCAGGCAGCCAAATCCTCTGTGACTTGACATGTTGCATGCGACCTAAAATATGCTATTAATTGATCTTTCGTTGCCTCAAATAGCCCTCCCTTCTTGCATCCATGCAGAAACAAAACACAGATCCAAGTTTTCAACAAAGCACCGCGTTGATCCGCAAATCCTTCAAGCGGTTGTTTGAGACACTGCTGGAGCAGACCTCCGATCGAATCTACATTAAAGACACCGCAGGCCGCTTCTTTCGCCCCTAACAAAGATTCACCATTGATTATTGGAAAAATTGCTTGGGCAGTCACTGACGCACTGTTAGAATTTAATAAGGAATGCGGGAATAAAGGAACGGAGATTCAACGCCAAATCAGCTTCCTGCATTTCTTATTCAAAAAATCTGAAGCGTAGTTGTCGGTGGTCTGACTCATTAACCTAAAAGAGCAGTTAGGAGGTCGGAGAAAGGTAGCGCGGTATGTCCCGATGCGGCATCTGGATTCAATTTCGACTCACCATCCGCTCTGAGGCACGTTTCTTTTAGCCACGGAGATGCGCAGCCATGTCACCCCCAGAAACAGGCGTAAGCATCCTCGTCCACTCGTTTGGTGAACGCATCAATATGTTTCACCGTGCTCTGTGGCTCGTAGCCGTGCCACTTCAGGTCGGCACGCTGCCACAGCACTTTCCACTCATTCTTCGTCCGCACATACGTGGCCTTCGCCACCATCGGCTCGCTCATCACCTTAGGATCTTGATACGACGGCCGGATCTCGTGGATCAGCACACTCAAGCCTTCAATCCGGTAAGCGAGGTCGACCTCAGCCCGTATGGATGGCTCGGGGCGACGGCGCTCTATAAAAGCCCCCATCGCAGTTCGAACCGTCGCGTCTTCAAATTCAGTAAATGGCATGATGCTCAGACAAAACGACATTCAAGCCACTCTGTGAGCAAAAGGATCCAGCATAGGCAATCACACCAATCGCATTTTAAAGCTCTCCTCCTTGGAGAAGGAGGAGTCTCGGCTCTGCCGAGGAGGTGGTTAGCAGGCAGGGACGACCTCCGCGTCGTCTGCAATGTATTCGGTGCGCATGCACTGCGGTCCGCGCGGAGGCGGACCCTCCCCTATACACTGCCGCGGGATCCACAATCATCGTCGACGATTGCCCACAAAAAAGCCGCACCCTTTCGGATGCGGCATTCCTATAATAAGATAATAACAATATCTTGTGGAAACGTTACTGGCAAGCTTCGCACTCTTCACCATTCATCATGGCTTCGATAGAACAGGCTTTGGCCTCTGCCGCGCTGAATTCCTTTTTGGCTGCTGCGGATGCCGCCGCTTCAGCATCGGTTTGGCCGACACGTCCACGCTTCTCTTTTTTCACACTGGTGGTTGCTTTCTCAATATTGGAAGCGCCCAGGGTGCGGAGATAATAGGTAGTCTTAAGACCCTTGCGCCATGCATCGCGATACATGTGCGAGAGTGTTTTGATGTCTGGCTCGGCAAGGAATAAGTTCACCGATTGCGACTGATCGATCCATTTCTGGCGACGAGCGGCAGCATCGATAAAGTATTTATATTCAATCCCAAATGCGGTGCGGTATTTATCGCGCAGGTCTTGCGGCACGCCTTCGATTGCGTCGAGTTCGCCATCGAAATACTTAACATGATCAAGCATCTCAGGCGTCCACAGACCGCGCTTCTTTAAGTCGCGTACCAGCTCGCCATTGAGCACGATAAAGTCACCGGATAGGTTACTCTTTACGAACAGATTTTTATAGGTCGGCTCGATGCATGGCGTGGTGCCCATGATATTAGAGATGGTCGCGGTCGGTGCGATAGCGAGCACGTTGGAGTTACGCATACCATGCTTAGCGATTTTTTCGCGCAGTGGCTTCCAGTCCATTTTTCCCGCACGTGGCACTTCGATTTTCTCGCCACGTTCTTGCTCGAGTATATCCAGTGTATCTTGCGGCATCAGACCACGGTCCCATTTGGAACCCTTATAGCTACTGTAAGTGCCGTGCTCAGCGGCGATGTCGCTGGACGCTTCGTAGGCATAATAGGCAATGGCTTCCATGAACTCGTCGTTAAATTCAACGGCGGCTTGAGACGCGAATGCGATGTCTTTTTTGTAGAGCGTGTTTTGCAGCCCCATGACCCCAAGCCCGATGGGGCGGTGACGAGTGTTGGCAGTCCTAGCGGATTCAGTCGGATAGAAGTTGATGTCGATCACGTTATCGAGTGCACGCACTGCGATGCTGATCGTTTCACGCAGCTTGGCATGATCCAGATTGCCATCGGCATCCAGATGTGAGTCGAGCACCACTGAACCCAGGTTACAAACTGCGGTCTCTTCGTCGCTGGTGTTGAGCGTAATCTCGGTACAGAGATTCGAGCTATGAATCACACCACAGTGATCCTGCGGACTGCGTACATTACAAGGATCCTTAAAGGTGATCCAAGGATGCCCTGTTTCAAAGATCATCCGCAGCATTAACTTCCACAGGTCGAGAGCGGGTTGCTTACGACCAAAGATTTCGCCGCGCTCTGCCATCGCTTCATACTCTGTGTAGCGCTTTTCGAACGCCTTACCGTAGAGATCGTGCAAGTCAGGTGTTTCGTTTGAGCGAAATAGGGTCCACTCGGTGCGGGCTTCCATACGCTGCATGAATAAGTCGGGAATCCAGTTCGCGGTGTTCATGTCGTGCGTGCGGCGACGGTCGTCACCGGTGTTTTTACGCAATTCCAAGAAATCGGGTAAATCATTGTGCCACGACTCCAGATACGCACAACCAGAACCGCGACGCTTGCCGCCTTGGTTGACTGCGACGAGTTGGTCATTATGCAACTTCAAGAATGGGATCACACCCTGGCTCTCACCATTGGTACCTTTAATAAAGCCACCAGTGCCGCGAACCGCAGTCCAAGAACCTCCGAGGCCACCGGCCCATTTAGACAGAAAGGCGTTGTCGGCGATACCGCGGTGCATAATCGACTCGATGCTGTCATCGACCTTGTAGAGGTAGCAGGACGATAGTTGCGAGTGCAGCGTACCGGAATTGAAAAGTGTCGGCGTGGAGGAGCAAAAGCGCCGGCTCTTGTAGAGGTTGTAGAGACGGATGGCGTAACCCTCACGGTCTTCCTTTTCATGGTGAAATAGGCCCATGGAGACACGGATCCAAAAGTATTGTGGCACTTCAAGGTGACGATGCTTCTTGCCGGTCTTGTCGACGATCAGGTAGCGGTCATATAAGGTTTGCACGCCGAGGTAATCGAAATCGAGGTCAGCCGATGGGTCGAGTGCCGCACCGATCTGATCGAGGTCGAAGTCGAGTAGCTTCGGGTGGATGCGCTCGATCTCAATCGCACGCTTTAAATAACTCTTAAAGCCGCGGCGATGCGCTTCTTTGAGTTGCTCAACTCCATCACTTAGAATGTCCCAATCGAGCACTTCTTCGTAAATGTATGTCAGCAATACACGACCAGCAAACCGCGAAAAGTCAGCATCGCGCTCGATCATGGTCTTAGCATTTAGTATGATCGTCTTTTGCAAGTCCGAACGCGTCATCTCCGGATAGAGTGAGCGGCGCAGCTCATCGTCGATTGCCTCAGCGCTTAAATTAAGATCCAAGCCGATCATCGCGAACTCAATGCGACGCTTCAGATCGAGACCATCCCAGAATGTATTCTCACCATTCGCTTCGGTGACGACGATCATCGACTCCTGCAATGCTTCGCTAGAATCGACTGCTCCCTCATCCTCACGGACGCGCAAACGGTGCGCACGATAAAGGATGTATGCTTCGGCGACCTTGAAATGACCTTGGCGCATCATCTCTTCTTGCACCGCATCCTGGACATCTTCGATGTTGAGAAATGCTTGGCCGGCACTGTTAAGACGGTCGGTTGCGGCACGTGCGACTTCGACTGCTGGAGACGAGTCTAAGTGCAACGAAAGAAAAGACTTACGCACAGCGACTTCGATCTTCGCTTCATTCCAAGGCACGACTTGACCGTTGCGACGAATTAAACGAATCGAAACGGGATCACGCTCACGCTCTTGGCCCTTAGCGCGACCAAAGACTAGGCTCTTGGCGACGTCGTGCGCATCGTTCTCAATCAATGCCTTCTCAATGAGAAGATGGATGTCGTGAGCCGATAGTTTCAACGCACGGCCTTGATCAATTGAAGTGGCCAGCACTTTGCCGACACTCTCAGCAATACTCGCGACAAACTTTTGATTCACATCTGTGTAAATTTCTTCTTCACGGCGGGACAATAGCAAGTCAGTCAGCGCCGCGCCGATGGTATCAGCAATCTCAGCAAGATCGAAATCACGCTCGCCACCTTCGACTTCAATTTTAATTTCGGAGCGTTGAAAATGGTCCTTGCCGATCACCGCCGCCCAATCAAACCGTGGTTTTTTATCTTTGGGAGTCGACGCGTAGCGCTTGAGTTCGAGATCTTCTTCAAATGAGATTTTTTGGATCATTGTTCGTTATTTTAGTTCAAGTTAGTAAATGGGGTGGCTGGGTAGGCCTTAGAATTAGTAGCTTTGGTCAACGGAGTGCGGACGAGGTCCGCACTCCGGAAATAATAAATGTGCGAGCTTTTGGATTATAGCTCGTCGTCGTCGACTTGCCCCAGAGCAGATGCTTTCTGGTATTCGGTCACACGGCCTTCGAAGAAATTTTGCTCCTTCTTAATGTCCATCATCTCAGCGAGCCAAGGGAATGGATTGGAGACGCCAGAGTTCAACGGCTCTAGGCCAACATCTTCAAGACGACGGTCGCCAATATAATCGATGTATTGGCAGAATTCTGCAGCACTGAGGCCAACCGAATTAACTGGTAGGCAGTCACCGATAAAGTCCTTCTCCAAAGAGATTGCTTCGCGCATCAACTCGCGCAGCTCTTCCTTGAAGTCCGGCGTCCAGACATCAGGATTCTCCTCGATTAGATCCATGATCAAATTGCGGAACACCTCGATATGATTGGACTCGTCGCGCAGTGTGTAGCGAAACATTTGGCCGATACCTGGGAATTTGTTCTGACGGTAGAGCGACAGTACCATACCGAACAGACCGTAGAATTGAGTGCCTTCCATACACTGGCCGAAGAGGAACAAGTTCTTCGTGAATGCCTGCTTGTCCTTTGTGGTATTCAAATCCATATCGCGGCGCAAGCCACGGGAGTTGGTGACCACGAAGTCGGTCTTGCGCTTAATGGTTGGGATGTCCTCGAACATCGCCTCACACTCGTGCGGGTTGATGCCAAGCGAGCTGATCATATAAACCAGCGAGTCCGCGTGAATATTCTCCTCGTGCGCATGACGGCCGAGCAGCAACTTGAGCTCGGGAGCAGTGACCAATTCACGGGTCACGTGTTGAATATTATCTCCAACTATACCCTCAGCCGCAGAAAAATAACCGATTGCCATCTTGATGATCCAGCGCTCCGCATCAGAAAGATCGGAACTGCGCCACAACTCGACATCCTTCTGCATCGGGATGTCTTCCGGCTCCCAGTGATTGTTCTTCATGGTCTTATACAAATCATAAGCCCACTGGTATTTGAGCGGCAAGATATTGAAAAACATCGTGTCTTTGCCGTTGATGATCTTTTTGGCAGCATAGGCTTCTGCTGCTTTCGCTTCGTCGAGCACGAAGGTTTTATCGCCGATTGTATAGGATTTTTCCATGAGTATGTGTGAGTGGTAGGTGAGACTTGAGATTATTAAAAAAAAAGGACGAAAATCGCAGAAAATTAGCGGGGAAAGCTGTCGCTGCAATTGAAGCTGTTGAAAGAAAGTAAGATAGGATATTTTGGGGCGTAATTGGGGCCAATTACGAGGCCCGACCATATGCGGCCGAATCTGAACTGTCAAATGAATGAATACCGTATATCGTATATTTTTTAAAAATAAACACTAGATATGGTATTTATACACAAGTTGTTCGCAATACACTGTGAGTAACTTGTGCACGAAATCCTTTAGAACCCCCATACTTATGGGCTTTATTAGTAATCGACACGCAGGTCATGTATGGCAGCCAAATTTGCCAAAAAAATCTGCGCTATTCCAAAAAGTAGTCGCGGCTCAAAAAAATGCACTTAGCCCTGCAACTTTCTTTGTAAAATCTCGATTGTTTGAGTAAGCATGATTACATACGAACAGACCACCAATCGAGCTTGGACAATACACCCCAACATGCCCGCTGGTATTATGCCGAAAACTACCCCCATCACAGCTCCTGTAGTTATCGTTGAAGATATCGATAGCGCCTGCATGCGCGCGCTCGCGGCAGGCGATCGCAGCGCCTTCGCCAGCCTCGTCCAGCGCTGGCAGACACGGCTAATCAACTTCTTTTACCGCTCCACTCGCAATCGCGCCGACGCCGAAGACCTCGCGCAAGAGACTTTCCTCGAACTTTACCGCGCCGCGCCACGCTACACGGCCCGCGGCACCTTTAGCGCTTTTATCTTTACCCTTGCCCGGCGTCGCTTGATCGACAATTACCGCAAGAGCGCACGCCGACCGCTCGATTTCATTGATCCCACCGACTTCGTTATGCAGAAACAAGCCGAACCAGTCGATGGCAGCCACGAGATCGAACAAGCCTTTCACCTCGCCCTTACAGCTTTACCGGAAAACCAGCGCAACGCCATATTGTTACTACAGCAACAAGGGCTCTGTTATGATGAGATCGCCGAAGCCCTCGGCGCCAGTCTCAGTTCTGTAAAGACATGGCTACACCGAGCACGCACTCACCTCCGCCACGAACTCAAGGATTTCGCCTAGACAACTCTTCCCACCTTCCGACTTTCCCACCTTCAAACTTTTCCACCTTGTTCTTTCACTTGCCCACAGGGCACCC